>Ga0123335_1003541_pt1 | contig 21605 bp, 19 predicted proteins | sample BiotimSIPDNA_2_FD_89707 | JGI IMG/M metagenome (GOLD analysis project Ga0123335, IMG submission 89707) | Anaerobic biogas reactor microbial communites from Washington, USA - Biogas_R2 time_0 SIP DNA | ecosystem: Engineered > Bioreactor > Anaerobic > Unclassified | place: Washington, USA...
AGCTTCGCGATAGTCGAAATCTCCGCCCAATGGATTTGTCTTGGTGTCGTGCTGATGAAGGATGTCGAGATTGAGGGAATTCGGCCACCACTGCTTCATCGTTTGCTCGCTTGAGGTGTTCCCGCCGTGCATGACAGGGCATTTGCCCGTCGGGACGGGCATATCGCCATGAGGAAAGGGGCACTTCCCCGCCTTGTTCGCTTCCTGTTCGTTCATCGCTGTATCTTTCATTGGGTTGAATGATCCGAAATCCGGATCGGCGGCTGGCTGAACAAATCCGCAATAGGCGCGCCCAACAGCCAAGCCCTATCACGCTCGATATAGTCAGAATGTCGAAAATAGCCACTCGTGTGCTGACAAAAAATGCCAGATCCGGATAGAAACCAGTCGCACCCTATTCCGGAGTTAAAGGGGGCAAAGGAATCAATGCCCCCACGGAATCCGGGAAGTCGGATTCACTCCACCACCATGCGGATCCATTGGTAGCCGCGGCCTCGCCAATCGAGCACGGACACCACGAAGATAAACTCTCCGGTTTGGGTGGGTGTGCCTTCGATTACCGCAACAGGTTTGCCGTCCACCACCTGTTCACGCAGGGTCAGACCCTGAGGCAGTTGGCCCCGGATGATGCGAAAGCTTGTTTCACCCTTGATGTAATCCCAGTTGAGCTTCAGCTCCAGCGGGCTTCCCACAGGAATCGTTAGGTTGTAAAGCTCGGTCACCGCAGCATCGCCGTGGGTGCGATCTTGCACGATCACGGTAGGTTCATAGTTCCCGTTGACCCAAAGCCCCACAATCAGCGGCGTCAGGGTCGGCGGAATCACCTGGATGTAGAAGTGGTTGCGCACTTCATCGGTTCCGCTGCGCGAAACCACGGTAAAAGTGTAGTTCCCAAGGGACGGGAAAATGCCCACCAACGATTTGCCCACAAGAGAAAGCCCCTTGGGTAAGGCCCCCGATGCAAGGGTGTGCTCGGGAGCACCGCCCAAAATGTCGGTGGGATCGAGATTCCAACGGTTGAGGCTTATCGTGTTGGCGGTTTCATGGAGCTTTCCTTTGTGATCATCGCTCTTTGGGTTTCGTTCCGACCCGGGAGGGCCAATTCAGAGAACAAGGTCGTGGAAGCATAGAAGGATGATCGCGGTCAGTATTGCGTCTGGTCAGGGTTCGATCCTCATCGGACAGCCAGGCTGGATACGGAATGAATGGTGCTAATCAATGATCGTTCGAATGCTGTGAATCTTGAGGAGAATTATCGACAGAGAGCATCATCGAGGGACAGCGAAAACCAGACAAGCCAGGTTCAGTTCGGCATTGGTCATTTCATCAGCGTGAATAAGCGTACATTGGCCCCGACTTCAACCCCGACTTCATCCCACCGACGAGTCGGGGTCTGCGAGGTGTCTGCGAGGGGTAAATGGTTACCCTGAGCGGGAGGAGAACAGGGAAACGGCTGAAGCCGCCCCCTCCCTTGATTCAGAACCTTTGGATCTATCGATATTCACAAGCCAAAAACTCAAAAAGATGTTACCATATTCAGCAACATCGTAATTTGGTATTGACCAATCTACGATGTTAGTTATTTTGGTATACATGGATGAGCGGCTCCGACTCTATGACCAAATCCTGACAACACACCTGACCGAGAATCGCCAGATGGCCTTTATCAGCGGGCCTCGTCAAGTAGGGAAAACAACCACTTGTCGCCAGTGCGCAGACCAATACATGAGCTGGGATATCCTTGAGGACCAACGAGTCGTCCTCAAGGGTCCAACTGCGTTGGTCGAAAAGTTGGAACTGAATCGACCGCGCGCAAAAATCCCCGTTGTTGTATTCGATGAGCTTCACAAATATTCAAAATGGAAACAATTCCTAAAGGGATTGTTTGACGGTTTTGGGGAGAAAACACGAATTCTGGTCACAGGAAGCTCCCGCCTCGACGTCTATCGTAAAGGCGGTGACAGTCTCATGGGGCGTTATTTCCTGTATCGGATGCATCCGTTCTCCGTCGCTGAGATCGCCCGAACTGTGGTTAGGGAAGACCCGATTGCGCCGCCTTCTGCGATTGATGAAAACGATTGGGATGCTCTCTGGGAATTTGGCGGCTTCCCCGAACCTTTTCTGCGTCGCAATTCCCGTTTCAGTCAACGCTGGAGATCCCTGCGGGTGCAACAGCTCACCAAAGAGGATTTGAGGGAAATGACCCAGGTTCAGGAACTTGGCTCCATGGAGGTTTTGGTTCAAATTCTGGCGGAGCGCTCGGGCCAGCAGATCATCTACAGCAACCTTGCCAGGGATGTTAATGTATCGGTGGATACCATCCGGCGATGGCTGGAACTTCTCGAGCGCATGCATTACGGATTCCTTTTGAGGCCGTGGTTCAAAAACGTCGCGAACGCACTCCGGAAAGAACCCAAATGGTTTTTGCGGGACTGGTCAGGAATCGAGGATATTGGCCAGCGAGCTGAAACATTTGCAGGTTGCCATCTGCTCAAGGCGGTTGAAGGGTGGACGGATCTCGGGCTGGGTCAGTTTGAACTGAGATACATCCGAACCAAACAAAAGAAGGAAGTGGATTTCCTGGTGGTTCGGGATGGAAAACCCTGGTTCCTGGTTGAAGTCAAGTATGCCAAACGCGACCTTTCACCCGCGTTAGCGTCCATGCAGAGTCAGGTCAATGCCGCCCACGCATTTCAAGTCGCGATCGATTTGCCCTACGAAGCCATCGACTGCTTCGACTACCACACCCCTGTCGTGGTGCCTGCCAGAACCTTCCTGAGCCAACTACTCTGAATAGAGCGCATTTTCCTTTTGGAAGACGCTCCATTTCGGCAACTCTCATCTCATCAGCGTGAATAAGCGTACATTAGCGGTCTGCAGCTCTGCTGGACTCCAAATCTCCATTGAAGACCCGGCGAAGCTGGAGACCACCTGGTCGCACTGGTGGGAGCAATCTATTCCACCACCAGGCGGATCCATTGGTAGCCGCGGCCTCGCCAATCGAGCACGGACACCACGAAGATAAACTCTCCGGTTTGGGTGGGTGTTCCTTCAATTACCGCAACAGGTTTGCCGTCCATAACCTGTTCACGCAGGGTCAGACCCTGAGGCAAATTCCCCCTCACGCGGGGGCAATATTCCTTCGTTTGAGGCGTTGGGTCAGGCGGAAAGACACTCCTATGGGGTAAGTCCCCCATGGTATTACACCCCATATCAAGCCGTTGAGGAATGTCATAGAATAGCCGTTCGGAATCAAAAACAGTCTCTCAAGACAAAGGAAAAATATGAAACGGTATCAACAGATCATCCTCACCGCAACGGCGGCGTCATTCCTGGCCTTCCCGGTTATGGCCAAGGAAGACAGCACTCAAAAAACCAACCAAAGCTCCTACACCCGGGCACGGGCACCCTATCCGGACAGCGACCGGATCCAAAGCGCAGCCAAGGCCAGCGATATCATCGGAATGTCCGTTAAGAACTATCAGAACGAAGAACTCGGTAGCGTGGATGACCTCGCAGTGGATTTGGAATCCGGACGCATCGTTCAGGTAATTATCTCCACCGGCGGATTCATTGGCATCGGCGATCGACTCTCAGCCGTGGCCCCCGGAGCATTGCAATATGATTCGGCAAACCAGATTCTGAATCTCGATGCGAACAAGGAACAGCTCAAGCGCGCACCTGAATTCTTCTATGAAAAATGGACGGATTACTCGGACTACGATCACCTCTCTTCCGTCTACGCCTACTACGGGCAGGAGCACTCGTTCAAGTTCATCAACAGGGAAGACCCAGCAAACAATTCTGCCCACACCACGAAAACCCGGGATGTGGATGGAACCTGGATCAAAGTAAGCACAACGGGCGAAAACCAGTGGATGATCCCATCCTCGCGGCTCAGCCAAATACAAAGAGCGAGCGTGCTAATGGGCCTAAACGTAAAGAATAGGCAGGATGAAACGCTCGGCCATGTGGACAACATGCTGGTGGACGTACAATCCGGACGCATCGTGGCCATCATGATCTCATCCGGGGGCTTCCTCGGCATAGGTGACGAACTCAGTGCTGTTCCGCCAACCGCGTTGAGCTTCAACTCAGAGCGGGACACGCTCCAGCTCGACACCACCAAGGATATGTTGAGCGCAGCACCGCACTTCAAGTCCAGCGAGTGGCCGGACTTCAACCAACCCGCATTCTATTACAGTGTCTACAACGCTTACAAAGTTGAGCCCTATTTCAAAACCGACTCAGCCCCGGCCGCCGATAACACTGCAATCAAGTTTCGTGAACGCGACGATCGCAACCTCACCCCACTCGACCAAGGCAACAGCAAAGCCGACACGGATATCACCGCACAAATCCGCAAGGGCATTCTCGTCACCAAGGGAATGTCAATGAACGCGAAAAACGTGAAGATCATCACCAACAATGGACAGGTCACCTTGCGCGGCCCAGTCAAAAACGAGGAGGAAAAGCGCATCATCGGCGAGATCGCAAATGGCATCGCCCGCTCAGAAAACGTCCACAACCAACTCGAAATCACTATCACGACGGCCAGCAACTGAGGTCTTCAAATTCCAATCATCATCAAGAAAGCATATTATCATGTCCAAGAAATCTGTATTCTGTATCTCCAGTAGTCGCCACCAAGCCGATCGCATTGTCGATCAGCTTAAGATCGCAAACTTCTCCAACAACGACATCTCCGTCCTCTTTCCCGATAAGGGAACGACGAAAGATTTCGCACACGAGAAGAACACGAAGGCCCCGGAAGGCGCAGTCGCAGGTGCGAGCACGGGAGGCGTAGTTGGAGGAACGCTGGGCTGGATCGTCGGCATCGGCGCACTGGCGATTCCAGGCGTTGGACCGTTCATCGCAGCCGGTCCGATCATGGCAGCACTCAGTGGTGCGGCCATTGGCGCGGCGGCAGGTGGTATTGCCGGTGGCCTGATCGGAATGGGCATTCCCGAGTTGGAAGCCAAGCGCTACGAGGGCAAGGTCAAGGAAGGTAACATCCTCCTCTCGGTTCACACGGATAACTCCGGTGAAATCAAGCGGGCCAAGGAAATCTTCCTCAAAGGTGGCGCGCATGACATTTGCACCACCGGAGAATCCGCAGCCCCGGACGAACCAAAGCCTTCTGATCAAAACACCCGTGCTGACAAAGGGTTAGTTGGCACACGGAGTTGATCTGATCAGCCAGTTCCTGCGGTCGGTTAAACCTGGCCGCAGGAATCTTTTTTTCCACTCAAACACACGGATACACAATGAGAACCGAAACACTCCATGATTTGTTCCTCGAAGAACTGGCCGACATCTATTACGCCGAAAAGCGTATCGCGAAAGAGTTTCCAAAGATGGCAAAGGCCGCTACATGCACCGACCTCAGAACAACAATTGAAGACAATCTGAAGGAAATTGACAGCCGTGTGCGCAAGCTCGAAGAGGTTTTCCATGCCTTCGGCGAGAGAGTCGTTGGCAAAACCTGCCAGGCGACCAAAGGCCTGCTGGCAGAGAGCGACGAGATCGCCGAAGTTTTCAAAGACTCACCCGCAATCAACGCCGCGCTCATTGGAGCCGCACAAAAAATCGCCCACTACAAGATCGCCTCCTACGGCTGCTTGCGCGAATGGGCCGAACTGCTCGGAAACCGGAAAGCCGCCAGTATCCTCGGGGACAACCTCACCGGAGAGAAGGCCGCCAATGATGTCCTGACCAGACTCGCCGTCACCAAAAGCAACAAGGACGCCCTTCGCAAATCCATCAGCTGGAATGGAAACGAAGGGACTGAGTATGCAGTTGAACTATCTCCCAGAATACGGGCTTTGACTGTCGCAAGCGTCAACTAGCCGAACACGAGGGGATAATTGGGCCTAGGAGAAGGAGGAGGAAACCTCCTTGATGTATTTCTCGACCGCTTCACGGCTTTCTCCCGTGATCTTTTGGAATCGGCCAACAAAAACATCCTGCTGTTCATTGACCGCAAGTTGGATCTGTGCTTTGGCCCACCTGTAGCCGCAGGTTTTGTAAACGCTGGCGACATACTCTCCGAACGTTAGTCTCTTCTTTGGGTGATGGGTATTCATTCCCACATAGTATCAGTAGAAATGGCCATGTGCGATGGGTTGTCATGACTTCGGAGTCATTCAGAGCTTAACTTTCCGCAATCGTAGGGCATTTGAAACAACGGATACAGAACTCAAGGCCATCGCCGCACCAGCGATCATCGGACTGAGGAGCAGGCCGAAAAAAGGATAGAGCACACCTGCCGCGATGGGGATACCGGTGGCATTGTAGATGAAGGCGAAAAACAGGTTCTGGCGGATGTTGCGCATGACGGCACGGCTTAGCCGCAGGCCCCCCACGATGCCGCGCAAGTCGCCTTTCACGAGCGTGATGCCGGCGCTTTCGATCGCGACGTCGGTACCCGTGCCCATGGCGATGCCCACATCGGCGGCGGCCAGAGCGGGCGCATCATTGATTCCGTCTCCAGCCATGGCGACGCGATGTCCCTTTTCTTTCAATTCATTGACGATGCGTTGTTTGTCCTCGGGCGAGACCTCAGCGTGCACTTCGTCAATTCCCAACTCTCTGGCCACGGCTTCCGCTGTGCGCCGATTGTCACCGGTGCACATGACCACGGTGAGCCCCATTTTGTGCAGCGATTCGATGGCGCTTATGGAGCTATCCTTAATTTGATCAGCGATGGCGATGAAGCCGAGTAGCTGTTGGTTGCGTCCCGCCCAGATCACGGTTTTGGCTTCGCCTTGAAGGATCTCCTCCTTTGCGGCTAGGGAATCGGGGATGGTAATGGCAGCGGATTCGAGGAAGGACCGCTTTCCGATGCGAATAACGTTGCTCTCGACAACTGCTTGAACGCCTCCTCCAGTCGTGCTTTTGAAATCGGTGATTTCCGGCACTTCGAGGCCGTTCTTCTTCGCATTGTCGACGACAGCCCGGGCGAGCGGATGCTCGGACTGCGATTCAGCAGCGGCCGCCAGCCGAAGCAAATCATTCACCGCGACGCCGTCTGGTGATTGCGCATCAACCACGGAGGGCTTTCCTTCGGTCAGGGTGCCGGTTTTGTCGGTGATGAGATGGGTGATCTTTTCGGCCCGTTCTATCGATTCGGCGTTTTTGATCAGAATGCCGCTTTGTGCTCCTTTGCCAACTCCGACCATGATCGACATGGGTGTGGCCAGCCCCAGTGCACAAGGGCAGGCAATGATCAGCACGGACACAGCTACCACGATGGCATATGCCATGGCTGGCTCCGGGCCAAAGAAGGCCCAGATGGCGAAGGCTATCAGCGCGATGAGCACGACGGCTGGCACGAAATAGCCTGAAACCTTGTCGGCCAGCTTCTGGATCGGTGCGCGACTCCGCTGAGCTTCGGCGACCATTCTCACGATCTGCGAAAGCATGGTTTCCTCCCCCACGGCTTCCGCACGCATCACGAAACTGCCAGTCTGGTTGACCGTGGCACCAATCACCTGGTCGCCTTCGCCTTTCTTCACAGCAATCGGCTCCCCGGTGATCATGGATTCGTCAATGGTACTTTTACCTTCAAGGATGAGGCCATCGAGGGGAAGTTTCTCACCAGGGCGCACCCGCAGGCGGTCGCCCTTTTTGATGGTGTCGATTTCAACTTCCTCCTCTTCGCCGTCGGCATTGATCCGATGCGCCGTTTTGGCGGCGAGGCCCAGCAGGCTCTGAACGGCTTCTCCGGTTTGCCGCCGCGCACGCGCCTCAAGCCACTGCCCAAGAAGGATGAGGGTGGTGATGACCGCAGCCGCTTCGAAATACAGCGCGACCCCGCCATGACTACGAAAGGCATTCGGAAATATTCCAGGAAACACGACCGCCACCACGCTGTAGGCGTAGGCGGAGCCAACCCCGAGCATGATCAGGGTAAACATGTTCAGGCTTCGGTTGACGATGGAGCGCCAACCTCGGATGAAAAACATGCCTCCCGCCCACAGGATGACTGGAGTCGCCAGAATGAACTCCAGCCAACTCTGGGTTTTCGGGGCAATGATGTGCTGGAAGGATAGTCCGGGAATCATGCTGTCGAAAGCGAGAACGAGAATCGGGATTGTCAGCAAACCGGCGACAAGGGTTTTCCGCTTCAAGCTGTGGACGGACTTTTTTTCCCGCTCATCCTCGTCGTCGGTGGCGTTCATCGGCTCGAGATCCATGCCGCATTTCGGGCACTGCCCGGGGTGGTCCTGTTTCACCTCGGGATGCATCGGGCAGGTCCACTGACTGGAGTCTTTGTCCTTATAGGCGGGGTTGCGTTCCAGATCCATGCCGCATTTCGGGCAATCGCCCGGTTCGCCGGATTCAACACCCTCACACATCGGGCAGAAGTATTTGGCGGTAACCGGGGTTTTCGCGGATTCGCAGTGGTTGGAGTGTTTCGAGTGGCTGCAATGTTCGGAGTGTTTCATGTCGGCTAGAATTTGAAGGTTAGCCCCGCACCAACCCCATATTTGGAATCCCACAGTGCGGTGGTCGAAAGGTATTGGGTGAGCGCATAGGACACCCCGGCCTGGGATGACCATTTCTCAAGGGTATCATACTCGACTTCTCCGAAAATGCCCAACCGAGGGGTCAACATGAGCTCGCGTTCCAGCATGAAGCGGGCCTCGCCCTTGTGATCGATCCATGCCTGGGACTGGAAATTTCCGGGAAGCAGGTAGCGGATGCCTACTATCGCCCGCTCTTCCTTGCGGGTCGAGTCCACCCCTTCCGCATTGACTCCGGCGAAGAGGTTGGTGAATCGGTTGAAGTAGCGTCCGTAAGTAAAATCGGCTTCCCACTCGGTGTCGTCAGTGCCTTGCCAGCCAGCCTCCCATGCCAGTGCGAGGATATTCAGGGGATCGCCTGCGTAGCTGAGATGAAAAAACGTGCTGGCTGAGCCATCGATCACACGGAGTCGAACGGTTTCTCCGGGCTTCGCGGAGAGGTTTTCCTCGGGCTTGCCGTTCACGAGAAACAAATAATAAGCAACATCTGCAAGATCCATCGCGGGCATGCGCATCTTACATTCGAAATTTCCGATGATTGCATTCATTTTGTCAGGTCCTTTGCGCTGGAAATGGCCTATTGCTTCATCAGGTGGTTCTGAAGGTTCCATCCCAACCCGGATCGATGGCACGGATGCGCTCATCGAGCGGAGGGTGTGTGGCCAGCGCGCCTAGAAACGGTTTACCCAAGCCATTGCCGAAAAACATGTGACTGGCTTCTCCTGCATGAGCGGATCCCACCTTCGAGCCGGCACTACCGATTTTTTGCAGCGCACCGGATAGTCCCTCCGGATTGCGGGTAAACTGAACTGCAGAAGCATCGGCAAGGAATTCCCGCTGCCGACTGAGCGCCGCCTGAATGAGCCGACCAAAGAACACTCCAATAGCACCGATGACAATCAGGGCCAATCCAAGGAACATCAGCGGAGCTCTTCCCCGGTCACCACCGCGTGAGTAAACCAAAACGCGACCAACCACAGCCAGACACACGATGCCGAAAATGACGCCCATGATGCGCAGATTCAGCCGCATGTCGCCATTGAGAATGTGGCTGAACTCGTGGCCGATGACGCCCTGCAATTCATCACGATCCAGCAACGTCATGCACCCGCGCGTGACACCGATGGCAGCGTCTCCAGGCGCGTGGCCCGCCGCAAAGGCGTTGATGCCGGATTCATCTTCAAGCACATATATCTTCGGAACAGGCACACCGGCGGCGATTGCCATCTCCTCAATCACATTGCGCAGCTTGCGCTCATCGGGATTCGTCGTTTCGGGATCAATCGGCCGACCACCCAACGATTCGGCTACGGCACTTCCGCCCTTCGACAAAACAGCCATCTTGTAGAGGCTCCCGACCGCCACGACGCCGAGAGTGCCGAACACAACCCGAAGGAAAAGCGTCGGATCCCAGAGGACCAATTCGGGCGGCGGAGAACCCGGCGTCTGTTTGGCATGGGTGCCGTAGAAAACCATCAAACTGACGAAATACACCGACGCAATGATGCACAGGACGGCGAACAGGAAATAAACCACCAATAGTTTTGTTTTCTTCCTAGCCTTATCTTGATGTGCGAAAAAGTCCATGGGCTTACCTCATTTAAGCGAACGAAACCGTCGACGGCTCCCGTTGCTCCGGGTCCTCGATGACGAACAATTCGGCAGCGGCGAATTGGAACACACCCGCAATAATGTTGCCTGGGAAAATCTCCCGTTGCGTGTTGTAGGCCATCACCGAGTCATTGTACGCCTGCCGGGAGAAGGAGACTTTGTTCTCCGTCGAGGTCAGTTCCTCCATCAGACTCAGCATGGTCGTGTTCGCCTTGAGGTCGGGATATGCCTCGGATAGAGCGAACAACCTGCCGAGCGTACCAGTAAGCGTGCCTTCGGCCGCGACGAGCTGCTTCATAGCGGTAGGGTCGCCTGGGTTTGCGGCCGCTCCAATCCCAGCGGACGCCGCCGCATTGCGAGCGCTAATCACGGCTTCGAGCGTGCTGCGTTCATGTTTAAGATAGCCCTTGGCGGTTTCGACCAGGTTCGGAATCAGGTCGTAGCGTCGCTTGAGCTGCACATCAATTTGCGCGTAGGCATTTTTGAAGCGATTACGCAGCCCGACGAGTTTGTTGTAAATGCCGACGATGAACAGTACGGCAACAAATGCCAGCGATGCCAGCACGATGAAGACGATGATTGGTGGACTCATAATGGTATCTTTTGGTCTTTGTTCGCGATTTCGCTTCCCCTGGCTTCGGCCTTTGGAAAACGGCTTTGTAGAAATGTCGGTTGATGCACGACCCGTTTTGTTTGCTTTCCTGAGCCTGCCAGCGCCTCAAAACCCGAAATCACGTCGAAAAGCTCGGCGTCTATCCCGCTCTGGCGCAAACGGTGGAAGCTGCTGTTGAGGTCCTCCAACAGTTCGTCGATGTTGCGATCCGCGCGTTCCATAGCTGCCAGCCGACTGGCGTTCTCGCTTGCGAGGGATTCGGCACAGGCACGGAAGAGGGAGACGAAAAGGTATTCGCGAATAAGCGCCCTCAAAGTTGCGCCACCACCCATGACCTCGGGCAGGGGCTTTGTCGGCCATGGGACACTGGCTAGCTTTTTTCGCCAGGTCTTGTCCAAAGGAAGCAGGCGCTGATGAACAGGAACGTAAACTGCGCCCGATGTGGGGCGATTATAGAAAAGGTGGAGTTCGGTGACTTCGCCCCAGTTCTGGCAGGTCTCGTGCTCGACGAGAATCTGTCCGATGAGCGGCGTGATCGCCTGAACTGAGTTCGGCACGGCAAAAAGCCCCAGCGGTGGCAGCCCCGCGTCCTTCAAACGCGCATGAACACGCTCACCGACCGCCCACACCTTGGGTTGGCCATTCAGGTCGGCGAGGGTCTTCACAGCAAACCCGGACACCACGTCATTAAACTGGCCGACCAGTCCCTGATCTGACCCGAAGATGACCGCTCCAATCAAACTGGCATCTCCGTGGCCTCTCCCATCCACAACAAAGGCGGCGGATTCACTCACGCGAAAGCACGCGCCCAACCCCAACTCCACGACCCGATAGTAATCACCCAGCGCCCGCACAGACTTCTCGTATTGTCCGATGCTCGATGCAGCCAAGGCCTTCATCGTGCGTACAACGGATTGCAGATCACCAGCACTGCTGATCTTGCGGCGGAGGCTGGCTGTTGTATCGCTCATGGCACATCCTCGCGGGACTTGTGCTCAGCCCCATCTGGTTCAAGATCCGGTGTTGACTGAAAAGGTGCAAGCGCCTTACGGGCAAGCTCAATAATCGCCAGGCGATCTTCATCGCTCAGCGCTTTGGCGGTTTCAAAACGTGCTCCCACCTCGGCCGGGATCATGGCTGCAGCTTCAATGACGGCATCTTCTGCTTGGGGCATTTGCTCCAACGGCACGTCATCGAACAGGTCCGCCGTCAATGCCAGCAGCACAGCGATTTGTGCCGGCACAGATACCTGTGAGAATTCAGGCTGCTTGAGGCAGGCACGAATGCGCCGTCCATGCTCAATAATCTTGCTTGTGTCCTCATCCAAACGTGCCCCAAAGCGGGCAAACGTTTCGAGCTCCTCGAACTGTGCGTAAGCCAGCTTGAGGTCGCCCGCCACCGCACGATAGGCTGCACGTTGCGCCTTGCCACCAACACGCGAGACAGACTTTCCAACATCCACCGCCGGCAGCACGCCCAAGGCAAACAGCGACGGTGAGAGGTATATCTGCCCGTCCGTAATAGAAATCAAGTTAGTCGGGATGTAAGCGGACATGTTCTGCGCCTCGGTTTCGATGATGGGCAGGGCAGTGAGCGAACCGCCGCCGCGTTCCGGGCTCAAATGGGTGGCACGTTCCAGCAGCCGCGAGTGGATGTAGAAAATATCGCCAGGAAAGGCTTCACGTCCCGGAGGGCGGCGGAGCAGCAGGGAAAGCTCGCGATAGGCACGGGCATGTTGGGTGAGGTCGTCATACACGATCAACACGTCACGTCCCGCTTCCATAAAATGCTCCGCGATACTGGTCGCCGCGTAGGGCGCGATATAGGCCAGACCGGGCGGATCGTTTCCCTCGGTCACGACAACGACGGTGTAGTCCAGCGCACCCTTCGCGCGCAGGATCGCCACGGCCTTCGCCACAGAAGCCGCACGCTGACCGATTGCACAATAGACACACACGACGTTTTGTCCGCGCTGGTTCAGAATTGAGTCGAGCGCGATGGCGGTTTTGCCCGTCTGCCGATCGCCCAGAATCAATTCGCGCTGACCACGTCCAACGGGTATGAGCGCATCCACCACTTTGAGACCCGTTTGCAGAGGCACCGTGACAGGTGCACGATCCATGATGGCAGCCGCTGGACGTTCGATCGGGAGGCGCTCACTTGAGTCCACCAACCCATGGCCATCGAGCGGACGTCCGAGCGGATCAATCACCCGACCCAGCAAGCCCTCCCCCACGGCCACGTCCATCACACGACCGGTGCGCTCAACCTCCTCGCCTGCGTGCAGGTGTGAGTATTCGCCCAGCAGCACAACGCCAACTTCGTCCTCGTCCACGTTGAATGCGATACCGAAGACACCACCGGGAAACTTCACCAACTCCTCGAACCCAACCCCAGGCAAGCCGGACACACGGGCGATACCTGTGGACACATTCGTGATCGTGCCCACCTCGCGCGACACCAGCTGCGGAGTGAACGCTTCCCGCACTTGACTGATTCCGGAAAACGCTCGGTCGAAGACATTTGTGAGTTTTTCTGGCACGGCGGTTATCATGGCGCAGGTTTGGGTTCAACTTTCGCTTTGAGCAGTTCGCCCACCCCTTTCTCCAGCTCCGAGAGGTAATCGGATATACTCCAGGCCACTTTCTGACCATTCGATGAGAGCTCAATCCCGCTCACCAAGTCCGGCGTGGTCTCAAATCTCACGCGAACTTCAGCCGAGAAGGTTTCGTTGAGCGCTGTCTGAATGGATTCCCGCTGGTCGATCGGCAGGTCGAAAGCGCTGCGCACGAGCGCGGGCTCAGACGCTGCCTGAAGGGCATCGGCAAAAACGTGCCTCGCTTCCCCGTTAAGCTCGCTCAATCGGCGTTTGAACACCTCAACCACCCGCTCTTCCAGACTCTCCGCAGCAAGATCGGCGAGCGCCTTCCGCGCAATGGAAAACACCTCATCCTGGGCCCGACGGGTAATGGCTTGATTGAGGTTCCGCACGTCGTTGGCGAGGGCCTCCTGCCGCTTGGTGCTCAAGGAGTCGGCGGCCTTGCGGGCTTCATCGAGCAGACGCTGGCGTTCAGCACCCGCTTCCTCCGTCGCCTTGCTCAAGAGCGTGGCGCGCTGCTCATCAAATGCATCGTTTTTCTGAAGAAACTCGGTACGCTCTTTCGTCGCTTCGGCCTTGCGGGCGGCGGCGTCCGCAAGTGCCTTCGCGGTCGCCTTTTCCCTCGCATCAATGGCATTGAGAATGGGCTTATATAGAAAGCGCTTCATCAACCACACGAGAATGAGGAAGTTCAGCACTTGCGCGACGACAGTGAACCAGTCGATGAGCATAGGATTACTTCCCTACCGCCTCGGTAACAGCGGCGATGACGTGGTTCCAGAAGGGGTTGGCAAAGATCAGGATCATCGAGACCACGAAGCAATAAATCGCGGTGGATTCGATCATCGCCAGACCAACGAAGAGAGTCCGCGTAATAGTCGCGGAGGCGTCCGGCTGCTGGGCCAGAGAAGCGAGAGCGGAGGCGACGGACTTTCCCTCGCCAATGGCGGGCATCATGCATCCGATGCCGGTGGTGAATCCTGCGGTGACGATTGATGCCACCGCTATGATTGTGATACTGTCCATACTATTTACTTGGGTTGGGTTTGATTTGAGCGTGCGGCCACCGGGTGTGGCGTGCGGTTGCTGGTGGCGGCTGCGATATAGACTGCGGCCAAAATGGTGAAGATGTAGGCTTGGACCATGCCGGTCAGCAGCCCAAGCAAGGTCATGACAATCGGAAAAATGAACGGGGTGATACTCAACAAAATGCCGATGATCATCGCTCCGCTCATCATGTTTCCGAACAGGCGAACGGCCAACGCCAGCGTGCGGGAAACCTCGCTGATGAGGTTGAACGGCAACATGATAAAAGTCGGTTGGACGTAGGACTTCAGATAGCCGCGCAAACCCTGATCCTCGATACCGAACATTGGCACGGCGATCAATACGCACAACGCCAGCGCAGCTGTAGTCGAAAGCGATCCAGTCGGGGGTTCGTAACCAGGAATGACGGTGCAGAGGCTGGCGGCCGCGACGAAGAGAAACATCGTGCCGAGGAACCCGAGGTATTTCCCCGGATTTCGAAGCCCGACCTCTTTGATCTGTTGCTGGATTCCTGTGACGACAATCTCCAGCAGATTCTGCCAGCGTGAGCGGGTATGCCCGGTGGTGAGTTTGCGGGTGATGAGCATGGACCCCACGACGAGGAACACCATCAATGCCCAGGTGAAAACGAGGGTCGCATTGAGTTTGAAAAAACCATCCTGCCAGAAAATGATCTGATCGGGACTAAGGTTCATTGGACTCCTCCTTTGCATAAATCCCGGGATTCCCGACCGGCGCACGGGTGAACCACATTACGAGAAAACGCGCAATGACAAATCCAAGCAGACACAAGAGCAGGCGGGGCCATTGACCATCGCCGACGACATTAAACCCTGTCAGGACAATGCCAGTCCGGAGCAACATGCTACCGACAAACCACAACGCCGGGCGCGGTGACGCCATGCCTTTGCGCACCGTCCACCACAGCCCACCGAAGAAAACCGCCCCAAGCACAAGACCCGCCGCGCCCGCCACAATAAGATTCAGTGAGTCATTCATTGTCATCCTCCGGTTCGTCTCGCATGGATTTTTCTTCGTTGGACACCCAAAACCATGCATTAAGACAGCCAATGGTCAGCCCCCCTACCAATAGCGCAAGTGTCCATGACCGACCTCCCGGATAGTGTTTGTCCAGATACACCCCGAGCGCCGCTCCGAGCAGCGTGGGAACGACTACCGACCAGCCGATAAGCCCCATCATGCCGAGGCCAAACCAAACGCCCTGCGTGGAGTTGCGCCTCCCCTTGATTTTGCGGGAGGCCTTTGGCCCAACCTGGTCCGCAAGGTTCGATCCGCTTTTCAGCGGTGTTTTGTTTTTCTCACTCATGTTGAAATGTCGCGAAGCGACGCAGAAATCCGGTTTCGAGCTTTGCCATAACTGTACGGGTACTCTGCTCATGTTCGTCCAAAGCAAGGAACTCCTTCTCCACCGCCTCTCGCAGTTGACCGAGATTGGTTCCACCGATCGCCCGCCGCACCGACACCCATACGTCCGGACCGGTCTTGACCATTATCCCCTCGTCCACAGCGACGATCGATTCACCATCCGTTTCGGACTCGTAGATTAGAATTCCAGGTGCGAGAGCAGCCACACAATCGAGCCGGTGCGGCAGGATCCCAAAGTAGCCGTCGGGTGTCTCCGCAACAATGCGCGAAACTTCGGTTTTCGCGGCGAAGATTTCAAAGGGCAGCAGTATTTTGAGATTCATCATTCAGTGGACTTTCATTTCGATGGTATGCTCCTGGCCATCGGACACCAACGGAACCGCTTTCCCGGCAACTTCCTTGCCGTCCAATAGGATCTGATCCGAATGGTCCGAATCAGCTGCGATCCGGGTGATGGTGATATGGTAAAAGGTATCCCGGTGGCGGTAGTGAATCTTGAGCGATTCCCAGGCAAGCGGAAGCCTTGGGCTCAGCCGCAACTGATCGGCTTCCAACTGAACACCGAGCAGTGTTTCAACGATCAACCGGTACATCCATCCCGCTGAGCCGGTGTACCATGTCCAGCCACCCCGGCCCGTGTGGGGTGCCATGCCATAGACGTCAGCCGCGACGACGTAAGGCTCAACCTTGTAACAGTCGACGTCGGCCATTCCCGTCGCATGCCGGATCGGGCTGATCAGCGACAACAGCTCCCATGCCCTTTCAGTTTCGCCCAGCTCCGCGAATGCCATTACAGTCCAAATGGCTCCATGAGTGTATTGGCCACCATTCTCGCGCACACCGGGCGTGTAGCCTTTGATGTAGCCTGGCTCGAGCTCGGACGTGTCGAAGGGAGGATCAAAGAGTTGGATCAATTTCGAGTCACGCCGGACGAGCCGCTGGTCCACCCCGGCCATGGCCAGTCGCGCCCTTGCAGGATCAGCTGCTCCCGATAACACCGCCCAGCTCTGCGCGATGGAATCAATCTGGCATTCCTCGTTTGTGGCCGAGCCGAGCGGGCTGCCGTCGTCAAAGTATGCGCGGCGGTACCAGTCGCCATCCCACCCATGCCGCTCGATGTTCTGCTGCAACAGCTCTGCCTGCCGGGTGCATTCATCGGCGAATTCGACATCACCCCGGGTTCGTGCCAGATCCGCGAAACGCTGCAGCACATGGAAAAGGAAAAATGCCAGCCAGACGCTCTCACCCCTGCCTTTTTCTCCGACGAGGTTCATACCGTCATTCCAGTCGCCTGACCCGATCAAGGGAATGCCATGGGCGCCAAATCGGAATCCGTGCTTTACCGCACGCACACAGTGCTCGTAGAGCGTGCCATCTTTCCCCGCACGTTGCGGCAGATCGTAATACGATTCCTCACCGGCATTGACCGGACGCCCATCGAGGAACGGCACACGCTCATCGAGCACGCCGGAATCGCCGGTTGTCTTGACGTACCGGCAGGTCGCGTATGCCAACCACAGATAATCGTCGGAACAGTGCGTGCGCACACCACGGCCAGTGGGCGGGTGCCACCAATGCTGAACGTCCCCTTCACTAAACTGGCGCCCGGCACAGCGCAACAAATGCTCACGCGCTGCCCACGGAGCGGCGTGAAGAAGCGCGGCCGTATCCTGGAGTTGGTCGCGAAACCCGTAGGCACCCCCGGACTGGTAGTAACCGCTCCGACCCCAATACCGGCAGGCCAGTGCCTGGTATTCCAGCCATCCGTTGACCAAGAGGTTCAATGCAGAGTCCGGGGTCTCGACGTATACAACCCCCAACGTCCGTTTCCAAAATTCCCACACATTTTCCAAAGCCATCCGGGCACTGGCCGGACCTCCGAACCTCCGGACCAGCTCCTGCGCATGATCCATATTGTCCCCTGCGCCCAGCACGAAAACCACTTCGCGCTCCTCGCCGTCCATCAGGTCAAACGGCACCTGCATTGCGGCACAAGGGTCGAATCCCGCACCTGTTTGCCCGGACAATTGAGCGTGCCGCATCGCGGCGGGATTGGCCGGCGTTCCGTTGCGTCCGAGAAACTCCTTACGACTTCCGGTAAGGGTCCGGGAGGACTCGCTCACGTTCACAAAAACCGTCTTGTCAGCAAACTCCCGGTTGAACACGTTGCGGGCAAACAACGCACGGGTCGTCGGATCGACTTCGGTGACCACATGCATCAGGTTTGAGTGTCGCCATTGTCCAAGCACCCATTCCCAGTAGCCGGTGACAGACATGCGCCGCGTCCGGCCCGAGTGGTTGCGCAGCTTCACCACCACCAGCTTAACCGGAACGTCCAAAGCCACGTAGACCCACTGTTCCGAGCTGATCCCCATTTGTGTGTATTCGAAAACGCTATAGCCGAATCCATGTCGACAGACATAGGTGCCATTCCCGCGTGCCGGAAGGGGTGACGGCGACCAAAACTGGCCGGTCTCCTCGTCGCGGATGTAGAATGCCTCGCCGCTCGGATCGCAGAGCGGATCATTGTGCCATGGGGTAAGTCGAAATTCATGCGCATTTTCCACCCATGTGTAGGCCCCACCGCTTTCCGAAACCACCGTGCCGATTTTCGCATTGGCGATTACATTTGCCCACGGTGCGGGTGTCGTCTCCCCTGGTGCGAGGGAAATCACATACTCACGCCCGTCGGGTGTGAATCCGCCTAATCCGTTAAAGAAGACTCGCTCGCGGAAGGGAGGCTCGGCAGCAACGACTGGCAACAACGGGCGGACCGGCGCGAAACGCGCCATCTTACGTGTAACCGGGGCCCACCGCTCAACCTGCTCGGCCAGCGTCTCGGCACTGTCCGTGATAATCGCCCTCGCGACGGTCTGAAGCAGCACACGATCTTCCTCAGACAACTGTTCGCTGCGTCGCGGGAAAATTCCGCCGGGCTGATCCACCCGGTGTGCTTCGGTTCCGGAAGCAATCAAGCCCATGATACGGTCCTGCAAGACCTGACGATACCCGGAAAAATCCTCGTTAAGGATCACAAGATCAACATCCAATCCCTTCTCGTGCCAATAAGCGTGGGCTTGGAGCGCTTGTCGGACCAGATCAATCCGGTGACCGTCGGCGATCCTTAGCAGGAGGATCGGCAGGTCCCCCGAAATTCCAAAGGTCCACAGGCCGGACTGGCCAAGCCGATTGCGGGTGAGAATATCGGCGCGGGCGCGGTGCAACGCATTGGCGTGGATCATCGAACTGGCCAATTGCTCATACACCTGCGCCTCAGACTCGGTCATCTGCAACTGCAGAAGCACCAGTTGACTATGGGACCACGCCATCTCGAACGCACGCACCGCGAAGCTCGGGTCCCGATACTTGTCGATCAACACAAGGGCCTCGGCACGCGTCTCAGCCATTCCGGAGATGATGTGCCAGTTGGCAGAGGTATCGGGTTGAATCACGACCCCGCATCGGATTGAGACAATCGGATCGAGCACCGAGCCATCCGTATCGGAAAGTGGACCGGCGTGATCGAAGGCAACCGGGTCTTCGACCGAACGGCAGCGACCGATGAATTTGGCCCGGTCAGTTTCGTAGGACGTGTCGCTGGCAAGAGAGCCTTGGGCAGTCATCAAATGAAACATCCATGGTGTATTCTCACCCGGTGCCCGAGGGCGACGCGTGCATAGAATGGCTTGCGAGTCCCGTAAAATCTCGGTCTGAACGAACAGATTACTGAATGCCGGGTGCGCAAGATCAGCGTTCAACGGTGCAAGGACGACTTCCGCATAACTGGTCAACTCGATGGTACGGGCACGGGATGCCAGATTCGTGAGCGTGACCCGCCGGACTTCGACGTCGTCTTCGGGAGAAACCGCGATTTCGGTGTGCGCGTCTATGTCTTCGTCGAGGAGCCGATACTCAGCCCGGCCTGGGACGAAGATCGCCTCGTAGTGCTCCGACAACTGCCGCGTTGGTTGATAAGCCGACGACCAAAGTACGCCCGTTTCGGCATCACGCAAATAGCAAAACGAGCCGAACCCATCCCTGGTGGCATCCTCGCGCCATCGGGTGACCGAGAGATCTTTCCAACGGCTGTATCCACCCCCCGCGTTGGTGGCCATGACGTGATAGCGCCCGTTGGACATCAGGTGCACCTCAGGAATCGCGGTGTGAGCCGACGAAAAGACCCGCATGGTGGAAGCGGCTTTAACGGGGGTCCGGCGCGCGGCACTGACTTCAGCCGCGTGCGGATGCATCGGGGCAGAAACCTTGGGAACGCGCTCGTGCAACAGCAGTTCCGACGCCTTGAATTGCGGTTCCAACAGAAACCGGCGTTGCATGGGCCGATTCAACAGCAGATGAGTCAGTGCCAATAAACTCATGCCCTGGTGATGCGCCATGAAGCAGCGCAGCGCAGCGCAGGTCGTTCCACGGGGCAAGCGGGCGGGCGTGAAATCGATGGCCTCATAAAGGCCGTAGATACCCTGATAACCGGCCGCCGCCAACTTCTCCAGATTCTCACAAGCCTCCCGAGGCGCAATCATCAAAGCCAACACAGAAGCGTAAGGTGCCACGACCAGATCATCGGCCAAGCCACGTTTGAGCCCCAAGCCCGGCACGCCGAAAGCGCCGTATTGGTATACGCCCAAGGCGTCAGCGACGTTGTAGCACGACTCGGAAACACCCCACGGCACCCCGCGCTGGCGACCATATTCGATCTGGCGAGCGACAACGGCCCGATAGGTCTCATCCAGCAAGGTGTGCTGGTAGGTTGGCATAACCAGTAACGGCATGAGGTACTCGAACATCGAGCCACTCCATGACAATAGCGCCATCGAACCGTTGCTGGTAGTCAATTGCCGCCCCAAGGCAAACCAATGGTCCTGCGGCACCTGGTCCTGCGCCACAAGGATAAAACTGGCTACCCTCGCCTCTGAGGCAAGCAAGTCGTAATACGAGGGATCAAGGCGATGGTCAGTGATATTGAAGCCGATCGAGAGCAAATCACAGACGGGATCGTATAGGAAGGTAAAATCCATCACCGCAAGCTCGGCGCAACGCGTGGCAAGCCGGTCGATTTGCCGGATCCAGGTGGCGGCGTAACTTCCCCCGGTTTCAGCGCCTGCCAACTCCTGCAAAGTCGGTATGTGATCAAAGCACGGCGCCTGGTGAATCAACATCTGCAAATCATCACATGCCGCACCACACTGCCGGACGAACGCTTGCGTCCACCATTGCCCTTCCCTATCCCCTGTGGCGGGAAGCGATTCGGCTTCCCGGCTGAGCTCCCTAAGCCATGCCATAGTGGACGCCGGGTCGGATGCCGGGACATTCTGCATCTTTTCCCGAAGGCGATCAACCGCCGGAGAGGACAGCATTTCCAAAGTATCACGCAGCCCTTCAAAAACACGCGACTGAAGAATGGGTTGGCTTTTTAGTTCAAGAAGACCGGACCGCAGGGTATGCAACGCTCCCGCTAGATTTCCGCTATCAACACTCGACACGTAAAACGGATGGAGTGCTTTGAGCGTACGCGTATCATACCAGTTATAGAAATGACCCCGGTAGCGCTCGAGTCGCTCCATGGTGGTAAGGGTCTTATCCGTGCGATCGAGCAATTGACCAATGGAAAGATAGCCGAAATCGCCCGCTGCCAGATTGGCCAGCAGGGCCATGCCGATGTTCGTCGGTGAGGTGCGGGAGGCGGTCATCGGAGTCGGAACTTCCTGAACATTATCGGGCGGCAACCAATTCTCCCCTGCGTTGACCAACACCTCGAAGTAGCGCCATGTCTGGCGGGCCAGACCACGCAAAAATGTCTGTTGCG
>Ga0123335_1003542_pt1 | contig 21605 bp, 22 predicted proteins | sample BiotimSIPDNA_2_FD_89707 | JGI IMG/M metagenome (GOLD analysis project Ga0123335, IMG submission 89707) | Anaerobic biogas reactor microbial communites from Washington, USA - Biogas_R2 time_0 SIP DNA | ecosystem: Engineered > Bioreactor > Anaerobic > Unclassified | place: Washington, USA...
AGCTTTGTTAAACAAGTCTAAATTGATCGAGAATTATGATTTGTTACAGTGGAAATGACTTAATTCTGAATATTCGGGTAGGTTATTGATAGTTATCACACCAGGGGTGGTTAATTGTTTGTTGTGTTGTGGATGGGTGGATACATGGTAAGCTGATGTTTTTTAGTATGATATTTTAGTGGTTTATAAAATGTCAACAGAAAATTTTTGATCTACTGATAAATAAGGGGGGTCTAGAAAAATCGCGGCTGATACCTTTCAGAGCCGACAGTGCATAGTTTTAGTGATACATCAACCCTGTATGGCAATCTATCTCTTCATGCCAGCCCATACCAGTTCAGTAGCAGACTGCAACGTTAAATAAGACGAAGTTAAAAAGACATAGTTAGGTTAGCGATTTACGATGAACGATGCAAGACCAATCATCCTGAAAATTGGCGGTTCAGCCATAACTGACAAAGCCGAAGAAGCACAGCCAAGAACAGACATAATTAACCGCTTAGCGGAAGAAATCAAACGGGCAGACCTAGACAACCTAATTGTTGTTCACGGCGGCGGCAGCTTCGGCCACCCAACAGCAGCACGTTACGCAATAAAAGAAGGCTACAAAGAAGACCCCGCGCAGAAGCAGGGCTTCGCCGAAACACACCACATGATGACCGTCCTAAACGGACTCGTCATGGACGCCATGATCTTGCACGAACTCCCAGCAATCAGCATAGCACCCTCAAGCTGCTTCATGACTGAAAACGGCAAAGTCAAAATCTTCGACGACACCATACTGCAAGGCTACGCAAAACTAGTCTACACACCAATCTTCTACGGCGATGTCGTCTTAGACCAGAAAATCGGCTTCACAGTACTCTCAGGCGACCAACTAGTCGCATACCTCGCACTGAAGTACAAAGCAACCAAAATCGTGATCGGAACCGACACAGACGGATTATTCGACTCCGACCCCAAAACCAACCCAAACGCCAAACCCTTCAAGAAACTCAACCTAAAAGAACTCAAAGAGCTCCAGCCTAAACTCAGCAAAGCACAGGGCACCGACGTTACAGGCGGAATGGCAGGCAAAATCGCCGAACTGATCCCCGCAATCGAAGCAGGCACACATGTAACCATCACCGGCGCCACAAAAGGGTTATCTATCTACAGAGCCTTAACAGACCAGAGTGTCTTAGGCACTGAAATAGAGAAGGCGTAAAATGGCAGAAGCCACTGGCAAACGCAAAGTAGACCACATTCGCATATGTCTTGATAACCGAGCGCAAGCTAAAAACGCAACCGCCGGCTTCGAAGACATCCAGCTTGTCCACCGCGCACTGCCAGAAACAGACAAAGCCAAAATCGACCTGTCCACTTCTTTTCTGGGCAAAAAATTCGGCGCCCCAATAATCGTCGGAGCAATGACCGGCGGCACCGAAGAAGCCATAGAAATCAACGCGAACATCGCGCAGGCAGTTGAGAAACTTGGCCTCGGAATGGGACTCGGCAGCCAAAGAGCCGCAATAGAGAACAGTGCTTTAGAGCGTACTTATCGGGTGGCACGCGAAAAAGCGCCCCACGCATTCCTAGTCGCAAACGTCGGCGGAGTACAGCTTGTCCACGGCTACGGAGTAAAAGAAGTAAAGCGTATCGTGGAGATGATTGATGCAGACGCAGTCGCCATCCACCTAAACGCGCTCCAAGAAGCCGTCCAGCCTGAAGGACAAACCAACTTTAAAGGTGTACTCGCAAGAATCCAGGAGATCGCAGGCGCAGTTGATGTGCCAGTTATCGCTAAAGAAACAGGTGCAGGCATCTCATCTGAGGATGCGAAAGCGCTTGAAAAGGCAGGTGTAAAAGCCATCGACGTCGGCGGAGTCGGCGGAACCAGCTTCGCAGCAGTCGAGTACCACCGCACCACCAAAAAGGAGGGCGAAGTCCAGCACTATTTGGGTGAAGCTCTCTGGGATTGGGGAATACCAACCGCAGTCAGCCTGATTGAAACCGCCCAAACCGTTAAACTCCCAATAATCGCTGCAGGCGGCGTGCGCAGCGGCACCGACATCGCCAAAGCACTCGCCATAAACGCTGATTTAGCAGGCCTCGTCCAGCCTATCCTGCAAACCGCAGTTAAAGGCCCAGCTGAAACCGAGCAGAAACTCCGCAGCTTAATGGAGGAACTGCGAAACGTCATGTTCCTAACGGGTGTGGAAAAAATCTCTGATTTAGCATGCACGCCAGTAGTTATAACTGGCAAAACCGCCGAGTGGCTAACCGCCAGAGGCTTCAACCTACAGAAATATGCCAAAAGAGGCGTATACTAACATGGATATAGAGAAATTCCTAACTGAAACGGCTCCGCAAATCGATAAAGCAATCGAGAAATACATCCCAAGAAAATTCAACAAAAACTCAGTCTTATTCAAAGTTACTCCGCCAAGGTACAGCTACAACCTTGAACCCCTAAACAAGGCGATAGCTGACCCAATCTGGGATATGCTTGACCGGGGAGGAAAACGTTGGCGACCCGCACTTTTCCTGCTTATCTGCGAAGCGCTGGGCAAAAAAGACGGCTACTGCGTAGACTTTGCTGTAATTCCAGAAGTTATCCATAACGGTACACTCGTAATTGATGACATCGAAGACTCCTCAGAGATGCGCCGCGGCAAACCCTGCACCTACAAAATCTACCAGCTTGACATGTCCGTCAACGCAGGCAACGCCATGTACTATCTGCCGCTGTTGCCAATAATGGAGAACCGCGACAAGCTCAGTGTGGAAGCACAGCGGGATGTGTATGAGATTTACGTGCAGGAAATGATTAACCTGAGCATGGGTCAAGCCATGGATATTGCGTGGCACCGTGGCATCGCAAACGCGGATGCGCTTAGCGAGCAGGATTATCTGCAGATGTGCGCCTACAAAACAGGCACATTGGCAAGGATGTCTGCGAAATTAGCGGCTGTTCTCGCTGGCGCTGACGGCAAGCTTGTTGAGAAGCTCGGTCGCCTTGCTGAAAGTATCGGTGTCGCCTTCCAGATGCAAGACGACATCTTGGACTTAACCGGCGAAGAATTCGCGAAGAGCAAAGGCGGAGTTGGCGGCGACATAAGCGAAGGCAAACGTTCACTGCTGGTCATCTACACACTCCAGAACGCGAATACAGATGACAAGAAACGGCTACTCGAAATCCTTGGTATGCATACCTTTGACCAGAAACTGCGTGACGAAGCCATCGCAATCATCAAGAAGTATGGCGCATTCGACCACGTTAAAGCGCTGGCGGAGAAGATGGTTGTGGACAGCTGGACTGATGTAGATAAGCTGCTGCCTACGCCGGAAGCTAAGGAAAAATTAAAAGCGTTCGCTGAATTCTTGATAAAGCGCAAAAAGTAACACAGGCGAAAAAGTCTTGGCACTAGAAAACGACTCTGAATTACGTGAGTTTATCCGTAAAGCCGCATTGCTAAACGCGGTTAGTCATGATGGTAAAGCGCAGGCAGGCGCAATGGTAGGCAAAGTACTCGGCGAAAAAGCTGAGTATCGAAGCAAAGTTAAGGAGCTCTCAGCAGTCATCAACCAGGTTGTTGCTGAAGTCAACGCGATGCCGCTGGCTGAGCAGAAGGCTGTGGTTGTGAAGAACTGGCCGGAAACCCAGAAGAAGCATGAGGCTGAAGAAAAGAAGCTCTCGCCGCTACCAAACGCCGACAAATACAAAACAATAACCACTCGTTTCTCACCTAACCCCGACTGCGTACTTCACTTGGGTTCAGCCCGCGCAATAGTGCTAAGTCACGAGTATACACGGATGTACAACGGCAAATTCATCTTACGCTTCGAAGACACTGACCCTAAAACCAAGAAGCCCCAGCTTGAATACTACGAAGCAGTCAAACGCGATCTGAAGTGGCTCGGCTGCAAATGGGACGAAGAATACATCCAGAGCGACCGTTTAGAAATTTACTATGGCATCGTCGGCAAAATGGTAGGCGAAGGCAACGCATACGTTTGTGAGTGCACGCCTGAGCAGTTCCGTGAGAAGACGCTGGCGAAGCAGGCTTGCCCTTGCCGTGACTTATCAGCTAAAGAGCAGACCGAGCGCTGGCAGAAGATGCTATCAGGCGGATACACAGAAGGACAAGCAGTCGTCCGAGTAAAAACCGAACTTGACCACCCAAACCCTGCGATCCGCGACTGGCCAGCACTCAGAGTAATCGACACCGGGAAGTATCCTCATCCGCGTGTCGGCAGCAAATACTTCCTTTGGCCACTCTACAACTTGGCAGCAGGCATTGACGATCACCTGATGGGTATGACACATATCATCCGCGGCAAAGAGCACTATACTAACATGGTTCGCCAGAAGTACATGTACCAGCATCTTGGCTGGGAATACCCCGAAGCAATACATTACGGCAGGCTAAAAATCACAGGCGCTGCACTAAGCAAATCTAAGATTGTTGCAGGCATTAACGAGGGCGACTACGCAGACTTTGATGATCCCCGATTGGGAACTTTCGCCGCACTAAAGAAGCGTGGAATACAGCCTGAAGCAATCAAGAAGCTCATCATCGAAGTAGGCACTAAACCCAACGATGTTACTTTGAGTTGGGAGAATCTGTATTCGCATAACCGCAAAATCTTGGATGCGTCGAGCAATCGCTACTTCTTCGTGGCAGCGCCAGTTGAATTAAGAGTAACAGGCTTACCGAAAGCTTTCCAAGCGAAGCTTCCACTGCATCCTGAGCGCCCAGATCGAGGTTTCCGCGAATATACCGTGACACCTGAAGGCACCGAAAAAGCGGCAACTTTATGGATCAGCGACAAAGACGCAAAAGCAATGCAGGCTGGGCAAACCATGCGCCTAATGGAGCTCTTCAACATCACAATCAACTCGGTAACTGACAAAGCAGTAAACGCAAGCTACGCAAGCGAATCCTATGAGGATGTACGTAAAATCAAGGCACAGCTTATCCAGTGGATACCCAAAGGAGCAGAGTACCAGGCGGAAGTGGTGCAGCAGGATGCATCAGTAGTTCAAGGATACGCTGAGGCTGCATGCAAAAAGTTAAAGCCCGACGATATCATACAATTCGAGAGGTTTGGCTTCGTAAGAGTAAACGAAGTCGGCGAGAAACTGGTCGTTTACTACGCCCAAAAATAGGTGAAAACTATGCGTAAACTAGACAATCAAGCCATTATCTGGCCAGTGTACTTCGATGTTAACAAGAGCAGAGCGGAAGGACGCAGAGTAAACCGTAGCCAAGCGGTGGTGTCGCCGAAGATCACTGAAATCAAGGAAGCAGCCGACAAGCTGGGCTTAGAGAACGAGCTTAACTTGGAAGCTCATTTCCCCAAAGCGCACTGGTCTAAATGCGGCATGCTCATTGTTGCGAAGCATGAGCCTAAAGAGGATATTATCCAGAAACTTGCTAAGCAACTGTTCAAGATTAAGAATCAGCAGCAGCAAGTTCAGGGCAGACGCTAAAGTAGCGATCTATTTTTCTTAAAATTTTAGGGTTTTTCAAAGTTTAGAAAAGAAAGTAATAGGCTTATTGGCCTACTAGGATAGCGTTTACTACGCCATCGTTGCCTGGGCGGCTTGTAACTTGTGCGAGGCCCAACTTGGTCTCGATCTTTGCGCCTTTTGTGATGACGCCTCTGCGGTTGTAGTCGACGTTTGCGCCGTTGCTGACAACACGTACGATCTCTGTTTTTGCTGTTGTGTTAGTTTTTGGGTCTGTTACTGATGCGAATTTTTCTGTTAGAACCTTAACTTTGCTGTTTCCGCCTTTGGTTCTGGCTATCTTACGTTTTGATTCGCCAAGGATTGTTTCAGCTGGGTATCCGCCTGATTCGTAGACCTTCTTTGTGCGGTTAGCGCGTTTTTTGCCGCCTGTAAGTTTTCTTTTGTATAGGCTGCTGTGAGTTGTCATATTCTACATTTCCTTGATTCGAGTAGTGACTAAAACTGTAGATTTCAATATAAACATACTGGTTTATAGGTTACTGTTCACCGTTTTGCAGAGGCAATATCTGCTATTTTTTTCTTCTAACCCCCCTTATTAATACCTTCTACAGGCGCTGACTGAAACACGGCGGAGTGCAGGCGCTTGTTAGGTAGTTACGTTGCGGAGTTATGCGTCTGCTTGGCAGGGTGTGGTTTTTCTATGCGACTGTTTCTGGAGCATGCACTATAGGTTCTTGGGCTTCTGTAGCTTTGCAGCTACCTCCCTATCCCCTATAAGAAGCGACAAAGGCTAGACCTACCCGTCTCAGAGTGACCTCCCCCTCCCTTACTTAACAGTAGATCAAAATTTGGGTTTGTTTCTTGCGGTTCTAGGTGTGGGTTTTATTGTTTCTGGTTCAATTGTTTTGGTTTGAAAGATTGAAAGAAAAACAACAGTCTCTGGGAAAACTCTGTTGTTCTTCCATAGAGCAAAATTACACAGGCTATATAGAGAAATTTTTTGATCTACTGTTAAAACAAAAAGGTTGGGTTACTCTTGGTTGTCTAGTGCCCTGTTAAAGTTCCGCAGCTTATCTTGAAGCAGCGTTAGTCCAAACAGCAATGCCCCCGCTGCAGCCACTGCGATCCCAGCGGTTAAGGCGATGTAGTTGCTGTATGTTATGTCCCGCGTTACCTCGTAGGTTACCTGCTTGCTTGTCGAGTCTGGATTGTAGAATACGAGGTACCGTGTTATCGACTGGTCAGGTCCAACCCACATGCTGTAGCTGAATTGACCTTTTGTGTCATTGAACAATGGTGTCATGGGCTCCGTGGTTCCGTTAGGCCAGTAACCGACAGTTCGGTTCTCGGTGTTAACGTAAACTTCTATGAAGCCTAAGCCGCCACTAACGGCAACGTAGTATGTACTCGGCTCATTTTCCTCATAAACTACGCAGTGTTGCCCATGTGCGGCTAATGGAACTATGCCTTTTGAGGTTGTCTCGCGTGTTTGGACTGGCTGTGAGAAGACACTGGCTGCCCAGAGGCCTGCACCGAGCAGGATCAAAGCGATTATGAGTGTAATCAGCTTTCTTCCGCTCCATTTGGCGCTTAACAGTGAGGCGCGGTTCTTTATTGCGCAGCTACTGGGAACAGCTATGAGTATCAGTGCTCCGGCTGCTAGAAGTGCGATGCCCGAGTAGTAGCTGATGTAATCTACCTCGAACCAGTCACGCGAAACAGAAAAAGTCACCTGCTGATTGAAATCTTCGGGGTTCCAGAAGACAACGTTAGCAACATCATAGATACAGTTGACCACTTGCTTATAATAGACGCTATATACGCTATGGGAGTCTTCCCGTTGGGTTCCAGACCATGAAACATTGTAGTTGCCATTTAGCCACTGCTGCAGTGAATGATTTGTGATTGCCTGTGCGAATACGGTTCCGGATTCTTTGGGTATGCTGACTCGAAGAGAATACTGACCAGCTTGAGGCAGAGGGACGCTTCGGTAAGTTGTCTGGTTAGCCTCTAATGAGAAGGATTCAGCGCTGATACTAGCGGATTTTGAATGCGGCCACGAATAAGTTTCCTGTATAAGCCAGCCGGCAGTAACCATAACCAGCGCAGCCGCTATGACAAATACAAGTTTCTTGGCGTGCTTCAAATTAATCATTAAGTAGTTTGCTTGACGTTGTAAAACGGTATGTGCGTCTGGGCGAATACATAACAAGCTATTACCCCACTGTCGACGCCATATGCATGATACGCATGGGTACTTCGGGAGCAGTCATCAGAGGCTTTGTTGCAACCTCAAGCATCATATGCCTACTCTTAACTGCCGTCTGGCTACCCAGCTACACAGGACTTGTGCCTGCACTGGCGCTATTAGCAGTTCTTGCAGCCCCATTTGCGGTAAACCTTCTAAAAACAGTTGACCGATTAAACCAGCATACCAGCGACGTGCAGGCAACCGTCAAGAAAGCCAAAGCCGTACTGATGGCGCTTCAGGGGCTGGGGTTTGCATGCTGGTTCTTCGACGTGCTCTCCACAATCTACCAGATCAACATTCTCCAGACAGCGATCGAACTGAACTTCTTGGGCTGGCCTCTCAGCGCGTTAGGCGCATTACTGTTCTTTGTTCCAATGGTTTTTGTCGAATATTTTCTGTTGTATAAAGTTAAAACCAAGTTGTCTTTCTATGTAGCGGTGCTGGTTTCGGTTCTGGTGCTATTTATGGGTGCTTTGAACTTTAATGCGGCACTATACAACTTTTGGCAGGTTTACCCGTTGGGAGGCAATATTGATGCCGTGGTTGTGGTGATATGGATTGTGGTTTTAGCGTTTTTCACCTCGTTAAATGCAGTGCCGCTAAGAGCTAAGAAAACAGTAACCCCCTTTTAATCGCGCTAATGATGCATTTGGATTTATTTCAGTAAATTATATAATCACAGAGAACTATTGGCTGTCTGGTCTTATCTTAGATTAGGAGAAAACAATGAACAAGAAAATTTTGGGCTTGATAGCAGTAATCGTAATCGTTATAGCTGTAGCCGCAGTTACAGCTTACACTTTGCCAGGAATAAACCAGCCAGCGCAAACACCCACACAATCACTCGACATAACCGTCAGCGGATCAAGTACCTGCCTCAGGTTCCTAAATGATTCCGTACCCATGATTTATGTGCCCTTCACAGTCGCCGCAAACCAGCAGATGCAACTAACAATAGAGGCGCCGAAAATGCCCGGAGGAGCTGGCGGCTGGGTTGATGTATACCTCTACAGGGGATACTGGGATAAGGGAACAAACAACACCTGCGTATCAGGCGATGTATACTCAATTCTACCAGACATCAAAGCCACAGACGAGGTTATAATGCAGAACACGCCCTATACCGAAACTTTCGGTGAAGCAACACAGCAGAGCTACACTGTCTTCTTCCTGTTCCCACCGGGCGGACAAGCACAGTTCCACATAACCCTAAAACCATAACAACCCCCTCTTTTTTCTCTAAAATACAGATCTAAAATCATTACAAATGATTATCAAAACTTATTACACAAAAAACCGACTTAGAGTAAGGTGCAGACGGTGTATAAGCAGAGAATCAAGCGTAAACGAAGTAAAGCCTTAGTTTTAATGGTTCTACCAGCGCTTATCTTCATTGCCTTAATCGGGTGGCTTGTCTCTACGGTTGAACCAAATAAGAAACCCGTGAATGAACACCAGACACCCAAGCCAAAGAGCCAAAATGAATTAAACTTCGAAACGGCACTATATGACGAGTACAGCCCAACTCAACAGTTAAGGATCCATTAATCCCGCTTCTCTATCACCGCCGAATGGTATGCTTGTTGTACACTTGGCACAGTCACAACGCCAAATATAGCTCGCGAAAAATAGTGTTGTCTTGCGAGAAATAGCCATCCAAGAGGTACACCCAAACTTGGCGGGTTAGCAGGTTAAAACGGGCGCGTCATCGCCGATTGCCCTAAAGAAGGATTAGGGACCTACTTTTGATGTGCGCCGCGCGTTTAACAGTGGCGATCCGCCAGGTATACTTTTGGATACTTACAGTCACCCCTCTCCTGTCTGGGCATGTTGCTTCACCGTCAGTTTATATTAGCACTTAGTTGTAACTGGGTTGCTACGTGAAACTACATTGAGCTATAAAGAACGCATGCACCCAAAAGTATCCAAAGCAGAAATCGACCTCTTCAAAGCATTAAGCGCACAGGGCTTAACAGGAGGCATGGTCACCCAGCAGCCGATAATCCTGAAATCCACTATACCCGACTTCTGCTGGATGGAGAAACGCAAAATCGTCTACCTCGACGGCAACCCAGTGCACAAGAAAGACAAACAACTCGAACACGACGAAGAAATCGACGATCTGCTAACTAAGCAGGGTTGGGAAGTACTGCGAATAAAGTACGATCCGCCACTAACCGAGAAGGGCCTCGTAAAGATTATGGCACAGGTTAAGGAATTCCTAAACGTAGATGAGGAACCAATCGAGTGCGGATCAATGCCTCTTCCATAAAGTTTTAGTTAACCCGCCATTTCTAGTTTGTCTGCATATTATGAGGTTATTTTAATGAGTGAATCTCAGAATGCAGACGTAGTTATCATCGGGGCTGGCCCGGCAGGATTATCCGCCGCCATCTACACTGGGTGGCTAGGGCTGAAAACAGTTCTGATGGAAGCAGGCGTTGCGGGTGGTAGAGCGTATCTTGCGCCTAAACTTGAGAATTACCCTGGTTTCCCAGAAGGAATCAAAGGCAGCGAACTCATCGAGAGGATGATGCAGCAGGCTGAACGCTTTAAAGTTCAATTCAACGCTGACGAAGAAGTCGTAGGAATAGAAGTACAGGACAAAACCAAAAGAATAGTATCACGCAAGCAAACCTACGAAACCAAAGCGTTAATCATAGCTACAGGAACGCAGCACCGCAAACTACGCGTCGCCGGCGAATCCGAATTTCTGGGCAGAGGCGTCAGTTATTGCGCAACCTGTGACGGTCCTTTCTTTCGCAAACGCGCCGTCGCAGTAGTCGGCAACAGCGAGGAAGCAGCCATAGACGCGCTGGCACTTTCTGACCTCGCAAACAAAGTCACAGTCGTTAGCCAGCTTGAAGTGTTGGAGATGGAAGGAACAGTGCTGGAGCGGCTTAGAGGTAAAGCGAATGTTGATTTCGTTATGGGTAAAGTCCTCGAAGTCGAAGGCAATCAAGTTGTTAAAGCAATAAAAATCCAGGACTTCGCCACTAAGCAGGAAGTTGAGCGTGAAGTTAACGGTGTTTTCGTTGCTTTAGGAGGTGTACCCTTGACTGCTATCGTCCAGAAGGCAGGTATAGTTACCGATAGGACAGGCTGCTTGACTGTGGATCGGAATATGCAGACTAACGTTGCAGGGGTTTTTGCCGCGGGTGACTGTACCTGTGGCGGTATGCAGGTTGCGACTGCAGTTGGCGAGGGTGCGCTGGCTGGGATGCGGGCTTCAGCCTACATAAGGCGAGGCGGCAAATAACCCCCGTTTTATGCTTTATTCCTTTAAAAAATGCATATCCCTTGGGACAAATCGTACAATCGATAAGAAAAATTTAGATGCAATCAACGCATAACATGCCTGCAGGTGTACCGAAATAGACGACATTCCGCTTATCACTTTCAAACTGGGAACAGGCGAAACCAAAAGCGACCGTGAATGGCTAAAAAAGAAAAAAGAAGCTCTCGAAAAAGAATGGGCTAAAAGTGGCCCTAAAGTTCTGCGGAAAATCGAGGATTACTGCGGCGACGACTTCACCGATACTTCAAAACAGGAAGGAATCGTTATCCTATTACACAAAAAGCCGCCGGCATACCAAATCAGCGGCTTAATTAACGACGAAAACCCCCTTGAAATCAACCTATACTTAACTAAAAACGACACACAAAGCACATTAAAGGAACTACTAATCCGCATGCTGGTAAGCTCCTTCATTCAGCAGCAGTATGAATTTCACTTCCGGATGAGGGATCAGACACTTTTTGAGGATATTTTAGCTGATGAACTGCTCTCTTTAAAAGTAAGCCTTGCGATTACAGGGCGAAAACTCGGGCGCTCAACCTGTGCCGAGGCATTAGACCAAGCTGTCGCGCAAACAGTGTATAGGTTGTCTCAGAAGACTGCACGCAATAAACTGGTTGAGTTGCTGCATGGTCACTTCGAAGATACGCCGATTAAGGCTAAACGGGGTGAGCGGGATGTGTTGGCTGTAAGAGAGGAACTCGTAGCGAAGCTGCTTGATTTTCTGCCAAAAAGCGTTGACGTCTACCGAGAATAAGACTACAGTGTTGACTGAAAGAGAAAAAGGCATCTCAAAAAAGAAGTGGCTTTGTTGCTTTAACGGTACAGCTACAATTTCTTAAATACCTAAGCGGCAATAGGGCTCTTAGATGATTTTTATGCGGCAAAAAATTACACCTCACTTATGGTATGATAAAGAGGCAAAGGAAGCAGCCCAATTTTACGTCTCGATCTTCAAGGATGCCAAAATAAAGAGTACAGCAACACTTCGTAACACTCCATCGGGTGACACAGATGTCGTTACTCTGGAACTGTTTGGGCAGGAATTTACCCTAATCAGTGCAGGGCCTCTTTTCAAGTTCAACCCCTCAGTCTCATTCGTCGTCGCCTGCTCCACAAAAGAGGAGACCGATGTATTGTATGATGCGCTGTCCAAAAACGGCGGAATACTCATCCCGCTTGGCGCGTACTCATTCAGCGAAAGATATGCGTGGATTACGGACAAATATGGCTTATCATGGCAACTGATGACATATGGCAACCAGCCGATTGGGCAGAAGATTATTCCAACTGTAATGTTCGTTGGAAAGCTCGTTGGTAAATGCGAGGAAGCGGTGAATTTTTACGCTTCGGTTTTTCACAATTCAGCCGTCGGCGAAATAATGCGCTACAACAAAGGTGAAGAACCAGATGTGCCTGGCACAGTAAAGCATGTATCGTACAAACTGGAGGACGAGGAGTTCGCAGCTATGGATAGCGCTCTTGAGCACAAATTCAACTTCAACGAGGCCACCTCGTTTGTTGTGCACTGCGAAACCCAAGAAGAAATCGACTACTACTGGAACAAGCTCTCAGCCGACCCAAAAGCGGAAATTTGCGGTTGGCTAAAAGACAAGTATGGCTTCTCATGGCAAGTTGTGTCAAACGCGATGGATAGGATGATGCAGAGCGGCGACGAGAAGGCAATGGCACGTGTAACAGAGGCATTTCTTAAGATGAAAAAATTCGACATAGCAGCACTCGAGAAAGCCTACAGAGGCGACTGATTTGAGACGTCTTGCTGTTTTAACGTTGTAACATTAGACGGCGTTATACAGGCTCCGGGCGGCCCGACTGAAGATACAAGCGGCGGATTCAGGTATGGCGGTTGGACTGTGCCTTATTGGGACGATTTCTTAAATAACGTAATGGCTACTCAGATGGCCAAGCCGTTTGATTTGCTGCTTGGCCGCAAAACATATGACATCTTTGCAGGTTACTGGCCAAACTCTAAGGAGCAAGGCGCAGACAAACTCAACAGCACCAAAAAATATGTTGTTTCAACCACGCTGACTAACCCCGAATGGAAAAACTCCGTTGTCATTTCAGACGACGTCGTGAAACAAATACTTGAACTAAAACAGGAAGCTGGACCTGAACTGCAGGTACATGGCAGCTCCAACCTCATCCAAACGCTGCTACAATTTGACCTTGTCGATGAACTTCGACTAAAGATATTTCCGCTCACCTTGGGGTTGGGCAAACATCTTTTTGGGGATGGCTCAATGCCAGCTTCATTCAAGCTCACGGAGTGCAAGGCATCACCCAAGGGAGTAATAGTGGCTAACTATGTTAGAGCTGGAGAAGTGAAAACTGGTTCGTTTTAGGATTGTGGATGGCGCCGAGAGGGGGATTTGAACCCCCGTGGCCCCGAAAGGCCACAAGCTGTCAGGTAACCTCCAGGAGAGGTGAATCTCCAGGCTTGCTCCCTGCCGGGCTAGGAGACCTCGGCTCATGCTTTGCAGCCGTCTGTGGCTGGTTTGCACCTTTTCTCTGACTTGCGCGGAATTTAAAGGTTTATCGAGAGAAAATACGTGTAGGCGAATGTTAGGCAAGAGTTATTAAAACATGGCGATAGAAGAGAGAACACACAAGCAAGGCTGAGGATAGTTGAAGCTGGATAAAGTTGTCCTTTCCACTGGATCATCGATTTTTCTAAACATGGTAAGGCTGGTTGCTTGTGAAGCTGTAGTTTTCGGCCACTTCTTAACTAAATATCAGCCGGTACCCTACGACCCGCTCTTTATTTTCGGTAGTACAATAGGTGGCTCTGCGGTTTTACTGTTTTTTGCATTATCTGGCCTTCTTGTCTCCTATTCACTGCTTCACAAATCAGATGACCCGCAGTATGGGTTTAGAAGCTTCTTTGTTGACAGGTTCAGCCGAATCTACTCAGGCCTCGTTCCAGCACTTCTATTCTCAGGAATCATAGCTGCCATCATCTACACAACAAACTACACCTACTATACCAATTTGTCCACTATGCAGTCAGCGCCTTCACTACAAACTTTTACGTTAACACTCTTTATGCTACAGCGATTTCCAGTAGCATTCTTCAACGGATTGCTATCCAATCTTGGCTTGTCATTTCCATTACCTGACGTGACACCCTTTGGATTCAACGGTATACTCTGGACGCTGGTGGTTGAATGGTGGATCTACTTGTTTTTCGGTGCCTTAGTCATCGGCGCCCTAGCGTTAGTGGGTAAGCGGCGAAGAAGCTTGGTGTATAGAGCCGTTTCTTGTGTGGCGATTGTTATGTTTGGCTTGCTTTTGGTTGGTTTCAGCGGGGAATTCGGCGGTGTGATTGCAGTCTGGTTTGTGGGCGCATTAATGACGCTGGCGTTGGGCAGCAGTGCGTTGAAAGAAAAGTTCTTCCATGCTAAGTGGGCGTGTGTGACTCTGGCTGTCTGCTTGGCGGTTGCGGCATTTGCGTTTTGCTGGACTTATGCATCGGCGGCTGATTACTCCAATGTCTATTTGGGCTTAAGCTTGTCTCTATGCCTATTTTTTGCGATTGCATTAAGTTCGGAGAAACGCTTCTCTAGCGCTTTAGCTAAAAGTCGTATCGCTAGTCTGGCAAACTTCGGGGCTGGCTACTCTTACACGCTATTCTTGACCCATTACCCAATCATTATATTCCTCAACGGGCTCAACCTGCTTGTAGATCGCTGGATTATGCTTTTGCCGATATTGCTTATCACTAATGCGGTGGCATGCGCCGTCGCTTTCTTTACTGAAAAGAAAAGCAGGCAACTTGCGGCGGCAGTCAAGAAACTAATGAGAGTGCCCTAATTAACAATAGTCCACCCAGCAGTCGTCTAAGTCGCAGTTTATGGAATAATTTAAAATAACCCCTCCTGTTTATATCAAAGAAACATAGAAGAAAACAGGCACACAGGGGAAAAAGAAACAATGAGTGAAGGACGCGACACATTCTGGATTAAGTTCATTGAGAGAATCTTCGGTTTAGTTTTAATCGTAATCGGTGCAATACAGCTTTACCTCAGCGTAACATCTGACCTCGGCGGATTCACCGTGCTATTCGCCACAATAGGCCTGGTCATGGTAATCATCGGCGTACTCCTGCTTGTAGTTAAGCCGCCGGAATAAACCATTATATTTTTTGTTTATTCTCTTCTTTCAACCACAATTCTGCAGTTAGCAACCAACGCGGCAATCACACCCAAAGCCGCAAGCCAAGGCGCCAAAATCACGCCGATAACACCCACTGTAACCGGAATCTCAAGCAGCGTTTTACCCCCATCATCCTTAACGATAATCCTAGTCACGTTGCCCTCATGCAGAAGCTCACCTATTCGGTCAACAAGATCTTTACCGCTAACCTTGTACTCTTCACTGGTAAACTTCGCAGTCGCCGCGCCGCAAACTGGACAGAACTTATCATCGGCTTTTATTGGAGACCCACACTTCACGCAGTAAGGCAAAACATTTCCACCATTAACTCAGGCGTTGAATCCACCATAAAAGTGTTTGCCAACTCTAAGCAAAACCCCTAAAAGACACTTAAAACACAAATTTAGATGAGCGAATTTATTAAGCGAAACCCGATACAATCAAACCCTAAATAAGCTTATAGGAGAACAAAGCAAGTTGCCCACACGCCAACCAATAGTCTGTGTTCTAGGACACGTTGATTCAGGCAAAACCAGCCTACTAGACGAACTCCGCAAAACCAACGTGCAACTCCGCGAAGCAGGCGGCATGACCCAGCACATCGGAGCCAGCTTCTTCCCAGTAGAAACCCTAAAACAGCTAATCGGACCCTACATGGGCAGCTTCAAAACCGGCATCGAAATACCCGGCTTGCTCATCGTCGATACACCCGGACACGAAGCATTCACAAACCTGCGCCGAAGAGGCGGCTCAGTAGCAGACATAGCTATCCTCGTTGTAAACGCCGTGCGCGGATTCGAAAACCAAACGTTTGAATGCATTGAGATACTCAAAGCCAAAAAAACCCCCTTCATAGTTGCAGTTAACCAGATTGACCGCATACCCGGCTGGAAAGTCCACGACCACGCACCGTTTCTGCAATCCTACGCTAAACAGTCAAGCTTCGTTCAGGAGGAACTAAACAACAGCCTCTATCGCGTCATGGGCGAATTCAGCCGCTTACAATTCAAAACCGACCGATTCGACCACATTAAAGACTTCACCCAGAACATCGCGTTAGTGCCCACAAGCGCTAAAACCGGCGAAGGCCTAGCAGAACTCGTAATGGTGCTCGTCGGCTTAACACAGCAGTTCCTCAAGAAACGTCTCCAAACCACTGATGGCCCCGCAAAAGGCTCCATCCTCGAAGTTAAAGAGGAACCGGGATTGGGCATGACACTAAATACCATCGTCTACGACGGCACACTACACCGAGACGACTTGGTTGTGGTCGGCGGCAAAAATGGCCCCATATCCGCACGCATTCGCACTATCCTCGTGCCTAAGCCACTCGATGAAATGCGTGATCCACGGGATAAATTCACAAGCGTTGAATGCGTTTACGCTTCGGCTGGTGTAAAGATTATCGCACCCGACTTGGGCGACGCATTAGCTGGTGCGCCAATGCTTGCAGTACCTCCGGGAGAAGATGTGACCAAGTACTGCAATCTCATCACTGAAGAAATCGGGCGAATTCGAATCACAAAAGAAATCGATGGCGTAATCGCCAAAGCGGACACTTTGGGCTCACTTGAAGCTATGGCGGAAATTCTTAGAGCTAACAACGTTCAGGTTAGAAGTGCAGACATCGGCGACATCAGCAAACGCGATGTAATTGAAGCCTCAGTTGTCAAGCAAAGAGACCCGCTAGTCGGCGCCATACTTGCCTTCGGTGTTAAGACCCTCCCAGATGCAGAAACAGAAGCCGAAGCATCAGGAGTTAAAGTCTTCCGTGACCCAATCATCTACAACCTTATCGATAACTACCTTCAGTGGGTTAAAGAAAAGAAGGAACGCAAGAGCGAAGAAGAATTTGACAAGCTCATAAAACCCGGCAAAGTCATGGTCTTGCCTAAATGCATCTTCCGCCGCGCCAAGCCATTAGTCGTAGGCGTGGAAGTCCAAGCAGGCAGAGTTAGACAGAAGGTTTCGCTTATCCGCAAAGAAGACGGCGAAGACCTAGGCGAAATCCAGCAGGTCCAAGATGAGGGTAAAGCTATCCCCGAAGCCAAACAGGGCATGCAAGTCGCGATCTCCATGGAGAAACCAATCGCTGGCCGCCACATTTTCGAAAATGATGTGCTCTACGTTAAGGTGCCGGAGGCTGACGCGAAAATACTGTTGACTACTCATGCTGAGGATTTGACTTCTCAGGAGCAGGAGCTGCTTAAAGAGTACGTTAACATGATGCGGAAGAAGATCCCATTCTGGGCAGGAGTCATGTAAAGGGAACCTGCCCGTCTCGGAGTGACCTCCCCCTCCGTTATTTAAAGGCTAGAAACTGCGACTTTTTGGCTTCCGCTTAAAGTATAGTCACTTCCAGAAAAATCTAACCCTTAACTGTAATGTATATGCTTGAAAGCTACAAATCTATGCGCATAAGCCTTATATTTTCAGAATCAACCTCTTCTGACTGAAGGCCAAACGTATGCATAAAAAACTCTTGATTCCCGGTCCAACAGAAGTAAGTAAAGAAGTTCTAAACGCACAAACAGAGTACCTTATTGGTCACAGAGAAAAAGAGTTCTCAACATTATACGGTGGAATAACAGACAAAATCACCAAATACTTCCAACTACCAGCCGAATATAAACCAACAGTAACCACAAGTTCAGGAACATTATGGTTTGACATAATCGGTAGAAGCATAGTAAAAGAAAAAGCGCTCGCATGCGTTAACGGCGCATTCAGCAAACGCGCAGCACAAACCTTCACTTCATGCGGTAAACAAACCGACGTGCTTGAGGTTGAAATGGGCAAAGCAATCAAGCCAGACATGGTTGCCGAGAAACTCGCAAGCGGCAAATACGACACCTTAGCTGTCTGCCACAACGAAACCTCAACCGGTGTCCGCAGCCCAATCGCTGAAATCGGTAAAATGGTCAAAAAAGAGTTCCCAGACGTCATCTTTGTGGTTGACGCAGTTTCCTCCATGGGGGGTGACAAAACCATGCCTCAGGAGATGAACTGCGACATCGTCTTTGGCAGCACACAGAAATGCTTCGCACTCCCACCAGGCCTAGCAGTCGGTTTAGTCAGCGACCGCGCAATCGAACGCGCAAAAACCGTTTCGAACAGAGGCGCCTACACCGATCTAGTGGATATCTTTGAATTCGAAAAGAAACACCAAACCCCATTCACCCCCAACGTTTCACTAATGTATGCACTGAACAAACGCATGGACCTCTTGCTTGAGGAAACCTACGATAAAGTCTACCAGCGCCACCTCGAAATGGCACAGTACACCCAAGCCTGGGCAAAGAAGCACTTCAGTTTATTCCCAGAAGCAGGCTACGAATCAATCACCGTCAGCTGCGTAAACAGCAACGGCAAAGACGTCAACGCCATGAGTAAAACATTAGCTGAGCGTGGCTACTTGATCTCTGCAGGCTACGGAAAACTAAAGGATAAAACCTTCCGCATCGGCCACATGGGCGAATGGACCCTTGCAGGCATCAAAGATGTTCTCGCCAACATCGACGATGTTTGGGGATTAAAGTGAACATAAAGCTCCTTGTTAGCGACAAAATCGCTGACGAAGGCATAAAAATCCTGCAGGAGCAGGGCTATGAGGTTACAAGGGGATGGGATATCCCCAAATCTGACCTCCCCAAAGTTATCGGTAACTACAACGTTTTGATTGTCCGCAGCGCCACCAAAGTCAGGGGCGAACTTTTAGATAACGCAAAAAACCTCAAGATAATCGGCCGCGCAGGCGAAGGCTTAGACAACGTAGACTATGAACGCGCTAAACAGATGGGTATAATGCTGGTTAATACCCCGCATATTTCCTACATCAGCGTCTCCGAATTAGCCATCGGCCACATGATCGCTCTCTCTCGCAATATAGTGCAGGGTACTCAGAGTCTCCGCGAGGGTAAATGGGAGAAAGATAAGCTGATGGGAACCGAACTCAACGGTAAAACCCTTGGCGTAATCGGCTGCGGCTTTATCGGTAAAGACGTAGAACGATTGGCACTCGCGTTAGGCATGAAAGTCATCGTAGTCGAGGAATGCGTGCATGACCGCTTCGTTCCATTAGCTGAGATGCTGCCGAAAGCAGACTTTATCACACTACACGTGCCGTTAACGCCTAAAACGCGTTATCTGCTCTCGACCAAAGAGTTCGATTTAATGAAGAAGGGTGTACGTATCGTCGATTGTAGCAGAGGCGGCGTAATCGACCAAGAAGCACTCTACCAGGCACTCGTAACTGGCAAAGTCGCAGGCGCAGCATTAGACGTATTCGAAGAAGAACCCCCCAAGAACAACAAACTGCTCACGCTGCCCAACGTCATCGCTACTCCGCATATGGGTGCCCAAACATTTGAGGCTCAACATCGGGCAAGCATACAAATAGCCAATAACATTATAGATGCGGTTGAAAAACTGAAACTGTGAGTTGACAACTGCTTGGTTGACATAAGACCCTTTAAAGCCATAACTTATACATCGAAAGCTGGCCCAACAGAGAACCTAATAACCCAGCCCTATGACAAAATTGACGCCGCTACCCAGAAGCAGTATTACGAAGCTTCGCCCTATAATTATTGCCGCCTGATCCTGCCGATGGAGGCAGACAAGTATACCGTTGCCAACCAGCGCATCAACCAATGGCTACATGAAGGCGTTATGGCACGCGAAAGTCAACCCGCATTCTACATAGCACGCCAAGAATTCACAATCAACGGCCAAAAAATCAGCCGCACAGGCATAATTGCAGCCGTCGAGCTCCACCCATACAGCGACAACGTAGTTTTTCCGCATGAACAGACGTTTTCAGCGCCAAAAGCAGACCGATTAAACATGCTGCGAACCCTACAGAAAGACCTCGAACCCGTCTTTTTGATGTTCCAAGACCCCGAGGAGAAATCAATCAAATTCATGGCTGAAGTAGCAGAAACGCAGCCTGCGATCCAAACCACTGACTCACTGGGCGTTCACCACACCGTATGGAAAGTAACAGAACCCTCTAAAATCAAGGAGTTACGAGATATCCTAGCGCCAAAACCAGTGGTAATTAACGATGGCCACCACCGCTATGAAAGCGCTGTACTGTACCGCGATGAAATGCGTAGCAAAGGCAACTGGACAGCAGATCAAGCCTTCAACTACCACATGTGCTACATCGTGCCAGTCCAAGAAAAAGGCCTTGTCGTGCTCCCAACACACCGTTTACTAAAACAGTACACGCTAACACCACAGTTAGTTGAAGAGCTAAAGTGCTACTTTGAAATCACCGAATTAAGCCCCAACGTGGCGGCGCTTGAAGCCTTCCTTGCAGGTCATGTCGGCGAACACGCTTTCGGCGTCTATGACGGCAAAAAAGCTCTTGGCTTAATCCTCAAGCATGACTCATCCGTTCTCCAGTACGTTTTCCAGACAGTTTCGAAAGAGACCAAAGTCTTCGATGTTGTTATACTCCGCGATATCGTGTTTAAGCAGGTTCTAAAAATCGGTAAATTAACCATCGACGATAACATTCTCTATGAGCGCTGGGCTAAAGATGCAGTTGCCAAAGTTGACAGCGGCGAAGCAAGCATAACATTCTTGGTTAACCCCATTAAGGCCTCTACGGTGGCGGAGGTTGCGGTGCAGCATGAAGTTTTGCCTGAGAAGAGTACAGACTTCTACCCCAAGCTGGTTTCAGGCTTGGTTATGATGGATATCGCTCCTTCTGAAGCACTTTAACCCACGCCAATAGTTTTTCTCCTTCTTCAAAGCAGCAATTATTATATAACCAGATTCGTCTTAACGCTAATTAGAGAAAGAGGCAACAAACATGTCAAGTGAAGTAGAAAAAGTAGAGAAACCAGCTTCTGTACCCACACAGATCACACCCATCAAGAGATACGCAGCTGAATTAATCGGCACAATGGTATTGGTGCTAATGGGCTGCGGCAGCGCAGTCATTGCAGGCTACGCCGTCGGAAACTTGGGTGTAGCATTCGCATTCGGCATTGCGGTACTGGTAATGGTGTACGCCATCGGAGGCATAAGCGGCTGTCACATAAACCCCGCTATCACGGTTTCGATGCTTGTCGCAAGAAAAATCAGCGTTAAAGACGGCGCGTTGTACATTGTTTTCCAATGCATCGGGGCAGTAATTGGCGCAGGCATACTCTATTCAATAGCGACTGGTATTCCATCGTATAATTTGGCGGTTTCAGGTTTAGGCCAAAACGGCTTTGGTGCAGCTTCTCCCGCAGGATACAACTTGACGTCAGCGTTGATAGCAGAGATCGTCTTGACTTTCATATTTGTGCTTGTCGTGCATGGCGCAACTCACGAACGTGTACCAAAAGGATTCGCTGGTATAGCCATCGGTTTAGCATTGGTGCTGATTCACATTGTAGGGATACCTATTACTGGAACTTCAGTTA
>Ga0123335_1003546_pt1 | contig 21597 bp, 18 predicted proteins | sample BiotimSIPDNA_2_FD_89707 | JGI IMG/M metagenome (GOLD analysis project Ga0123335, IMG submission 89707) | Anaerobic biogas reactor microbial communites from Washington, USA - Biogas_R2 time_0 SIP DNA | ecosystem: Engineered > Bioreactor > Anaerobic > Unclassified | place: Washington, USA...
AACAAAACCTCATTCTGTATACAGAAAGAACCCGCCCAGCAACAGTCTTCAGACCCCAGCAGCAATATGCCCCATGAATCGTTATATGCAAGGTACTGCAGGAAACCGGTGTATTCCTCTAACAACAGATGATGAAGATGTGCAGATTAGAGATTCAGCCATCTTGGGAAAATAACATTTTGTAGATCAAAGATAAACATCTGAGTTTTTATAAAAAACAGAAACTGCTTACAAATCCGTTCGTTGATATCTGGTTTCCATCTTTTTTATTCTTGCAGTTGATATATCTACCGCCTGCCAGGTATACATCATCAATCATTTTCATAGCCATGTCACGATATGTGCAGAATTTAATCAGAGAAAAACGTTTGACTACTTAAGCACAAATTATTTTAAATAAGATTTAATATTTTTATTATTTTCGATAAATTACACAACAAAATTATCAAAATAGTTTAATGCGATAATGATTAATATGCCTGCTGATATCTTTCACTGTAAGGGAGTTTATACGAAGCTGCTGTGAATAAACGGTTAAAATAATCTCATTAATGTAGTATGTTTAAAGGTTTTTACTATTGTAGTAAAGTAAACCCCTTAAATTTTTTTCAAGTTTTTTTTTACAAAGACGTATATAAATTATGGATCCAATTCAGTTAATATGTGATATCGGTGAAATCAACGAGGTTTTTACTGATGCACGGAGTATAGAAGCGTTTCTTCAAAAAATTGTTAATATGGTAGCACGCCACCTTGATGCTGCTGTATGTTCAATTTACCTTTATGAAGAAGCAAAGAAGGAGCTTGTGCTTAAAGCAACATGCGGCCTTGAAACTGATTATAGAGATTCCATACGGTTAAAATATGGTGAAGGACTTACAGGTCTGGCACTTAAAGAACTGCGGCCTGTTTATGAAAGAGTCGGTAAATCTCATCCAAAATTCAAATTTATTCCCGGAATAGCTGAAGAAAAATTTGATGCGTTTTTAGCGGTACCAATTATAAGAGGCATATCCAGAATCGGAGTGCTTGTTGTCCAGCGTGAAAACAGGCGTGAATTCAAGGAAAAAGACATTCAGACTCTCCGTGCAGTTGCATCACAACTGGCAAACATGCTGGAGAATGCCCGTTTGTTGATCTATTTAAAATCCGGTTCCATTATTGACAAAAAGCCCCGTTTCCGCATACCAAAAGTTCTTAAGGGCAAAGTAGCATCACAGGGATTTGCAATTGGTCCAATAAGAATTATCGATAAAGACAAAAATTTCGAAACAATTGAAAAACGTAATTTCAGCAAAAATTATGACATCAATGATTTTCATAAAGCTATTGAAATCACCGAACATCAGTTAGAAGACTTACAGGCCAGAGTTGAGGAGAAACTTTCTGATGCCGCATCATTGATATTTACAGCCCAGCTTTTATTGTTGAAAGATAATGAATTTGTAGGAACCATAGGCAGGAAAATTGAGGCCGGAGTTTCGCCGCCACGTGCAATACTTACGGTTACAAGGCATTATATTGATATTTTTTCTCATGGTACGAATTCCTATATAAAGGAGAAGGTAAAAGATATTGAGGATCTCAGTATTAGACTGCTTGGAAATCTTGTAACCGAAATTACCGATTTATATAAATGTAAAGATCATATTATAGTAGCAAAGGAGCTGTTTCCTTCGGATATACTCAGACTTTCTAGTGAACAGGCTCTGGGGGTAGTGATAGTTACCGGAGGCGTAACCTCTCACTTGTCTATACTGGCCCGATCACTTCAGATACCAATGGTAATAATCGATTCTCAAAAACTGTTTTCTGTTCAGGATGAAACAAGGGCTCTTCTTGATGCAGAAACCGGAAATCTTTACATTAACCCTTTGCCGGAAATAATTTCCAAAATCAGTAATCGCAATTTAGCTAAAATCAGAATCAGTTCAAAAAAAGGGCAATTACAAAAGCATACTTATACCAAAGATGGACAAAGGATCCGCTTGTGTACCAATATTAATCTGCTTTCTGATATCAGTCTTGCCCGCAAAATTTATACGGATGGTATAGGGCTCTACAGAACAGAATTCCCGTTTCTTATAAGAAACGATTTTCCTTCTGAAGAAGAGCAGTATGTTGTTTACCGCCGTCTGATTGAAAAAATGCCGGGTAAAGAAATAACATTCAGGACACTTGATATAGGTGGTGACAAGGTTCTCTCGTATTTTGACTGGACAAAAGAACAGAATCCATTTCTTGGAATGAGGTCGATCCGTTTTTCTCTTTCCAACAAGGAACTGTTCAGACAACAGATCCGGGCAATATTAAGAGCAGGCATAGGTGCATCTATCAGGATAATGTTTCCATTCATTTCATCTGTTGAAGAGTTTCTTGAAGCTAAAACAACAGTTAACCAATGCCTGAAAGAACTGCACCAGATGAAAATAGCACATAACGCCAATCCAAAGATAGGAATAATGATTGAAGTACCTGCCGTAATTCCTATAATTGATAATCTGGCAAAATACGCCGATTTCTTTTCCATTGGCACCAATGATCTCATACAGTATATCCTGGCAGTAGACAGAACCAATGAAAAGGTTGCTGACCTTTATGTTCCACATCACCCTGCGGTTCTGCGCTCCATAAAACTAATTGCAGATTCAGCAATCAGACATAACATTGGCATTTCCGTATGTGGCGATATGGCACATCAGAAACTATATATTCCATTTCTTTTAGGCGCTGGTATACATGAGTTAAGTATTGATGCATCCTTTTTTCCCACAGTTCAGAATTTTATTAGTAAATTAGATCTGCCGGATACCCAAATACTGACCCGCGAAGCATTAAAAGCAGAAAAAATCTCTGAAATCGCGAAAATCATGACCTGAACAGGATTGAAAGTTTTCAGAAAAGAAGAGGGCCAAACAGTCATTTCCTTTTAAATATCTGCAAAGTTTTCCTGATGTTCTGCACACCGCTAAGTTCATAAAAAATTGCTACTATCAATAATGAAGGAAATGCAGATAGTGCTGATATCATAAGGTTTTTGAACAATTGGCTGCCTGAAACAAAAAATTCGTTAGTCCAGTTTTTAATCAGCAGACCAACACCCGCCCCTGTAAGCGAAATTAAAATTATTTTTGCAATTATCAAAGCGGTCCTTTTTGTATTTTTCCATTTTACCATTTTTATCTGCCATGCCAGATAAAGCACCAGAAACTGAATTGTCATTGCGATAACAGATGCAAGTGCAATACCCGGTGCCCCCCAAAAGCGGCTGAAAACCAGGTATAACGGGATGCTTGTTACCGAAATGGTCGTCGATATGATCATGGGAAGCATTGTGTTTTGCATTGCATAAAAAGTACGGGTCATAATCATTGAAGAAGAAAATGTAAAACAGCCTGTCAGATATACAGTAAATACAGATGCTGTTTTTAATGTCGATTCATGAGTGAAATTACCGTATTCAAACAGTATTGATATAATCTGTTCAGAAAGCACCATCATAATGATCGATAACGGAATAATGAAAGATGCGATTCTGGTAAGAACAGAGTTTATCAGTTGATCCATTTTTTCGATCTGGTTCTGAGCAGCCATTCTTGAAAGGAAAGGATAAAAAGCAACTCCGGAAGATTGTCCGAAGACAGCTACAACCATCATCATCGTCCTAAGGGCATAATTAACACTCGATGTTGCACCTTCAGGTAAAAAAGATCCAAAAAAACGGAAAAATATTTCGTTTGAAAAAGCCATACCAATTCCCAATACAAGAGGGATTGTCTTTCTTATATAGATGCCTAGATCGGGATCATGAAAATCAAAGCGAATTGAAAATTTCATTCCAGTTCGGATTGCACCAGGTAATTGAATCAAGATATTACTGAGAAAAGCACCTATCAGAACGCCCCAGGCAAAACCTTCAACACCCAAATGCGGCCCCAGAAAAATCCCGCCCATTATTATTCCTATATTATAAAAAAGAGGTGCGAGTGCAGGTAAAAAGAATTTTTGTTCAGCCATCTGAACAGCAGAAAAAAAAGCTCCTATATAGAACAGGATCTGTGCCGGGAGGATAATTCGAGTCATTTTTGCAGTCAAAGAAAGGACCTGGGGATCAGAAATCCCTGATCCCATAACACCAAGTAAATCAGGCGTAAGAATCATTGCTACGGGTATTACAACAACAAAGAGAGCCGTGCCAATTGACAATAGATTGGAAAAGGATTTCCAGGCATCATTTCTTTTCCCGGCTACAATATGTTTCTGAAAGATCGGAATAAACGTAGTTGAAAGCAAACCTCCGGCAAGAAAATGATTCAAGAGTTCCGGTATGAGAAATGCCGTTACATAAGCATCCATTTCAATGCTTGTACCGCCGAAGTTTGCCAGTACCTGTTCCCTGAGTAATCCAGTGATCCTGCTTAGTAACACCGATCCCATCATTATAACTGCAGCAATAGAAACAGCCCGTCTGGTTCTACTTGTCGATTGATTGTCCTGTTGATTTTGATTTTTTGTATCAGTAGTTTCCGAGCGAAGTTTTTGCATGGAGTAAAAATACAGTTTTCTGATTATGAGAAGCAAAAAAAAAGGGGACATATTTTAAATGTCCCCTTTAAAACAAGTTTTTCTGTTCTATCTATTTTCTTTTTTTAGCAGTTTTTTTGACAGACTTTTTAACTGCCTTTTTAACGACTTTTTTTACCGGTTTTTTGACTGCTTTTTTGGCAGGTGTTTTAACTGCCTTTTTAGCAACTTTTTTTACCGGTTTTTTAACTGTTTTTTTGACAGGTGTTTTAACTGCCTTCTTAACAACTTTTTTTACCGGTTTTTTAACTGTTTTTTTGACAGGTGTTTTAGCTGCTTTTTTAACGCTTTTTTTAGCAGCTTTTTTGACAGGTGTTTTCGATTCGTTGATAATCCGGTATGTCTGGGAAATAGAAAGGTTGAACTTTTTAGCCAGACTGGTACCTGATGCACCTTTATCGTAAAGTCTGATCAATTCCTCGTTGCGTTTAGGGTTGGTTGCAAGTGAGGAATCAATTCCGTATTTTTTACGAAGCTGATGAATTGCTTGCCTTGTGATACCGAATTGTTTACCAATAGCAGCATCGGTCTTGAACTTCTTTTGAAGTTTGATGAGCTGAGTTTTGCTTATTCTTGCCATAACTCCACTCACTCCTCTCTAAATAAGGTTAAAAAAAGCACTCACAGTATTTATGATATTTACTAACCTCATAGTTATTTCTGAAACCAAATTGCTGCTAGGGTATGGTGTGATGAGTGTTTGTATGGTTATCTTGACTATATAAATATACAACCATTATTAATTTTTTGCAAGCAATAAATTTCCAAAATGTAAGTTTTTTTAGTAATTTTATAATGAAAATTAAAAACAAACAGTAAAAATTTCATTGTAACCTCGGTAAAGCCTCTTCTTTTCGGGAAATTTACTCTGATTACTATGCTAATTTTCATTATACAATAACTACAGTAAACAGTTCAATTAACCAAACAGATCCAGTGAGGAAAATATGCATGATGACATTATTGAGTTTCTCAAATATCATCCCGAAGGTGTTACATCTCTTGACCTTGCAAACACTTTTCTGAAAATGACTAATGCGCCTCAGGCACTGGCAGATACAACAATACAAAGCATACTGGGAAAAGACCGTCGATGTCAACAGGATAAAGCCGGCATATGGCGCATCCGGACAACAACAGATAATAATAAGGACACTTTGAACGAATTGCCATTCACTGGTGTATTTTTTATTACAAGTCCTCATAATAACGGAAGAAAAATTTTCTACTTTTCATTGTGGGACATAAATCCTGAACCACGATATAAATGGGGCGTATGGTTGACTGACCCCAATATATTGCCTGACAATGAACAGGAACTTATGTTAAAAGGCCCGGATTATCCGTATAATCCTGATAATTTAAAAACTTTCATAATTCGTGCTGCAAACGATCTTGAAAAATCAATTCCTGTATTCCTTACTTCTTATCACCAGAACATATTGCGTTCGTTATGCATGAATTCAGGTATCTGCCTTACAGATGATTCTATATTTATTAGTGAATTTCTGAAAGCAGCCCAACTGACAATACCAAGACCAATAAATGTGTTAACATTACAGAAGACTGTCTTCGACATGGATACAATACCTTTCAACCCGTTTAAACAAGGGGAAATTTTTGCCGGGTGCGTGTCTGAACTGATCAGTCTCCTGCGGGAAAGAGGTATAACTGGCAGACAGGAAATGGAAAAAAGTCTTGTTAAAGACAATAATAATTATTTTAGAGATAAGGCATATAATTACACCTCCATCAGTTCTCTTCCAAAAGCTCCCGGAGTTTATGGTTTTCAAAACAGATCAGGAAAATACATTTACATCGGAAAAGCAAAAAATCTCAGGCGTCGCGTTTGTGGCTATTTCAGGGAAACAGACGAATCTCCGGAAAAATTATGTCAATTACACACTGATGCATACTCTCTCACTACAGTTCAGTGCGGTTCTGAACTTGAAAGCCTGATTCTGGAATACCGCCTTATCAGAAAACATTTACCTTACCTCAATTCAAAACAAGTAATTCATGAACGAAAAGGCCGCTTTTTACCTGTAGATGACTGTATTATTTTACTTCCACACACAGAACAAGAGTGCGTAATGTCATTCTGGCTCAGGAAAAATCAGAAAATACAGATGAAAAAATTAAATGCGATTCTGGAGTATGATACAAAACTCATTGAAGAATTAGAAATTTTTTTCTTCTCCAAAAAAACTCCCGCATCCGATCAGGACTTTCCAGAGCAGGAAATAGCTTCTCGATGGATTAAGGCACATAAGGATTTTCTAATTACTGTTCCGGTAAACAGAATGAAAGATTCACAAGAGATCTGGGAAGCTTTACCTAATTATATCCAGGAGGTAAACTTAACCTGAAATAATCAGATCTTAATTCACAGCTGTCCAGGATAAATATCGTTAAACAACCATTTTACTTATATAGTTTGGCCTTCTGTGAAACTTAAGGCGACCACTTATAAAGCAATTACTGTAATATTGTGTAAATTAAAACTATCTTTCAGTTCCATCAACTAAGAATACACCCTCGAATTCATGTCGAGGGTGTTCAGAGCCAACTTGAATTCAACTTGCAAAAATCCACCCGTCTTCAGGTTGTAATTAAACCATTACCTGAACCCTTCGGCTTAGGCCAGAGGATATTTTTTCATTAACTTGTCACACTAGCTGCTGCAGGGAAAATATTCCGTCTCCGATGACAGGGGGTAAGGTTTCAATTATCCGCGAAAGAAACAGAAAAAGCCACTGTGAAACACACAACAGATTCTTCATGTTTTTAAATTCTGAAAACTATTCCTTTTTGATTCCGGGATAAAAAGGTCGAAAACTGATCCAAGAAAAACACAACGCCCATCCAATGCATCCTGATATCAGGGCAACTGAACCTACAGTTTTTTTATTCCTATTTTCGTTTTTAGGGGTTTTAGGGTTAGTTTTTAATAAAGGATATAGTTATATTTTTAACCAGAATGAAGACCTGGTGATCTATAAAATCAGGAAATCCAGAAATGAATTTACTTTAAAACCAATAATGTTGTAATTGCCGGAAAAATGGGCGAAGGTATATAATTGAAATCGTTCTTTTTTGAAACATTAAATAAGCAGCTTAACACTTCTTAAAAGGATTACTTATGAATTATTCTTATGATCACGAACGATTTGTCTCAAAAAACAGATCTTTGGCTTCTGCAGAGGAGTTAAAACGGAAAGATGAGAATCTGGAAAAAAAGGGATTTTCTCACCTCAACAGAAATAAAGACGCATCTTGTTTCAATTGTAAAATGAAACAGAACTGCACAGAATTCAAGGCTAAACGCAAAGGTGGTGCATCAGGCGTTGTGTCTTTTGGCGGAGAACAGAATTTTATCTGCAAAAAATATACCCCAGCAGAATCACAGGCAAAATCAATGTCTGATAAACAGATCAAATCTCTTTTAAAGAACATTAAAAAAGGGTATTAATTAATTGTTCATGCTTGAGTTATTTAATCTTTAATCGTAAAATCTATCAGGAGTAGTTCTATGATAAAAAAGGAGCCTGAATGGAAAAGACGCCTTTAGAGCTTTATGAAACGGCATATAAATATCAATATCACGAAAATCGTATTCCAGAAGCTGTTAAATATTACGAAAAGCTGATAACAGAATTTCCGGATTCCAACGAGTGTGGATATGCAGCCATCCAGATTCAAAAAATTAAAGCAAGTGATCTTGCAAAAAAGCTGAAACTAAACCCAAAATCCGGTAAAGGGATTTTAATCTTTTTAACTTTTTTGTGTATTTCCATGCTGGTTTTAACTGTTGGTGCAGGTTATTATTTTTATAATGAGTTAAAGATCAATTCGCTTCGTGACCGATTAACAGCAAACATCCTCAGTAAAATATACAGTGAAGAGCATGATGAGGCCCTTCGGTTATTATCTGAATTGAAAAAACTGAATAACAGTGAGATTACACCTTTTGAACTCAGTGCTGATATTTACAGAAAAAAAGGAAATTACCAGAAGGCTCAATCAGAATACGATACTTTCTTCAGACTTAACCCGGATCGCGAACCATCACCACGGGAACTGGATACAATGCAAAAAGATGCAAAAGCACAATCAGACAATAGCACCAAATCTCCTTCGTCAAGAGTGTCTGCTCTAAAAAAGAATAGCAACACCACTTCAAAAAAGGGTCCTGCTCAATCCCGAAGATCTCCGGAAAATCAAAAATCAAATACAAACAGTCTGTATATTGTTGACCCAGACAGTATCTCATATTTCTGAGCAGGAAAAACGATGACAATCCCCAAAAGAATTGAACAAAAAGTATATAGCGGAATGGTTCTTGATGAACATGGCTGCTGGATAACCTTGGCAGAAAAAGTTACAAAAGAGTTATTTTTCCTTGAACAGCTTGAAGGTGGAAATGTAATTCTTGATGATCAGTGGGTTCCAATCAGTGAAGCATTATCACCTGGTACTCAAGATAATGAAAACAGCAAGATAATGGAAACAGATAACCCTGGTATCAAAAATATTCATGATGATATTCCGTTCCCCCCCGAAACCGTTACTGTAGAATTGATTGATAAAGATTTTCCTCCGGAAACTACTGCCATTTCGATTGAAGAGTATCTGGGTAATAAAAACGAAGCTGCAAAACCGGATTCATTATCATCAATTTCAGATTCGGTTATCACTGAAGAAACCATTTCAATTACTCCCGATGCATATTTCAAAGAACAGATCTTAAACGCAAAGCTATATCAATCTTCCATTGTATTTAACTCAAAAAACCTGAGAAATAAAAAACGGAAAAAATTCAGGTTTTTTCTTCTGACAGTTTTTTTTATTGCTGTAATTACTGTAATTTACCTTTATGGGATTCTGTAATAATCAATCCATTTCCGTAATGCTTTTTACTATAAGCGGTATCTGCTGGTTTTTACAAAACAGTTTCTGAATCCTCTTTTGCCCTGCAATACCCATTGTTGTTATTAAGGACGGATTCTCAATAAAATTTGCCATAGCATTGAAAAACAGATCGCATGAAAAGGTGTTAACCAGAAAACCACTCTCCTTGTCTATAACAATTTCCGATATTGCCCCACTGTTAAAAGCGATTACTGGTAATCCCCACCCTTGGGCTTCTGCAACTACCCTGCCGAAAGGTTCCCGGGTTGATGCTATGCAGAAAATATCATGTGAACCGTACACATCTTCGGTTCGATCGGTATAGGGCAATAAATTAACCCTGCCATCTAGATGACAATCGCTGATCATAAGTTTCAGTTTTTCCCTATACGACTCATCCCAATAGAACGTTCCCCCAACAAGATCAAGATTTCCGGCGCGACAGGCATATTTATTTACAAGTTTAGCGAATGCATTAATCAATAAATCACACCCTTTCCAGGGCACAATCCTGCCCAGATATAAAAATTGCGGATCTTTAGACAGTCTGCATTTGATTTGGGTATTTACGTTTACTCCATTATAAATTACAGACGTTCGGTTCCTTATTCTCTTTGGCAAAGATCTGAATACAGCATTGGAAACTGCAATCGCTTTCGCATTTCTTGAAGGAAATAATAAGTGATAAATGAAGTATGCAAATGAATTCACAGCGAATATTTCTCTTATATGGAAAACCATTTTTCCGGAATACCCTGTCAGGTACAATAAAAACAGTATTACATGGGATTTCGGAACATTCGCATGTATGATATCCGGACTTAACCGACTGATTTCCCTTTTGCATTTTAAAATATAAAACAGAAAAGATATTATTACTTTCCAATTTACTATTGTTAACAAGAACAAATTATCCCTTCGCAAAAGCGAAAGTGATTTTTCAAAAGGAATAATTATGCATTCAGTACCGCTTTTTCCGGATTCTTCTATCAGTTTACCATTTTCTGATGATATCAAATATGTTTTCTCATATTTTGAAGTTTCCTTAATAATATCAATCAACGACAGTTCAGCCCCGCCTGTATGCTGTGCCCAATGATTCATGAATAATATTTTATGTTTTTTTTTACCACACATAATTTTTCAACAAGGTGTCAGTTGCATTTTTTATTAATTCTTCGCGCAGTTGCTGATTACCAACCAGCTTTAATATTGCCACCTTTATTTCATCAGGATCTCCCGGGTTTACACAAATCCCGCATCGCCCATATTCAATAACTTCCATTATTCCACCGGTTCGGGAGGCTATAATCGGTAATTTATACGCCATGGCCTCGAGCAATGCTATTCCAAACCCCTCTGTACCTGTTTTCGTTTCCAAAGAAGGAAATATGAAAATATTTGCCTTCTGATATTCCTTGCGCAAACTGTTGTCATCGAGTGATGTCCTAACAAATACCTTGTCGCTTACATTCAGTTTTTCTGCAAGTTTTTTGAGATACCTTTCGTACGGACCTGAACCGGCTATCGTAAGTGTCCATTGTATTGTCCGGGGTAGTGCTTTTGCTGCATAAATCAGATACTCATGTCCTTTATGCTCTACAAGCCTGCCCACAGAAAGCAGACACAATTTTTCATAGGTTTTCCCAAAAGAATCGTTGTTTAAAAGATAAATTGACTCGATTTTTGGCGGCAAACAGGACAGACTTTTCTCCGGACAGATTTTGCGAATCAATTGAGCTGTATAAGAACTTATATAATAGAGTTTTTTGGCCCTGTTTAATACTAAACGAAGGAAAAACGTTTTTAATCCTTTTTTCTGAAGTGTTATCAATTCCTTTCCATAACAGAAAACGGAATAGTTAATACCATATACGAAGTTTAAAACAAGAGGTGCGATTGCAGCATAAAGATTTCCGCATTCAATATCTATATCACCAGAGAATTTCTTTCTGAATCTCAACAGATACAGAATTAATGGTATAAGAGAAAACTTCTTATTTATAACACTCAGAGGATTGGAAAAATATGATACGTTACATGGGATGTTTTTATCATTGTAATTGTAATTTCGCCTGCTCCCGACAACCACAATATCAGCAGGACAGTAAGTATGTTTTACAATGTTATAGAGATACCTCTGTATTCCGCCATATTCAGGCGGGAAATCCAGAGTAATCATAATTTTTTTCTTCATGATTAATCCTGGCTCTTTCCAATGCTTCCAGTTTTAACAATACCCCATTCCAGAACCAGTAATAGATATCACCCGGAAACGAGTTAATGTGAGAACCGGTACTATTAACAATTAAGAACACCAGATTCATAATAGTGATTCCTTTTGCCAGGAATAAAACAAGATTAGAGCTGGTTCTGTTAATAAGCCTGAGCCCCTTTATGACAATAAATATCTGGAAAGCAGTTATAAAAAACATACCCGGATAACCGAATTCTGCCAGATATGTAAAATAGATTGAGTCTGATTTCAGTGCTCCCAGGCCACGCCCGAATAGCGCCATCAACGGATCAGATGTCAAAACCAGCAAATGTTTCCACAGTGCTATCCGTGAAATCATCGAGTATTCACTGAAAGGGTTAACAATAGCACCTACTCTTTCGGTAACCAGCAGATCCATATATTGAAAATCCAACGAATTTACAAGTACTGAAACAAGATTTGCAAAATCAAGCCCCTCGTTTACATATGCATCCAGATAGTTAAAAACAACAAATACCAGTCCCAGTAAAAACAGGGAGCACAGACGTCTTTTATTACTTTTGACTTTAATGGTGATAACGAGAAGAAGAAAAGATATAAAAATTCCAATCCAGTTCGACCTGACTGAAGTAATAAGAGCCCCGTAAAAAAAGAACGGAAAAAGAAAATATAATAAATACTTTACAAAAACGGATTTGTTCCATGGTGAAAGAATCATTACACCAATAATTGCTAACTGCATATAATCTGCAAATGCGGCAGGTGACTGGAAAAATGAAAAAGGACGAGCTACCCCTTTAATAAACAGGGTTGTGAAAGAAATTGATGAAAACCAGAGTTGCTCTGATTCACTATACCCGATTATCAACTGTTTAAGTGCATAGACAAAAGAGACAATTCCGACAACAACTGTAATAATCCATATTTTTTTTAACAGTTGAAAATCCGTGGCATATATACCACCTGCAAAAAAAAGTAAAACAGCAGGTCCGTATAACTTGAATCGTATAACTGCTTCGCTTACTGGAAGAATATTCATGATAAATACTCTTAATAATAAATAGAAGAAATATATCAGGACTGTCAATTGTATTTCTTTCATGTTCCGATCAAACAAACCTTTCTCCCGAAATACAAAAAAAAGACCTGTTATGACAAACACAATTATTAGGTCACTAAAGATTATGAGTGCATCAACTGAAGGACGATTATATTGCAAATAATAAAGCCGCCTTATAAACGGAATAAACGGGGTAACGATAAAAAGAATATATAACCCTGTTTTCGGAAACCTTAAAACAGGATAAAAAAGAAATACAGCCGCGATCACAGTTATTTCCAGCTGAGCAGGGATATGTACAATTTTATATGCAATAAAATTACCAACAAGAACTATCAGGAAGAACAACAGAACGAAAAACAGTCGTTTACTTAGAAGGTTTCTGACATTTATCAGATCATGCATAAAAATGATTACCAATATTTTAAAACTGAGGATTTTTCAAGAGTTTTTTTTCTTGCAAATCATTCGATTCCTTTGCATGGATCTTTTTCAAGAACATAGGCATAAAGGATTCAATGTATTATGAGAGCCAATACATATTCAGAAATTATAGGTTTCCGGAACAGTTAAGTCAATAACAGCAGGTGACTTGCTGCCCAGGCAATTACTATTTTAATGAATAAAGATTTTGCTGTCTTGATTATTATGCATGATCAAGATACCAGGTTGCAATGTTTTAAAACACCTTATATGAACTATTAAACCTGAAAACAGGAAAAAATGCTTAAAATCCGTTATAATTCGCCTTTGATTCTTACATTTACGCTTATCTGTTTCGGTATTCTATTTATCAGCCAGTCTACAGGCAACACATTGATACTACAGTTTTTTACGGCACTTCCTGATATGAGTGTTTCTGATCCATTAACCTGGTGGCGAATTTTTTCGCATGTCATGGGTCATAAAGACTGGACTCATTTTATGGGTAATTTTACATTCATTCTCCTGATTGGACCTGTTCTTGAAGAAAGATATGGGACAAAACGGCTCCTGATTATGATAATTACAGCAGCATGTATTACCGGCATTCTAAACACACTTCTCTTCAGTCATGGTCTTCTTGGATCGAGCAGCATTGTTTTTATGTTTATCGTTCTGGTATCTTTTACAAACTTCAGGTCTGGCGATATTCCACTGACATTTATCTGTATAATCCTTATTTTTCTGACCCGTGAAGTATACGATTCTTTTCAGCAGGATTCCATATCACAATTTGCGCATATCATAGGGGGCATATGTGGAACTGCTTTTGGGTTTCGTTATAACAAATCCTGATTAAAACTTTATTTAAGAAACAATAATCCTTATAGAATTTCAGGGGTAAAAAGCCCTGTGTGGCCGGATTTGTAAACGGCTTTAACTTCCTCATGACCTTGCATCCGATATTTATTTTCGAATATATAATTCAGAAGATTGTCACGTTGCATCAGTTCAAATGGATTCTGATTTATTCAGTTACAGCAGTTTAAAAGTTTACATGCCTGACCTTCACTCGCTACACAAACTTTAATCCCTCCACTTCCTGCCAATAACACCCGATAACATTTTCAATATAAATAAAAAAGCTGCTGTATTTATTACACCCATTAGCGGCATCATAATTGTAGTGCCCAATATTGTGCCCAGTATTCCCCCGCCAAGATCAGCTCCATTTAAATCTCCCCATCGGCAATGCTTTCTTGAGACAAATTGGGCACCGGAAAGAATACCGGCTCCCATATGCATTAAAAAAAAGCCTGAAAAAGGCATGTATATACTTTTAATAATCAGAAATGGAGTAACTGACAGATAAATACCAGTAATAAAATCTGAGTATGGAAATGTTTTTATATGACTTCCTATGATAAAACCCGCAGATAATCCAATCATAAGTATTGAAATTCTGGAGTAAAGATTTCCATATACGGATTGGTAAAGCAGTAAAATGATTAATGAATAAATTGCTACCGAAAAACCGGTTGTGCCAACTGAAACGCCAGACCTTTTCCCCCAAAACATTACTATTACAATTATAGAAACCATAACCAGAATGGACATAGCTGTTTTAATTTGCACATTATACTGCTTTAGATACCGTTTAAGAGACAATGAAAGTATTACAGGTTTATTAACTGTATTGCAGTTGACTTTATCTGATACATTGTTCGCAATTTTAATTTTTTGAATTGTAAGATCAGGGAAAATGTACCCCTGAAGATAGTCTGTTTCCACCAGGCAGGTATCGGGCAACTCAAAAATGGCATCTGAAGCCAGGAAAGTGTAACCATGCCCGGGAAATATCTTTACATTATTAAAAACTTTTTTGAGTGTAAGAAACAGAATGTCCCTGATTTTTTTTTCATAATTGTCGAGATAACTGGAATTAAAATTAAGCGTAAATGATAAAACTGCGGAATCACCAGTTAAAAAAGTTTTCACCCTTTTAAAAAACTGTTCAGTAAAAAAGCGATTTTGAGATATGGTTTCAGGAATATCATTACCCAGAATTATGACATCACAAGATTCTGTACCAATGAATTCACCTGACAGCTTTGTAAAGCAGTTCGTTTTTTTCGCCAGAACCGGTTCACTTCTGGTACAGACAGTCTCCAAATTGTCATATTTTTCCAGTTCCCGTACATGACCCATATCATTAATTACCAAAACCCGATTATTATTATTCCTAACCGATAACGGTATATGAACAGCTTGTTCCAGCAGTGGGAATGAAAGATCGGTGTAATGGATCGTATTATTTTTTAAAACAAGGTCCTGCCCTTCTGATTTGGAATACGCTATTTCACTTTCATTTCCATATTCTATCTTTGAAACGTCAAGAACATATTTCCAGGTTCTGGATCTGGAATCCATCGAAACCGCAATTACAAGAATACTTGTTCCCATAACAAAACAGTATCTGCACGGTATTAAATGGAACAAAAGGGGGAAAGCCGCCACAGCAGCAAGATGACCATTTGGTACGCCGAGCAGAATTCCTGCAGAAACTATAATCAGGCCAGCTAAACTTCCTGAATTCTCCCATAGATACAGCCTCTTACCATCCGCCATTCTGCTCTGCATACCATATGCAAAGCCCGCAAAGAACGAACCTGGAAATTCAGTTACCAGAAGTGCAATGGAAATCAATTGAGGTGAAACCGATTCACCAGGATTAAGAAGCAAAGGGACTGCCCTTAACAGGATAAGACCAGCCATAAGCGAAAAAATACAAAACAGGGCAATGTAACGATTCTCAATTGTTTTAACCCTGCATCCTGCCCGGCTCCCCAAAGCCCCTGCTCCAAGCCACACTGCTATTACCAGTCCAACTATCAGCTCATTTCCCGAAAAGATGGCAAGACATTCCCTCAGAAATATGATCTGGACAATCGAAGCAAAATACCCGGTAGAAAAAAGGAAAAGATACCGGCTATTTTCGGCCAATATCCCTTTAACTTTTAAAACCGGATTGATCATCACTCACTATGGTTCCTGAAAATGAAAAGCTTTGTATGTCTTGACATTAGCTGTTCTCCAACCGTCAATACCCATGCCGCCTTTTATTGAAAGATGTTGCAAAAAGTTTTTTTTATCTGGAAGGCTTTCCCAGACCTGTGGCAGGAATGTTGATTTATATGGTCCTTTTTCAAGGATAACACCATGAACACCCGGAATCAATTTATTTAACAAATCATCTGTGTCACTGTACTGCAGAATTTCCGGTCTTGTCAGAACAGAAACCTCAACTTTAATTTTTTCAAGCTCTTGAGATTTTACAGGGGTAAATCGTGTATCTTTCAATGCTGCATTACAGGCATTATCTATTACTGCCTGATATAATGGTTTTATTGGTTCAATATATCCGATACATCCCCTTAACTGTCCATCAATAGTCAATGTTACAAAACATCCCCGATTTTCCTTTATTTCCGGTGGCAGTACTTTGGGGATTACAGCTTTTTTACCGTAAACCGCTGTTTCAAGATTCTCTCTGGCAAGTTCAAGAAGGAATTTTTTAATGTGTGGTTCAAAAAAAGATTTTTTATCTTTTTCACCAGTTCTTTTTTCTACACTATTTTGAGATATTTTTTCGTTTTTACGGGAGCAATACGCAATGGAAGCATATCCGACAACTCTGGATTTCGAACACGCAGCCGGTGCAGTTTCATACGATGTACGGGCATCCAGCAGTATCGGTGAAAGTTTCATTCTTTTTGCCAGATACATCACGGCCTTGATTGCCAGTTTACCACACGCATCTATTTCTAGTTCTGTGTTCCCAGACGATATCGTTTGTATAGTTTTATCATCAACTTTCCTTGCTTTATCCTGGCTGTAATAATGAGATAAATCAGATGAAGCAATAACAACTGTATTTTCATCAATATACGGGAAAATCAGGTCTGCAGTTTTTTTGGGATCCATATTACCAGTAAGAATCGGAACAATATTGAATTTATCATTCAGAACAACCTGTAAAAATGGAAGCTGAACTTCAATACAATGCTCCCGATCCTGGTCATTTAACGACAGAGCATTAACATCAGGGTCTGCCAGCAGTTTATCTGCTATCTCTCTGTCAACTTTAATTTTACCAAGCGGGGTCTGATAATAATCAACTACAGTAATCCCGATTCCATCAATATATTGATAATGGGACGGTCCGATCAGAAATACACGCCTTGCATTTTTATCCATAGCAGCGAATCCATTTGCTGCTACGGGTCCAGAGAACATATACCCTGCATGTGGGCAGATCAGAAGCCTCGAATCGGAAACATTTTTTTTACACTCTTTCAGATAACTGCCAATCTCTTTTTCAAGAGCACCGGCGTCCGAGTGATAAAACTGACCAGCAACTGCCGGCTTTCGAATTATTTCTTCTGCAAACGACTGACTGTATAAACCTGTCATCAGAACCATCCCTCCTGCAAATTTTCTTAACAAATTCAGATTTCTGTTAAACATCCCAGACTCCTGCTATGGAAAAACCACACCCGGTACATTTCCCATCTTTTATCAGATTCTGTTTTATGATATAACCGTTACGATCTATTAACAACTTCTTACATTCAGGACAGTAAGTATTGTTATCTTCACCTGGAACATTACCAATATATACATACCTCAGTTTCTCTTTAAGTGCGATTTCACGAGCCTGTTTAAGAGTCTGGTGTGGAGTCGGGTACAAATGAGCGAGCTTATGCATTGGATAAAATCTGGAAAAATGCAGCGGTATATCAGTCCCGAGATTTCGGTTTATCCATCTGCACATGTTCCTTATCATATCTGGTTTATCGTTCCATTTTGGTATAATCAGATTGGTAATTTCAAGCCAGACACCGTTTTTAACGGCCATTTTAATTGTTGACAAAACAGGTTCCAGTTTTCCTGCATTGAGGTCACTGTAAACCGAATCATCAAAACTCTTTAAATCAATGTTAGCGGCATCAAGCAACTTTGCCAGATCTTCAAACGGTTCCGGATTTATGTATCCACATGTAATCAATACGTTTTTTAAACCATTTTTATGCGCCAGATACGCAACATCAAGCATATACTCAATCCACACTGTTGGCTCTGTATATGTGTATGCAACAACACTGCAATTTGTCCGTCTGGCCTCCTCAATTACCTTTTCGGGTGGAAGATATGTATTGTCAGTCTGAAGCGGGCTAGCCTGACTTATGGTATGATTCTGGCAATTTTTACATCTTAAATTGCATCCTGCAATTGCAACAGAAAATGTCCGTGCACCAGGCAGAATATGGTAAAGCGGTTTTTTTTCAATCGGATCGACATGAACCGCGCAGGGCATTGCATACCCCAGAGATACTAACTTGCCGTTTAAATTTTTCCGGTTACGACACCTTCCGGTTTTTCCCGGAGCAAGATTACACTCAACAGGACACAATTCACAGATAATTATATCAGAGTTAATATGCCAGTACCTTGCTTCATGATAGTTTTCACTTGCAGATATTTTACCAGAAGCAGCAACTCCATAAAGTGCAGCCAGGCCTTTTAATACATCTCTTCTTGTAACCATCAATACGCCTCAAAAAAACGATTCTGAACTCCACCTTCACCAATTTTTATATATACTTTTTTGTGACATTTGGGACAGTAACCCTCATACGCAGTTGCGTTGCTGTTTCTATATATTCTGTAATAAATATTGCAACAACGGAAATGGACACCTATATATTTTCTTGCAGGCCGATATTCACCAGATTTCATTGATGCCGATGTCACCAATTGCTCCTTCAAATCGAATTCATGTTAATTTTTAAACCATGGATTTTCCTCTGATTCATGTCGATCGTTGCCTCAATCAGACAACCAGGGTTTAATTTTGGTAAAGTCCCTTATTCGAAATATACTCAATCACATCTTCGGGGAGAAGGTGTCTGCAGGAATAACCTTTTTGAAGATAACTTCTGATCATAGTAGAGCTGATCCCCCATTCAGGTGATGGGAATCTAAGGATATTTGCCTGTTCAATCTGAGAAGGTATTTTGAAAGAGAAACCAGGTCGATGAGCAACGCATAAAGTAACAAGGTTTAGTATCTCTTTATATTTATGCCAGGTAGTTAGTTCACCAAGGTTATCTGATCCGATTATGAAAAAAAGAGGACCAGGAAAGAGTTCTTTAAGTTCGTAAAGGGTATCTACGGTATATGAAATACCGCTGCGTTTAATTTCAAGATCCCAGATTTGGGTATCCGGTTCACCTGAAAGTGCAATTTTTAACATTTCAAGTCTGTCTGAAGCGCAACAATTTACAGAAGATTTTTTGTGAGGTGGATTACCTGAAGGAACAAAAAGGACTTTATCAAGTTTAAAAAAATCTTTTGCCAAAACCGCCAGTGCAAGATGTCCGTTATGGACAGGATCAAAAATCCCGCCCAAAACACCTATCGGATTCATTTCTCTACCGCCAGAAACGTTATTTAATTTGCATCATTAACTGTTTTGCTTTGGTAACAGTATTACTTTTGTCGCTATTTTCAAGTTTTTTCAATATCTCTTTAGCTTCATTTTTCCGATCCAGTTTTATCAGAAGCTCACATAAATTAAGTTGAGCCTGATCGGTATATTTGGAATCAGGGTATTCTCGAATAAATGTCTTATAATAAACTACTGCAGCTTCAGGTTCCTTATTTTTCTCATAAAAGAATGCATTATCAAACTCTTTTTTTGCCAGTTTATCCATTGCTTCATTAAGATATTTGGCAGCACTGTCTGCCATTACATTGTTAGGATAATAAGCAAGAAAATCTCTTAATAAACGAACAGCTTCTTTTGTTTCTTCCTGGTCGCGATCATAAGGATTGGACTCCTGAAAAACAGACAAGCCAATCCTGAACTGTGCTTCTTCGCTAAATGGAGAATTGGGAAAATCACGGACCAAATCCTGAAATACTGAACGAGCTTCAAAATATTTTTTCTGCCCCATATTACACATCCCCAGATAATATAGAACACTATCTATAATCTGGCTGCCACCACACTGCATTTTAGCTTCTTCAAGAACAGGTATTGCTCTGGAATATTTACCGTCCTTATATAGTTCAACAGCTTTATTCAGTTCCCCGGTACAACTGTATTTCCCGAGCCTTACTTTGGTACTTGCTGAACATGAAATGAGTAAAAAACCGGCTATGCAAAACATGCAGAAAAATCTTAATTTCATATTACATTCCAATGGGTTTATAATTATGGCGAGTCTTATGTACACCTTTTAATTCGGGTACTTATCATTTACCTTATGGGTAACTTATTAAAAGTGGTTTCTGAAGAGGAAAAAATCAAGAGTGTTGTTATAAAATAAAACCAGTTAAAATTAAAACTCCCAAAAAACAAAAACGGCATCACTTCTGGTAAGTTCCTGCTATAATACTCCATGAAACAGATCCTTTCTCCCTGGTTTACGATCAGTGATTTCAGAGCAGCATTCATCAAAGCCTTGCCCTGAACTATTTTATGTGATTGTTTTAAAACAGGAGGAAGTAAATATGTCAGAAAAAAATGTAGTACTTTTTGGTCCACCCGGAGCAGGAAAAGGTACCCAGGCTACCAAACTTCGGGATCTGTTGTCTGTTCCCCACATTTCTACTGGTGATATGTTCAGATACCATATAAAAAATGATACAGAACTGGGACGTACTGCAAGAGAATACTCAAATAAGGGGCAGCTTGTTCCTGATGAGGTCACAATTGCGATGGTTAGAGAACGACTATCACGCGATGATGTTAAGTCCGGGTTTCTTCTGGACGGATTTCCACGCAGTGTTCCTCAGGCAGAAGCTCTTCAGAAAATTCTCAATGAGACTGGAAAAATATTAAACTTTGTCGTAAATATCTCTGTGCCGGATGAAGAGATTCGCTCCAGACTTACTAAAAGAGCTTCTATCGAGGGGCGTGCCGATGATGCAGATCCGGCAGTTATTCAAAACCGCATTGATACTTACAAAAACCAGAGTGAACCATGTCTCTCATTTTATAACCCTTTGGGTATTGTTCATGATATTAACGGAATTGGAACAATTGATGAAGTTTTTGAAAGAATAAAAAAGATATTTCAGACAAACATTTAAAATCCGGATATTACAACATAGCACAGACTTGAAAAAATTCAGGGGCGGGCTGAGCGCATAAACTCAGCGCGCCGATATTACCAGGCAAATCCGGAATAAACCGAGATGTTAAATCCGCATTTGAATATTATATCTTGTTGCATCGATAACATTTGATAAGCCCTCAGTCCAGACCTTTTTCTCATTCAGTATGAGCGCAATATATAGTTTAAACTAAAATCAATTAAATAAGAACAGCAAA
>Ga0123335_1003547_pt1 | contig 21588 bp, 20 predicted proteins | sample BiotimSIPDNA_2_FD_89707 | JGI IMG/M metagenome (GOLD analysis project Ga0123335, IMG submission 89707) | Anaerobic biogas reactor microbial communites from Washington, USA - Biogas_R2 time_0 SIP DNA | ecosystem: Engineered > Bioreactor > Anaerobic > Unclassified | place: Washington, USA...
AATGAAATATGATTCCCGGCATACTCGCCAAGCCCCAGCGAAAAAATTCAAGTGAACTGGAAGTAGGATTCATAGAGTGTTAAAGCCCCCAAATATGTGAAGTAAAAAAATTATATCACTAATTTTTCCTATTCAACAAGCAGAGATATTTCGAATAAACAGAATGTCAAAGCTATAAAATAGTAATAAAGCTATATCATAAGCGGGTAATACCTTAGACAAGCCTAAATGAAACTTGACTCATTCGATATACCGATAAATTGGCTTTTCTCAATAAAAAATGCCGGGAATGAAATTCCCGGCATTATATTGCTTATTACGCTAAATTGCCTTCTCAATTTTTTCCATGGCCTCTATTATCTTGTCATAATCCGCTTTTCTCCAGTTTTCCTTAAACATTTCATGTAATTTTAGGCTGATATCCAGATACTTCTGCTCTGCATGCATAGCTTGATCGATGCGATCCTCAGTTCGAGCGACACTGCTGTATATGGTCTTTTCTGCCCCCAGTTCAAATTCCTGTAGCCAGGCGGGAATAAAAACCGGTATGTTCATATCATTTTTAAAATAATCAGCCAGAGCCACTTGGGATTCTCCTTCGCCATGCACTACGAAAATCGCTTGCGGCGGGGTAACAAAACTCTGCACCCAATTGATCAGACCGCCACGATCTGCATGTGCCGAATAGGCATCTATTGATTCAATATTGGCCTTAACCGCTACCTTTTCCCCGTGAATGGTTACCTCTTTTTCGCCTTCTAGCAATCGCCGCCCGAGTGTCCCAATGGCCTGATAGCCTACGAAAAGCACCGTTGATTCAGAACGCCATAGATTATGTTTGAGATGGTGCTTAATGCGTCCCGCCTCGCACATGCCTGAGGCAGAGATTATAATCGTATTGCCAACCCGGGTATTTAGCGCCATAGATTCTTCCTGGGTTCGGGAATAGTTTAGGTTAATAAATTGAAAAGGATTCTCATGCTCTTCAATAAATGCTCTGGTAACGTCATCAAAGCACTCTTTGTTTTTCATAAATATCTCGGTCGCAGCTATGGCCAGCGGACTATCAATGTATATCTGAATCTTGGGGTCCAACTTGCCGTCATGGGCCAGACTGATCAAGTCGTATAACATGTCCTGAGTACGCTCAACAGCAAACGCAGGTATCACTAAATTTCCACCCTTAGCCATGGCGGACTCAATAATCCTGCCCAGTTGTTCCGATCGAGAGTCTAATTTTTGATGGAAGCGATTGCCGTAGGTCGATTCGATAACCAGGTAATCGCAATTTTCTATTATTGTAGGGTCTTTAACTATAGGCTGGTCCACGTTGCCCAGGTCACCGCTGAAAACCACCTTGGTCTTACGTTCTCCTTCCGTTACCCACAATTCGAGAATTGCTGCACCTAGAATATGCCCGGCATTGCGCATGCGTATCTCGATATTCGACTGCAGTTTGATTATCTCGTCGGTATTAATGGATCTGAATCTGTTCAGACAATCTAAGGCATCCTGAGTTGTATAGATAGGTTCAATCTCGGGTTTGCCTGAGCGTGTAAGTTTGCGGTTCTTTCGTTCTATTTCTGACTCCTGGATATGGGCTGAATCGGGCAATAGCACCCGGCAAAGCTCTTCTGTGGCATGAGTGCAGTAGACATGGCCTCTGAAACCATTTTTGTATAATTTGGGTATTAAACCGGTGTGGTCTATGTGAGCATGGGTTGCAATCAGGAATTCTATACTAGCGGGATCCACTGAAAAGTCATGATAGTTCCTCTCCTGCAGTTCTTTCGGGCCCTGGAATAAACCACAGTCAACTGCAAAACGTGTGCTGTCGGTCTCTACCAGGAAGAATGAACCAGTAACACTCTGGGCAGCGCCAAGAAATCTAATTTTCATTATCTTCCACTTCTTTCGATCAAAATTATTACTATTATACTGCAACAATGCTCCTGGCGTCTTTTCTTTGAGACAATTTTGTGTATTCCTGATAGAAGTTCAAGATCTCATATCTTAGCATTTCCGAATTTCCGCCGTTTAGCGCCCGTTCCAGATTGGCAAAACCGTTGGCTCCGAACCCGCTCACCACATCATTAGTATCTAATTCATCAACGTGTTGGCTATAACGAACATGTACCTGCTCGAAAAGTCCGTAATACAGATCCTTTATCTGGCTGATCCTCTTGCCCACCTGTTCCCGATCTATCTCTTCCCTCTCTACCAGGTGCAGCAGCCCATGAAAAAGGTTGTGCAGCAGTTTATTATGGAACACGGTAACCATAGCATCCCTCTTGTATTGCTTGCAGAGCAGATAACGGATGTAGTCTTTGAGCTCCCTTTGCCCGCTTACCGATAGCATTTGGTAGGAATTCAGCAGTTCGACTTCGTTTAAGGTAATATCTCCTATCAAGAGAAAACCTCCTCAAAAGTTGTTTTGAAGAGGTTTTCCACGGAGACTTCCGAAATCCTTTATAAATATATCGTATTATTCTTGGCCTATTCTGAGGTATTCGATGATATTCTCCATACTTCTAGAAGATGGTTGGCAGATTAACATTTTCTATGTCGAGTGATAAATCTTCCCATTCTTTCAATTGCTTCTTCAATGTTGGATATACTTGCAGCATAACAGCAGCGAATGAAACCTTCACCTTTGGCCCCAAAGGCATTGCCGGGAACCACTGCTACCTGCTCTTCGAACAGCAGTTTTTCGCAAAAATCCTCGCTGTTCATGCCAGAGTTTGCGATGGAGGGGAAACAGTAAAAAGCCCCGCGCGGTTCAAAACATGAGCAGCCAATCTCCCGTAGACCGGACAGGATTAATTTGCGGCGATAGTTGTAATCATCTACCATTTTTCGCATTTCTGCTTCGCCGTGTCGAAGGGCTTCAATAGCAGCCATCTGTCCCATAATTGGGGCACACATAATAGTATATTGGTGAATTTTAGTCATTGCAGCGATAATATCGGGATGACCGCAGGCATAGCCTATTCTCCACCCGGTCATAGCAAAGGCCTTCGAAAAACCGTTCATAACAATGGTACGGTCTTTCATGCCTGGAAAAGAGGCGATGGAGGTATGCTGTCCCACATAAGTCAGTTCAGAATAAATCTCGTCTGAAATCACTATAAGATCGTTCTTTATTATGATGTCAACCAATGCTGCCAGATCTTCCTGAGTCATCACTCCGCCGGTGGGATTGCTGGGGTAGGCCAGAACCAATAGTTTGCTCTTAGATGTTATGTGTTTCTCCAGCACGTCAGGCCGCAGCCGATATTCGTCTTCATCATAGGTCGGTACCGGAACTGCCTTGCCGTAAGCCAAATCAGCACCCGGCGCATAAGAGACAAAGCATGGCTCCGGGACCAGCACCTCGTCACCTGGCTCCAGCAAAACCCGCATGGCGATATCAACTGCTTCACTGACTCCTACTGTTATAAGGATCTCATCAACCGGATTATATTCTACGCCTATCTTCTTTTTTTCATAAATAGCGATCTCTTCCCGAAGCTCAGGGAGTCCGCTGTTGGAGGTATACATGGTATATCCCTGTTCCAAGGAATAGAAGCAAGCCTCTCTAATATGCCAGGGGGTAACAAAATCAGGTTCGCCTACACCCAGGGATATTACTCCCTTGGTCTGGGTGACCAGATCAAAAAACTTGCGTATTCCCGACGGCGGAATAGCCATGACTGTCGGGGAAATATATTTATCCATCTTGCTCACGGGCTCACCACCAATCTCTTGTCTTCCTGGGGATCCTCAAAAATCAGATTATCCTGTTTATAGCGCTTTAACATGAAATGGGTCACTGTACTCTGGACATTATCCAAGGTAGAGAGCTTATGGGAAATGAAGTCAGCGATATCCTTCATGGTCTCTCCGCAAACCATAACCGACAGATCATAGGTCCCGCTCATCAGATAAACACAGCGCACCTCGGGAAACCGGCAGATACGTTCGGCTACCCTGGAGAAGCCGAACTCCCGCTCTGGTGTAACCTTGACGTCTATCATGGCCATGGCACCATCACCATCGACCTTTTCCCAATTAATTACTGTATTATAACCCAGGATGACCTTGTCGGCTTCCATCTGCTGTATAATCGATGCTATCTTTGCCTCCTCCTCGTCCAACATGACTGCTATGGTGCGAGGACTTAGCCTGGCGTCGTTTTCCATCAACTGCAGGATCTTCTGCTTAAGTTCCATGGGGTCTCCTCCTTCATAATAGGTTTTAGAAAGTGCAATCAATAAAAAAACCCTCATCCCCTGAAGGGACGAGAGTTGTTTTCCCGCGGTACCACCCTAATTGACTTATGTCCAACTTTGACCTGATAACGGCAGGTGCCGTCCGCCTTGGTGCCGTGTGGCCTTTCGACAGAACTCACAGGTGGCCTTCGTCAAACAGCTTGTTACCGGCTCTCACCAATACCGGCTCTCTGCAAACGATCTGTTTACTACTATCCTGATCATCGATTTCATTATAATTTTATGCTCCAAATCCTATCACTTAGCATTCTCACAGTCAAGCACTTTTGTATGTTCATCTTTGTATTGTTTATTTTGGTACAAACCAGTACTAAATTTGCTGATTTTGCATATTTATAGTCTAGATTTTGCTGTGGAGGTGCATAACACTTGTGTTCGATGCAATGCCTTAACAAAGAAGAATACCGGGTAGCCCAGCGAGTAAACCACTATTTCAAGTGTGATGATATGAGCTTTCAGGATAAGTTGTTTAACGCCATACTTATCGCCCAATATGAGCTGGAAGTCCATCATTATGCGGGTGATGAAGAGCGCAAAAAAATTGCCCGGTTTAAAAATATACTCGACGGTCTGCTGCATAAGATCAGCGTGTATGGAATGCCGTCAATAGCGACCGCTGCGGAGGATGGAATAGGTCAGGAATAATCCCAATACTATGCCGACTGCAAATCCTAATTGTACAATTGGCAGACTGGTTAAAAGCGAGCTGTTGCTTTGGCCTGCTACCAGTGCGGTTCCTACGATAATAGCTGCCAATATAATGGCCAGGGATAAACGATTGGACATAATATCCACTTTTGCGGTAAGCTGCTGAATATTTAAATGCTCCATTTTCACCTTGATTTTCCCATCTTCAGTCATTTTCAGGATACCCATGATTTCACGCGGCAGTTCCCTGCCCAGTTCGGCATAGTCCTGCCATACTCCCAGCAGTTCACCACTTATCCGCCTAGGAGCATATTTTCTCAGCATCAGCCTTTTTCCGTATGGTTCAGCAATCTTCACAATACTTAGATTAGGGTCTAATTGCCCGGCAATGTTTTCTACGGTAATCAGCATCTTCACCATTAAGGAGAGTTCCACCGGCAGTCGCATCTGGTAATGCATAGACAGGTCAAGAAGTTCCGACATTGCGCTGACCAGGTCGATCTGGCCTAGTGGAACACCATAGTATTTCTGTTGTAATCGGGCTACATCCCTGCGCAATTCGTAATGGTTCACATCCCCTTTAGCAATAGCTATATCTTGCAGGGCCCGGGTAACTCGGTCTACGTTGTATTGCATCATGCCAATGACCAGTTCCATGCCCTTTTCTCTGATCGAGTTATCGATAACCCCGACTTGACCGAAGTCATAAATTACTATGGTTTCGCCCTCAGCAATGGCAATGTTGCCGGGATGGGGATCGGCATGGAAAAATCCAAATTCATAGACCTGTTTGAACAATACATCAACCAGATTAGTGGCTATTCTTTCCGTGTCGTAGTTTGCCCGGTGCAGCGCATTAAAATCAGATATCTTTATCCCCTCAATATATTCCATGGTCAGAACCCTTCTTGTGGAGTTCGCCCAGATAATGCGCGGGATAACTACCTTATCGTACTTTTCGAAATTATGATAGAAGATATCAGCATTGCGAGCCTCCTGATGAAAATCCAGTTCTTTTTTTAAGGATTCACCAAGTTCAACAACTACCTCACTCACATGATGCAACTTACCCCATGCACTCCTTTTCTCAAAGACCCGGGATAGTTCAAGCAGTATTTCAAGATCAGTATAGATCAACTTTTCTATACCCGGCCTTTGCACCTTAATTACCACCCTGCGCCCATCGGGAAGAATTGCTTCATGCACCTGAGCGATGGAAGCTGCCGCAATCGGCTCAGGGTTTATCCAGGTAAAACTCTGTTCCGGAACTAACCCTTCCTCTTCAATCACCTTTCTTACAATGCCATAAGGTATGGGTGCCACATGGTCCTGGAGCTTTTCCAGTTCAGAAATATATGCGGAAGGCATCAGATCGGGACGGGTACTTATGAGCTGACCCAACTTCACATAGGTTGGCCCCAGTTCTTCCAGGGCATGTCGCAGCCTTATCGCCGTGCTATGCCCACGGAGGTTCTTCTCGATATCCGTGTCTTCCTTCCACCATGGCCAGTCCATCTGTTCAATGATGAAGCCAAAGCCGTTTCTGACCAGTATATTGGCTATTTCCCGGTAACGCGGTAATCTACGTATGCGGTTATATGACTTGGTAAGAAACAATTATTGTCCTCCAAACAGTGCACATAGCACTACTGCCGGGGATAAAGCCCGGCAGCATAATTGTTGATTCAAATATTTATTAAACTATGTCTCTACTGTTGCCCAAGTTTTGCTTCCAGTTCCTTTACCCGGGCTTCCAGAGCATCGAAGTCGGATTTTCTGACAAAGGAGAAATCGCTGCGCATTTCGTTGATCTCGTCACGGACCATGTTGCGCATTTCTTTTCTTTCCTCTTCGCCCTTCTTAATAGCATCCTCTATAAATTGCTTAGCTTCTTCCCGGCTGGTCTCACCCTTGGCAATCATTTCATCATAGAGCTTTTCAGCCTTTTCACGGGTCATACTCATGGCTCCCAAGCCGAGATAGAAAGCTTCTTTAAATATACTCATCAAAAATACCCTCCTTTGTGATATCAATATCTATTATGTGGTAAGCATAACACAATATACCCCTGTTTTCTATCCTGTGCCGCTAGCAGCACTTCTATTCAAAAAAAGCTGATAACACCTTGATTTTCATTCGCAGTGCTATTATAATACTAATTGCACGTTTACTTTTGGGCCATTAGCTCAACTAGGCAGAGCAGCTGACTCTTAATCAGAAGGTTGAAGGTTCGATTCCTTCATGGCCCACCATTAAATTAAAAAATACCGGCAAATTGCCGGTTTTTTTGCATTATGGACGTTTACAATTGTCGAATTGTTATATGAGCTAAGCTACAACGTCGAGTATAATAAACATTCGTGAGGAATAATTGCGCTGTTCCTGAACCAGTTTTTTGTGTTTTTCGTAGGAAACCATGTTGGGGCCCATACTCTTATTGGTCTCTTCACTGATAATAGCAGTCCGGCTGGCTAAATCCAGGGAGGCCTGGTTTATCTGCGATTGCCTGCCTTTTGTGAGTTTTTCTAAAACACCCATTCTCTTCTTTTGCCCGGGTTCTAGAGTCTCAACTTCATCATCCGGCTCTTCGATTGGTTGTGAATATGGATTATAATCCGATATCTTGGTAATCTCACCCTTTAGCGGGAAGCTGATGAAGTAGTTCTTTTGATATTCTTGGTTGCTCACCTTTGCCATTTCACTTCTAGCAGCCTGTTGTATCTGTGCAGCCCGAGCGGCTACAGCAGCATCCTGAGCTGAAGGGTCAGCAGGTGCCAGGGCAGCTCGTTTTACCCGTTCCATTATCCGAATGGTCTCTTCAGGAGTACGACCTTGCGGAGCGTTGATGGGGACATCGCCGGCTACCACATATCTCCTGCCATCAGGTCCGGTTTCATAGTCATAACTAATGGCGCCGGCATACTGCCCCGCGACTGCTTTATGCGCTTGTTCGTGGGCTGTTATCTGCCGTTCAGCCTTCCCCATCTTATCAACAATGATTTGATCGTTTAGATCCGCTTGTTTTTTCTGCTGTTGATCAGTAGAAGCTGCCGGGTTACCCGAGCCGACTTTAACACTCTTCTTGTCCTTGGTTACTTCATTATTACCAATAGTAACATCGATCAGATTACCGAAAGAACTGAGCGTTGATCTAACCGGTTTGCTATAATGTTTGGACGCTAGTTTGGAATATATGCTGGGGATGTTGCTATAGGGAGTGCTTCCAACTTTCATCTTGTCATCCTCCCTTTCCCTTTACTATATATATTTTATCACGAATTATTTATCATAGTTTAAGTGTCAAAATAAAAAAGCACTGCCTCAAGCAGTGCATTTACATGAAAACACTATATATCATTTTCCCAATTCATCGGCCAGTGCCTTGCTCTTTTCCGACAGGATCATGGCAAGATTAGCAGCATCCTTGTTCTTACCCAGAATGAGGGTCGCTGCCAGGTCGGCAAAAAGGTTTTTGAGTTCGATGAATAACTTAGTAATCATTTGTATCATACCTCCATTCCATGGTTTGGAATTATGATGCCAACAACAATAATGTCTATTTAATATACATAATATGTCTGTTGAGTAATCTTGCCTACATTATATAACATAACTCAAAATTTTTCGCAAAAAAATTGGTGCCGATTATTCTAAATATATACCGATTGGGCAGTGATCCGACCCTTTTATTTCATCAAGTATAACACAATCAAGTATTCCGTTCGCCAAGTTTTCTGTGACATAAAAGTAATCGATTCGCCACCCTACATTCTTCTCCCTGGCCCGCATCCTATAGCTCCACCAGGAGTACTGGACCTTGTCGGGGTACATATAACGAAAAGCATCTAGATATCCATGTCCCAGGAACCTATCCAGGATTTCTCTTTCTGCCGGCAGGAATCCTGATCTCTTGGCATTCGCTCGAGGGTTTTTTAGGTCCATCTCTCGGTGTGCGGTATTAAAGTCCCCGCAGATTATAAGCCGTGGTCGCGTTTTTTTCAGCTCTTCACAATAATCAATCAACGCTTCATAAAATTCAAACTTATATTGAAGGCGTTCCTCGTCCATTTGGCCGTTGGGGAAATATACGTTGAGCAAGGTAAACCCTTCATGCTCGGTTATCAGCAAGCGTCCCTCACAATCGAAACGTTTAATGCCTATACGGTCGGTCACGCTATAAACTGTATCCTTAACAAAGGTTGCTACTCCACTGTAGCCCTTGCGCATTCCCGAATTCCAATAGGTTGTATACCCAGTTGGAGCAGTGAGTGCTGAAGAGAGCTGGCCAGGGTTCGCCTTGATCTCCTGCAGACACAGGATATCAGGCTGCTCGGCATGAAGCCAATCCAAGAAACCTTTGCCTTCAATAGAACGTATCCCATTGACATTCCAGGAGATGATCTTCAGTTTTTTCCCCTCCCTTTATGGTATTAACAATAAACTAACACAGAACATGTAAATCGTCATTAAAGACATGTTAAAAAAGCAAAAGCCGGAGTCATCCGTCTTTTGCTTGTCAAAGAAGGAGCAGACCGAGCAAAAATGACGAAGGTAAGCTACGAAAACAAGTCTTACATTTGAGGCTAGAATGATAAGCCACCCCAATGTTCTGGTTTGAAGATGTCTACGGTGATCCCGTTAGCAGAACCTCAAACTGAGGCACAAGCAAGCCCCGCGATTGAGGCGTACTTAGCGTACGTCGATTGAGCGGAGCTTGAGAAGTAACGATGAGATTCGTCTTTTTTGACGGTCTGAGCCGGAATAATCCGGACTTAAAGCGTTTAATCGCTCTTAGTCTAACTTCTTTTCGAGTTTACTTATGATTTCCTTCATCTCTACAGCATCGTACTCTTCTATTCTTCCTGAGTCGGTAAGAGCATTGAGGTGAGTATCCCAACCCATGTTGCCCAGGAAATCTATACCAGTCTCAACAGCTACCTTTTCACCCTGCGGTGGTCCGAAGATCTCCAGTTTCTCTTGGCAATGTGAACAAACTGCGTAGCTCATATTCTCTATTAAGCCTAGGATAGGTATGTTCATCTTTTGTGTCATCTTGATAGTCTTCTTGACTACCAGGAAAGACAGGTCCTGGGGTGAGGATACGATCACTATGCCGGTTACCGGGAGCGTTTGCATAACGGTCAGCGGAACATCACCAGTACCTGGCGGCAAATCAACGATCATATAATCCAGGTCTCGCCAATCCACTTCCTCCCAGAACTGTTTTACTGCCCCTGCCAGCATAGGACCTCTCCATATAACCGGATCGTCCTCGTTGGGTAGGAAAAAATTTATGGACATGATCTTAATCCCCAACTTGGATGTTGGCGGAACCATACCAAAATCAGTGGCCTGAATCTTGGGCTTACTTATTCCAAAAGCCTTGGGCTGACTGGGTCCGGTAATATCGGCGTCCAGAATACCGACCTTTTTGCCTTGCTTGGCAAGAGTAGCAGCCAGAAGCCCGGTTACTGATGATTTACCCACGCCTCCTTTGCCGCTCATTACTACGATAACATTTCGGATGTCATTAAAAGCTCCCAATAATGCTTTGCTATCATCACATTGGTCGGGAGTGGAACCACAACTGCCCTGCGATGGGCATCCGTTGCAATTATCTGCCATTTTATGTCTCCTTTCCGAGCTTTACGTCTCTACTATTATACAACATAGTTTTAATAGAATCATTTGTCAGGTATGGACAGGGCATGCAGGAGGAGTTCCGGATCATAGAGACGCTGAACCCCTGTTCCCTTTAGCTCAATAATTATTAATTCGATTACCAGGTATACCTTTGTTAGATCCCTGATGCATCCGACTATTGCTGATTCTTCTCTACCCATTGCGCCATGAATGTGTAATAATGGTTCGCCTTGCTCGTTGCTGAAGATAGTGCCTATAGCTAGTATTTCGCGTCCATCTTCAAAATAATGGTGTATTCCTTCCGGTGGAATAACGATTTCCTTAGGACCCACTACTATCCTACTGCTCTTTAAGGCTCCCAGCATAAAAAAGACGGCTGATTCCAGATCTTCCTTCCTTGCCAGATACTTGATACTTTCCAATAAATCATCATCATGCTCGATTTTTGCTATTATCGTACGGCCAATCTCACCTACGTTATATTTCAATTCCTCTCCCCCCAGCGACCAATGGTACATTTGATCAACTAAATTTACCGATAGTATCATCATTCTAACAGTTTTCGATACAAATTCCATTCCTGTTCTATCTTTTTCTATCAATGCTAATCTGATATATTGGATACATTGGCAAGATTAATTGAAAGCAAAATACGAACAGAGCGTATTATATTACGAGGGAATTAGGAGCTGATTCAATTTGATAAGCGATGAATCCCTGGCAATCGACACCTTAAATGGCGACCTATCCGCCTTTGAAGAGCTGGTCAATCGGTATAAGCATCGTGTGTTCTCCATTGTCTACCGACTGATGGGCCAATACCAGGAGGCTGAAGACGTCACCCAGGAAGTCTTCATCAATGTCTTTGAAAAACTATACCAATTCGATGCAGATAAGAAGTTTGCCCCCTGGATATATCGAATTGCCAGCAATACGAGCATAAGTGCCCTGCGCAAGAAAAAGAATGTTATAGTAGTTGATTTTGACGAGGTTCCACAGGTTGCATATGAAAGCACCATAGCCGGTGAGTCATATAATCCTCAGCATCTTTATGAACGGGAAGAGCTAAAGGGTCTGATTAACGACGCTATTACTGAATTGCCTGAAAGCTATCGTATGGTAATAATCCTGCGATACCAGATGGACCTCGATAATCAAGAAATTGCTGATATCCTGGATATAAGTAAGGAGAATATCGAGGTCAGGGTTCACCGGGCACGCAAGGCTTTACGCCAAATAATCCAGAAGCGATGGGAAGAAAGGGGGATGGCCAATGAACTGCCAGCAAGTAGATGAGCATATCTTCTCATATATTGACAGCAAATTAGCCCCTTCACTATCCTCTGATCTTGAGTCCCATATCGCCCATTGTGAGGATTGCCGGGCTAAGTTGGATTTCGCCCGTATGGAAACCGACATATTATGTAATGAACTGTTTATGCCGACGTTGCATGATACTTTTACTGCAGATGTGATGGCAGCCGTAGGCAATAATCAAATGATTGGACCTACAGAGTTGGCAGCTACTAGGAATCATCGTGCATGGTATACCAGGACCCCGTTTTGGCTGGTCGCTACTGCTGCCGCCTTTGTGCTCCTGGTATATACGATATCCCCTGATTTCCTGGCCCCTGACACTAAAATAGCCAACCAGCAATCGAAGGATCTTAAGGTAGCAGAAAGGAATGTTGCCAGCAATGCTGTCATTGGTGGCGAAACCACGAAAAAACTCAAACAAGACAGCCAAAACGAATCAATGCAAGATGAAGTTAGTATTGATGAACCATCATCCTTTTATTTGCCAGCTGAAACCGCAATAGATGAGACAGGAAACCAGGTGCGAACCTTGGCCGGTGCCGTTCCTGACGAAGTCAACAATGAACTGATGAAGCAACGGCAATCTTCGCCAGACCGTGACCGAAACGATGCCAGTGTGTTAAAAGCTCCAATTAGCAGTACAATGCCCAAAGTCATTAATATGCCTGCATCATTTGAGATTGTCAACTCTGCCAAACAAACTGATGGATGGACCTTCACTTATGAAGGAGACGGGAAACAACTTACGGTCTCCCTGGCGTCCGCTAATGTGCCGATGGCAATGATCGTCAAACCTGAAGCTGCAGCTACTGATTCTTCAGCTTGCGTTGGCGCAGCCTGCGAATACGTTGTCAATAAGAAAAGCGCCGTTAATTCAGTTAATCGGTCTGTAGTCATCGATAATGTTAATTATGAACTAATCTTGACCGGAGAGTTATCAGTGGAAGAACTCCAAGCTCTAGCGGAAAGGCTGATCATCGAAAAATAGGTAATAAAAAAAGCCCACTGAGGGCTTTTTTTTAAACAGTTGTTTCTTATCTGGTATTAGCTGGCCAGGTGACTCTGCTCGTAGTGGGAAAACTGCATAGAAAATCCTGCTCTGCCCTGAGTTAGTGAACGCAAAACAGTTGAATAACCAAACATCTCGGCCAGCGGAACTGATCCCTTGATTATCTGAGTATTATTCTGGCTTTCCATAGATTCCAGTCTCCCGCGGCGATTATTAATATTGTTAATAATACTTCCGGTATATTCCTCAGGCGAGGTTATCTCCAAGCTCATAACCGGTTCCAGTAGTTGAGGCCCCGCTTTTTTCATGCATTCCCGGGTGGCGAGCATGGCAGCAGTCCTGAACGCTAATTCGGAAGAATCCACCTCGTGGAAAGATCCGTCCAACAGAGTCGCTTTCACATTCACCACTTGATGCCCTTTGATTACGCCCTCTTCCAATGCCTGTTTGACGCCGGACTCAATAGCGGGTATGAATTCACGCGGAATAGCTCCACCCACTATCTTGCTAACAAACTCAAAGCCATCAGACGGTTCCAGACTCAGCACAACATGAGCGAACTGACCGCGACCACCGGTCTGTTTAACATAGCGGGTCACCTGTTCGGCCTTTTTGGTGATAGTTTCCCGGTAGGCTACTTGAGGCTGACCCAGGTTGAAGTCTAGGTTGAATTCCTTGGTTAAACGTTCTGAAACGATCTCCAGGTGTAGTTCTCCCATACCAGATATCAATGTTTGACCGGTCTCCTGGTCGTACGACATCTTGAAGGTCGGGTCCTCGGAAGAAATCTTATATAGTGCCTCAGAAATCTTATCCTGATCTGATTGAGTCTTGGGCTCAATAGCTATCTGAATAACCGGTTCGGGAAACTCGATAGATTCCATCACCAGGCTGTTGCCTTCTTTGCACAAGGTATCACCAGTGGAAACATCCTTAATACCGATCAACGCTACTATATCTCCAGCTTTGACCTCTTCTGTCTCTTCTCGATGGTTGGCATGCATCTTGACCAGGCGTCCGATTCGCTCTTTTTTACCTTTACTGCTGTTATAGACATAGCTTCCCGCATGTAGAGTCCCTGAATATATGCGAGCAAAAACTAGTTTGCCTACGTGACGGTCACTAACGATTTTGAATACCAATCCGCAAAAATCGCTGCTATCATCAGGTCTGATTTCGAATGCTTCTCCAGTCTCCTGCGATTGCACAGTTGGGAAAGGCACCTCCAAAGGTGACGGCAAATAATCAACTATAGCATCCAGCAAGTTCTGCACCCCAATATTACGATAAGAACTACCGCAGCAAACGGGTACTATTTTGCCTTCAATAGTATTTTTTCTTATGGCTTTTACCAGTAAATCATGTGGTACGTCCTGATTCTGGTAGTAAAGATCCAGGATTTCTTCATCAGTCTCAGCCAAAGCCTCTACTAGTTGCGTACGACAAATCTCAGCAGCATCCAAATTAGATTCCGGAACTTCGAAATCGTGAATATCATTACCGGCCTTACCAGTAAAGGTGTAATATCTCATATCCAACAGATCAATTATTCCAGCAAGATTGTCACCCTGATAAACTGGCATATTTATAACCACAGGATTGGCACCCAGCCGTTCCTTTATCTGCAGAATCACTTGATCATAGTCAGCACCTACAGCATCCATCTTATTAACATAGGCTATCCGGGGTATATGATACTTATCGGCCTGGCGCCATACTGTTTCAGATTGTGGCTCTACCCCACCCTTGCCGCAGAATATGACAACCGCGCCATCCAAGATCCGCAGGCTCCTTTCCACCTCGGCAGTAAAGTCGATGTGACCAGGGGTATCAATGATGTTTATGCTGTTCTCTTTCCAAGTACAGCGGGTAGCGGCTGATGTAACAGTTATACCACGTTCACGCTCACAATCCAGATAATCCATAACGCTCTCGCCATCATGAGTTTCTCCAATTTTATGGGTCAACCCGGTATAGAATAGTATTCTCTCGGTAGTAGTAGTTTTACCGGCATCTATATGAGCTATGATTCCGATATTCCGCAATTTGTTCAACATGATTATTCTGTCACTCCTTAATAAATAAAAAACACGGCATAAATAATATTTTGCCGCATGCTTTCGATTAATATGCACGTTGCTAATAGTTATCTGTAAAAACACACCCAAGTCACTATTATACGGCCATCAAAATACATTGTCAAACACTTGTTAAGATTTTCTAAACCGATTTTCTTAACATCCGAAAATATGCGATTGAAAAACTAATAACCGGCCTGCTGTTGGGGGATACTTTGTATAAAGAGGTGATTATATTGAGAAAAATGGGTTGGAAAAATAAAAAAGCCCCAACGACTTACGATTTAGTCCGGGGCTATACCGGGAAAAGTTATAGCAATGAGCTTTTTGCTCAGGTAAATGATTTCTTCTACGAATTCGGTATCATTGCTCCCCCTAAACGAGATAAAGATCCCGAGTAGTCACACTATATCTCGTAAGCTATCCTGCGTAATTCTTCGATCAGGCTGGTGAGTTCTTCTACACTGGCCGTTATCTCCTGGCTGGCGGCAGCCTGTTCCTCGCTGGATTTCATGGCTATTTCAGAGCTATTAATGGCCAGATCAATTTTGTCCTGGATCTCCTGAGTGAGCTTGCGGATCTCCATAGCGGTACTCTTAGATGATTCAGAGAGCTTCCTTATCTCCTCACCGACCACGCCAAACCCTTTACCCGCATCCCCGGCCCGGGCTGCTTCGATAGCAGCATTAAGACCCAGCATCTTGGTTTGATCAGCAATGGTCTTTATGTAATCAAGAATACTGACGATCTCGTCAGCCACCCGGTGGATACCCATGATCTCTTCATTTAGCTTCTTCTCATTGAGATTAATCTCTCCAGCTGCTACAGCATTCTCCTCTATAGCTGCAGCTATTTCGCTCATACCAATTTGATAGGTATCAGATACCTTACGAAGTGCTTGAGCGTTGATTCTGCGTGTGGCACTGCCGAAAGTCCCGACTACCTTGGTAGGATCATCATCATCAAAGGCAGGACAATTCCTGACCTTCAAGGGCATTCCATAATAGCTCTCATCGAGTTCCATGACCAAAGGCTTCTTACTCTGGATCACCCGGTCAGCTGTGGCACCCTGGGCAAAGGGTTCTCCGATCACCACGAAAGGTACCGTAAAGGCAGTCTCATCTTTCCAAAGGAATTTCTCTGTATCAGTGGAGTAGAATACCATATCTTCTGGCAGAATGTCCATGAGGCCTTTAATAATCTCGGGAAATGCATCCAAGATCTTGCTAGACATCTCAGTTCCTCCTTTTCGTGCAAATATTAATTCTCTAATACGGTATTAGTATGAAGGCTCTATTTATGTATATTATAATATATTATTCACATCTATCCAATATTATACCATTGCCATGCCGGTTAAACGATGTAGCATTGGTCATCAACTACCCTCACAATGTTTCCACAGATTTCGAATTTGTAAATCCCCATAAATCTTGCGATAATGACACCTCTAAGCATGATATAATTGAATAGTTACAATTTCATACACATTCACCGACCAGGCTGAATGTTGCTAAACAATGGACTGTAGCTTTATTGCCCATTAATGTTATACTTGAGAAGATTAATCTCACAGGAGATGAAAATAGTGCAATATCTGTTGATTCTAGCTGATGGAATGGCTGATTATAATATTGCTGAACTGGGGAATATGACTCCGCTGCAATACGCTAAAACCCCGAATATTGATCTTCTGGCAGCAAACTCGATGATAGGTATGGTCAACACGATTCCAGACGGCCTCAAACCTGGCAGTGATGTGGCCAACCTATCAGTAATGGGTTATGATCCCGGAAAGTCTTATTCCGGTCGTTCCTCGCTGGAAGCTGTGAGCATGGGAGTGGAACTAGGCGAATGCGACCTAGCCTTGCGCTGCAACCTGGTGACATTATCCGATAATGCTGAATTTGGCGACCGTATAATGGCGGATTATAGCTGCGGGGAGATATCTACCGAACATGCTGCGGTTTTTATTAACGAACTGCAAAAGGTCATGGGTAATACATATTTTGAGTTTCATGCCGGAATCAGTTATCGTCATCTACTGGTCTGGAAAAACGGAAGCGACAAGAAACTCATATTGACTCCACCCCACGATGTCTCAGATCGGGTGATAGCTCCTTATCTCCCGCAGGGCACTGATGGTGCAATCCTTCTGGATATGATGAAACAAAGCGCTGATATACTCTCCCGCCATCCCCTGAATAAGGTTCGCATTGAGCAGGGACTCAAGCCAGCCACTTCCGCCTGGTTCTGGGGTGAAGGCCGAAAGCCTTCTCTGCAGAGTTTCAGGGATAAATACGGGCTGACCGGTTCCGTGGTCACCGCGGTTGACCTGGTTCGTGGACTGGGGATATCCGCTGGTCTTACCCCGATCAGAGTAGAAGGAGCCACCGGAGGAGTAAATACCAATTTTGCCGGCAAAGCTCGGGCTGCTCTGGATGAACTCAAACGAGGCCAGGATTTCGTCTATGTACATATAGAATCACCGGATGAAGCTGGACATCAGGGCAGCCTGGAAAGCAAAATTTGGAGCATCGAACAGATCGATCATCAGGTATTTGGTGAGATACTACGACAAATAGATAATTTTGCTGAGCTGAGGATTATGCTACTGCCGGACCACCCAACTCCGATTTCACTGAAAACCCATACCAGTGAGCCGGTACCCTTTATGATCTATGATAATACCCAACCCATGTCCAACCCACACCTGGTCTACAATGAAAGTTCAGCTATAGCAGCTGGAAGATTTATAGCCAATGGCCATGAACTCATGGACCTGTTCATCAACAGTTAACGATATAAACAAATAAACCGGGAAAACTTAATAACAGCTTTCCCGGTTTCATTTTTTCTGTTCTATTTCAACAGTGTTAACATGGTGTCTTGCATATCAGCAACATTAGTTATGGTATTATGCCGGACCACCATCTCTTCCAAACTACGGATACCATTCGGTATCTCCCACCCCGTCTTCTCTTCTAACTTCCGTAGCAGTTCGAATTCGCCTGCCTTGTCTGGCATATCCATTACTGCGCGGGCTACGCTGGCACCAAATTTGAAGGGGCTTGCTGTAGAAGCGATAATTGTCATAGTATTATCTCCGGTTACCTGGTGATACTTTTCATAGACGTCTACCGCTACAGCAGTATGGGTATCCAAAAGATACGAGTATTGTTGCCAGGTCCGGCTAATCCGGGCAATGGTCTCCTCATCGGAACTGTAATCAGCCCAGAATAGATCCGTAATCATGTTTCGGCTGGCCTCATCGATGCTATAACATCCCTGGTCCTTTAATTCCTGCATCCAGCCCGAAACCTTTTCTGAATCATGGTTGGTTACTTCATATAATAGACGCTCCAGGTTGGAAGATATCAATATATCCATGGAGGGTGATATAGTTTTCTCAAAGCTACGATTGCGGTTGTAGATACCGGTCTTTATAAAATCGGTCAAGACGTTGTTAGCATTAGAGGCACATATAAGTTTATTTATAGGCACTCCCATCCGGCCAGCATAATAGGCAGCTAAAATATTGCCGAAATTGCCAGTAGGTACCACAATATTGATCTTTTGCCCTGGTAGGAGACTCCCCTCCGCCAGCAGGTCAGCATAAGCGGATATATAGTAAACAATCTGAGGAAGCAGGCGCCCCCAGTTTATAGAATTAGCTGATGATAGCTTCATATTCCGCTGCCCAAGAGCATTTGCGGCCTCATCACTGGCAAAGATATTCTTGACCCCATTCTGGGCATCATCAAAGTTACCTTCCACCGCTGCCACATATACGTTGTTACCCTCCTGGGTCATCATTTGCAGCTTCTGTACCTGGCTGACTCCCTTCTGCGGGAAGAAGACCAGGATACGGGTGCCGGGCACATCTCTAAATCCCTCCAGAGCAGCCTTACCTGTATCTCCTGAGGTGGCCACCAGGATAACGATCTCATTATCATCGCCGGTCTTGGTCAGACTGACAGTCAAGAAATGTGGTAGTATCTGCAGAGCCATGTCCTTGAATGCCGAGGTGGGGCCATGCCACAACTCTAATATATACAGACCCTCTTCAAGTTGAACCAGAGGTGCGATCTTGTCATGGTCAAAATTCCTGCTGTTGTATGCGCCTTCCACACAGGAGCGCACGTCATCTGCGCTGAAGTCAGTCAGAAACTGCTGCATGATATATTGAGCCCGCCCTTGATAGGATAATCCAGCCAGAGATTTGATTTCTTCCATGGTCAACTGTGGTATATGATCAGGCAGAAACAATCCGCCATCCGGAGCGATCCCTTTCACAATGGCCTGTGCGGCGCTTACCGACCCACTCTGTCCCCTGCTGCTCTGGTATTGCAATATGATGCCTCCCTTTATACGATTCACGTCTGTTAGTTATTATATAATGAAAAACCCGCAGACAAAAGTGTGGTAATGCAGGTATATGAAAGCCGATTGCAATATAGTTCCTTTCGTCGGATACATTCACAAACCTTTCCTCTTAGGAGCCAGGCTACGAAATGTGAGTTATAATGAGCCAATTCACAGGCATGTTCGAGGGAAAATATACTATGATGTAGTAATTTGTCGGTATATTTGTAAAGGAAAACCATTATTGTGTTCCGAAATGTATATAGAATAAACCAATAATTATTGTTTTAATAACTTATATAGACCGAAATGGATAAATATCAGTGTACTATGTTGGATTTGGCCTGAAGGGATTGCTATTATCTGAGTCTAATCAAAATGGTTTAGAAAAGGGGTAAGCAGATGATGATGAAACATAGGGGAGAAAACATGAGAAGGTTTTTTACTATTCTATTAATGTTAGCATTATTGATTATGCCTGGAACTGAGGCCCTGTTGGCTCAGGAATACACGGAAAAATCTGTCCAATCAAATGATTTAAAAGTGCCGCCAATAGAAGCAGATGCAGATTATTTAGATTCAATGATAACTAGTCAGCAGCAGTTTATTAACGCACCAAAACAGGCTGATTTAGATAATAGTGTTAATCCCGAGTCAACAGGGGAACAACCTGTTGTCGACAAAGGGTTAGCAGATGATGCAGGTGAAGAATTAACATTAGAAGCGAAAAATGAGGAAATTGATACTATTCTTCGCGAAGTAAACGAAAATGATTCTGTAAATGATGCTGTTTATAGGGAGAATACTATGCGCTTGGATGCTAAAAGTGATTTCATTCCCATTCGGAGTGCCCAGGACTTATTCAATATTAGAGATAACTTGACCGGAAATTATGTTCAAATGGCCGATATAGATTTATCGAGTTATCCTAATTGGGATCCAATAGATATGTTTAATGGTACATATGACGGAAACGGGTTTAATATTACCAAGCTGAAGATTACCAGAAGCTCAGAAGATAGGATAGGATTATTCGGGGACTTAAAAAATACAACTGGTTGCGTTTTAAAAAATATTAATTTATTGAACGCATTGGTTTCAGGTAATAGATATGTTGGTGGATTAGTACGATGGACAGACAAATCCACCAAGATATATAACTGCAAAGTAAACGGAGCTATAAACGGGTATAATTCATTTTCAGGCGGCATGGTTGGAGTCAATCCCGGGGAGATGAAACAATGCAAATTTGTTACACCGGGATACATAAATGGAACATGGGGTGTTGGAGGTTTAGTAGGGTTCAATGCTTCCGGAACTATTACACAATGTTATTCAACTGGTGATGTTTTTGGAAGTGATTCTCTAACATATGCGGGAGGTCTGACTGGTGCCCATAGCGGGAATATAAATAACTGTTATTCTACTGGTGGTGTTTATGCTTCGAGTTTTTCAGGTGGTTTGACTGGTCATATAGTTGCGAATGGTTCAATCAACAGATGTTATGCTGCTGGATTAGTTTCGTGTTCTTCTGATGGCGGCGGATTGGTGGGAGACATTGTCGCTGGTACAGTTGCCGAATCGTATTATGATAGGCAGACTACCTCTATGCATGATAGCGGAAAGGGAGAACCCAGAACGACTGAAGAAATGAAGCAGCTATCAACTTATATCAACTGGGATTTTGCCAGTACATGGGGTATAAGCTCTGACTTTAATAATGGATATCCTTATCTGATGAGTCCCAGTGAAGAAATCATTCCTGTAATTGTTATCCCGGGGATTATGGGGTCGGAATTGTATGCTGCAAAAGACGATTACAAATGTTGGCCAAATACTTTTCATATTAACGACGGCCTCAGACGGCTTTATGTAAATGATAATGGCGAATCGGACGAAGTTATTAGGGTGGGAGGATTTCTGGAACAGCCAGATTATTACAGCGAGATGATTGACCAATTGCGAGCAGCCGGTTTCAAGGTAGAGCAATTCCCCTATGATTGGCGTATGGACAATAATACCAACGCAGATCGTCTTCAAGATATGATTAATAGCACCTTACTGAAATACAATGCTGATAAAGTCGATATCGTAGCGCATAGTATGGGGGGGCTTGTCTCTAAGGCATACTTAAATGAGGATTTTGCATACTAAAAAGCCCTGAAAAAACGGGGAATCCAGAAGATTAAAAAAGGACTTCACCCCCATATTTGCCGAATTTATAAGGTGACTAAACCAAAAACACAAACAAACACGA
>Ga0123335_1003549_pt1 | contig 21585 bp, 15 predicted proteins | sample BiotimSIPDNA_2_FD_89707 | JGI IMG/M metagenome (GOLD analysis project Ga0123335, IMG submission 89707) | Anaerobic biogas reactor microbial communites from Washington, USA - Biogas_R2 time_0 SIP DNA | ecosystem: Engineered > Bioreactor > Anaerobic > Unclassified | place: Washington, USA...
CCTGTATAACGCAGGCAAAAGGCCTCCGAGGGATCCTCCGCGATTCCGGCGTATTCCCGGGCTGCGTTTTCCGCCAGCTGCCGCAAAAACCAGCGGCGGCTTTCCACCACCGGCACGGCGGAGCGGGCCAGCTGCTCGTCCCATGTTTCCATCTGGGTTCCAAAGTCTTCCATGGGACAGAACCTCTGGGCCTTCAGCAGGGCGTTGCGGCTGTCCAGAACGGCCAGGTATTGCTTGAGCGCCTTCAAATAGCTGGGGCGGATCTGGGAGAGCTGCATGTCCACAAAGCGTCTGCGGGCGGCAGGGCCGTCCCGTACGATGCGGATGTCCTCGGGAGAAAACATCACACAGGTGGCATGGCCCATCATGTCGGCGATCCTTTGGGCAGGCTTGCCGTAGAGCAGCACCCGCTTGTGGGGCTTCTCAAAGGGATACAGCCGCACTTCCACGTCATGCTTCCCATCCAGGCGCCGGGTCTCCCCATGGACCCTGGCCACGCATTCCCCCTGGGCAATCATCTCCCGGTCACCGGATGCCCGGTGGCTGCGGCCCAGGGAAAGCAGGTGCATAGCCTCCAGGATGTTGGTCTTGCCGGCGCCATTGGGTCCGTGGAGCACCGTAATTCCGGGGGAGGGCCTCAGTTCCAAAAAGGGATAATTCCGAAAGCTCTGTAATCGAAGCAGAGTAAAACGCATGCCATGCTCTCGCTTTCTTTAGCAAAAAGGGTGGGGCCCGTCGGGAGCGCCTTCCTGCCCCCGTTAGCCCTGGCGCACGATCTGAATCACCGCGTCCCTCTCCGTCAGCGGGTTCCCAAATACATCCTTGTCCTCCACCCCGTAGCGGCGAATGCGCAGGGTGTCCTCACTGGGAGCCTCCACATCCAGGAAGCCAGTCTGCAGCACCTGCCGTTCCCTGCGTTCGTTCAACAGCGCGCTGACGGCGCTCCAGTGGGTGGCGTCGCCCTCCTCCCAGACCATGGGAGCCCGGTTCCAGGGGTCGGCCATGCCCTGCATGCCGAGCTCATCCCCGTAATAGACGCAGGGGATGCCGGGAAGCGCGCACAGGAGCTTGAGTGCCTCCAGATGCCGTCTTTTCCCCTGGGAAAGCTGCACCTTGGTGAGGCGGATCTTCTGAGCTTCCTCCCGGGGCAGCTGGATGGCTCCCTCCTGGTCCAGCCCCACCATGGCGTTGAGGATCCGCACCCGGTCATGGCTGCCCAGAAGGTTCATGATCGCATAGTAGAAGGGGGCGGGATAAACCTCCTGCTGGTGCAAAATCACCCGCCGGAGCTGATGGGCGCTGCAATGCCCGGTAAAAAAGTCGATGACCGCGCGGCGAAGCGGGTAGTTCATCACACTGTCTACGGTATCCCCCAGACAATAACTGCGTTGGGTGCCATAGGAGATCTTGTTGCTGGCGTCCTCCCAGACCTCGCCAATCAGCACGGCCTCCGGGTCGGCGATTTTGACGGCCCTGCGCATCTCCCGAAGCATGGGCACGGGCAGCTCATCCGCCACGTCCAGCCGCCAGCCGCAGGCCCCCCGCTTTACCCAGCGAGGCAGGATGCCGCTGTTTTCATCCAGCAGGTAACGCTGATAGCCCGGGTCCTCCTTTTCCACAGCCGGAAGGGTGTAGATGCCCCACCAGGCGTTGTACTCATCCGGAAAGTGATCAAAATGGTACCAGGAGGCATAGGGAGACTCCGGGCTCTGATACGCGCCCAGGGTGTCATAGGTTCCATAGCGGTTGAAATACAGGCTGTCCGCGCCGGTATGGCTGAACACGCCGTCCAGCAAAATCCTGAATCCCCTGGCACGAGCCGCGATAATCAGGGAATCAAAGGCCGCGTCATCGCCCACAATGGGGTCGATCTCTTCATAACTGCCCGTATCGTAGCGGTGATTGGTGCGCGCCCGGAAAATAGGGTTGAGATACAGCACGGAAACGCCCATGGCGGACAGGTAATCCAGCTTCTGACGGATGCCGCTGAGGGTGCCTCCAAAGAAATCAAGGGCCCGGTTGTCCCCGTTCTCCGGATCGATGTCCAGGGTGGGCGGCTCGTCCCAGGTCTCATGAAAGGTACCCTCCGGGTGAGTCTGTTTGATCTTGCGCAGGCGGCCTTTCATGCCGTTTTTGTCCCGAAAGAACCGGTCCGGAAAAATCTGGTACATAATGCCCTCGTGCAAGAACGCCGGGGTTTCAAAATGAGGGTCATAGACCGTGATCTGGTAGCTGTTCATCGGCCCCCACTGCAGCGTTCCCTCGCCCCCCAGTTGATCGTGGGCATTGCCATAACGAATCTCTCCCTGGGGCTTGTGGATGAGAAAATCATACCAAAACAGCATGGGCCGGTCAGGCACATGCAGCGTGGCCTCAAAAAGGTGATTCCCCACCGGGCGCATGGGAATGCGGCCTTCCTGCCCATCCCAGGTGCGCAGGGTCACGGCATCGCTTTCATCGCAGCCAAAGCGCAGCCGAAGCTGCCCTCCGGCCTTGATGCCGCCCAGGGGCTGCCGGTAGGTGATGTCGTGGGAATCGTGAAACAGCATGCTCTTTCCTCCAATTCGTCCCCTTATCATACCATGAACCTGACAGCGGCGCAAATGGCAGCCGCCTTGTGAAAGGCAGGCAAAGCAGCCCTGCCTCAAGACACGCCTTGTAAGTATATGCCAGGGGAGGAAGGTTTATGCTTGTAAGCTTTGCAACCGTCCTGATTCAAGGAGCCCCGATGAGGGAAAAGCAATCCCAGAAAGCACCAAAAGCGGCCAAACCGGTTGTCCGGCCTGGCCGCTTTCCCTTTTACGCTTTACAGCGTCGCCAATTCTTTGTAACTCTCCCTGAGTGCCGGATAGACCCTTGTATACATCCGGTAGAAGGGTTCGTACGCCTTTGCGTTGGCTTCCATGGGCGCGCCCGCGGGCTCCTTGCGGATCACAGCGTCGCATCCCTCCGGCACGGAGGCGTAGATCCCGGCGGCCACGCCGGCCAGGATGGCCACTCCCAGGGCAGCACCCTCGCTGCTGGGGATGGTGGCGGTGGGCAGTCCAAAAAGGTCAGCCAGCATTTGCTTCCAGACCGGGCTCTTGGCGCCGCCGCCGCACAGAAGCATCTCCCGGGGGGCAATGCCCACAGAGCGGATGATCTCCATGCAGTCTCTCAGCGAGAAGGCCACGCCCTCCATCACAGCGCGAAGCATGTGGGCCTTGGTGTGGATGCTGCTGAGCCCGAAGAACGCACCCCGGGCATCGGGGTCCAGGTGGGGGGTTCTTTCGCCCATGAGATAGGGCAGATAGAGAAGGCGCTGGGAACCGATGGGAATGCGCTGGGCCTGTTGGTTCATCAGTTCATAGGGGTCCACGTCCATGCCCCTGGCGCATTCCATTTCAGCGCCGCACAGATTGTTGCGGAACCATTGCAGGGAGAGCCCAGCCGCCTGGGTGACCCCCATCACATGCCAGGCTCCCGGCACGGCGCAGCAGAAGGTGTGAATGCGGCCCTTGGGGTCGATGATGGGCGCGTTGGTATGGGCGTACACCACCCCGGAGGTGCCGATGGTGGTAAAGGCGCGGCCTTCCCGCACGGTACCGGTGCCCACGGCTGCCGCGGCATTGTCTCCTGCGCCGCCGACCACCGGGGTGCCTTCCGCCAGGCCCGTAAGCCGGGCGGCCTGGGCATGCACCTGGCCTGTAACCTCAGGGGATTCGTAAACCTTGCCCAGCAGGGCTCTGTCGATGTGCAGAATGCCCAGGAGCTCGTCGGACCATTTTCGCCCCTTGACATCCAGCAGCTGCATTCCCGATGCGTCGGACACTTCGGTGGCGAACTCACCGGTGAGCCGATAACGGATATAGTCCTTGGGCAGCAGGATGTGGCGGCATTTCTCGTAGACATCGGGTTCGTTGCTCCGTACCCAAAGGATTTTGGATGCGGTGAAGCCCGTCATGGCCGGGTTGGCGGTGATGTCGATCATCTTCTCCGCGCCAACAAGGCGGGTCATTTCCTCGCATTGGGCTCCCGTGCGCTGGTCGCACCAAATGATGGACCTGCGTAGAGGCTCCCCGTTTTCGTCCAGCATCACCAGGCCGTGCATCTGACCGGACAGGCCGACGCCCTTGATCTGGGCCGGATCTACGCCGCTTTTTCCAATGACCGCCCGGCAGGTTTCGCACACCGCCCGCCACCAATCCTGCGCATCCTGCTCCGCCCAGCCGTTTTGGGGCTGGTATAGGGGATATTCCGCCGAATGGGATGCCACAGGCCTGCCTGACGGGTCAAAGAGTACGGTTTTGGTACCGGAGGTGCCAATGTCTATGCCCAGTAAATACGCCATGAGGGGCCCTCCTTTCTTAGCCAAAGAGAATGGAGTTAACCACGCTTTCCAGCCATTCCTGCTTGCCGCTGCCGGGCAGGGCAGGCGCGCCGTTCTTCACGGCGATGTCGGACAACTCCTTCAGGGTAGCCTTGCCGGAGCGAATCTTCTGGCCCAGCTCGCTTTCATAGCTGCTGTAGCGCTCCTTCACAAAGCTGTCGATCCGACCGTCCTCAATGATCTCGGCGGCCTTGATGAGGCCCAGGGCAAAGGCATCCATGCCCAGGATGAAGCTGAGGAACATGTCTTCATAGGTGTAGGAAGGCCGGCGGCTCTTGGCGTCAAAGTTGAAGCCTCCGTTCTTCAGGCCACCGGCTTTGAGCACCTCGTACATGCAAAGGGTGGTCTCGTAAACGTTGAAGGGGAACTCGTCGGTGTCCCAGCCCAGGAGGTAATCGCCCTGGTTGGCATCGATGGAGCCCAGCATGCCGTTCATCGCGCTGACCCGCAGATCATGCTGGAAGGTATGCCCGGCCAGGGTCGCGTGATTGGCCTCGACATTCATTTTGAAATCCTTGTCCAGCCCATACTGGCGGACAAAGCCGATGGCGGTGGCGGCGTCGAAATCGTACTGGTGCTTCATGGGCTCCTTGGGCTTGGGCTCGATGTAGAAGTCCCCGGTGAAGCCGATGCTGCGGCCATAGTCCACAGCCATGCGCATCAGGGCGGCGATGTTCTCCTGTTCAAACTTCATATCGGTGTTCAGCAGGGTTTCATAGCCTTCCCGGCCGCCCCAGAACACATAGCCCTTGCCGCCCAGCTTCACGGTGATGTCCAGCGCCTTCTTGATCTGGCCTGCGGCATGGCAGAACACATCAACGCTGTTGCTGGAACCCGCGCCATTCATAAAGCGGGGATGACCGAACATGTTGGCGGTGCCCCAGAGGCACTTGATGCCGGTTTTTTTCATCTTCTCCAGGATGTAGTCGGAAATCTCATCCAGGCGGCGGTTGGTCTCTGCCAGGGTGTCCGCTTCGGGCACCAGGTCCACATCGTGGAAGCAGAAATACTCGATGCCCAGCTTCTCCATAAACTCAAAGCCGGCATCCACTTTCGCCCTGGCGTGCTCCATGGTATCGGGCTCCGCGCCAAAGGATTTGTCCGCAGTGCCCGGGCCGAACATGTCTCTGCCGGTAGCGCAGAGATTATGCCACCAGGCCATCGCAAAGGGCAGGTGCTCCTTCATGGTCTTTCCCAGAATTTTCCTGTCGGGGTCGTAATACTTGAACGAAAGGGGATTCTTGGACTTGGAGCCCTCATATTTCACTTTGGGCAGATTGGTAAAGATTTCAGACATGGTTTTCTCCTCCTTTGATTGATCGGTTCTGGATGGGTGGGGACCAATGGGTAATCCAGCGCACCGGCGCATGGATAAGAAAAAGCCGTTGATTGGCTTATTCATTCAGATTTTCCAGAATGCGAATCTGGTTTTCCATAATCCGCTTCTCATAGGGGACGCCTCCGGTAAGGATGATGTCCATGGCGGCGCGAACGGACAGGTACCCCTGCTGGAAGGGCTGCTGGCAGACCACAGCCTTGAGCAGGCCGTTTTCCAGCATCGCCTGGGTAACGGGGATATTGTCAAAAGCGAACAGGCGGATGCTCTTTTCCATCTTCAAGTCAAAAATGGCTTCGCACACACCCTTCAGACCTGCGGCAATCAGCATCAGCGTGTCAATCTGGGGATCACTTTCCAGCATGGCGCGGGTGGCCGCATAGGCGCTTTCATCATCGTCCCTGGCACTGTCATGGGCCACGATCTCAATATGGGGACAGTGCTCCCTGATGCTGCTTTCAAAGCCGTACAGCCGCTGCCGGTGACCCAGGATCGTGTCCACGCCTGTTAAAATGCCCAGCCGGGCCTTCCCCTGGGTGGCCAGGTTCATCACCCCGGCGGCTGTTCGGCCTCCTTTTTCATAATCGCTGCCCACATAGCAGCAGCGGCGGCTGCCTTCCAGATCCGTGTTCACGGTCACCGTGGGGATGCCCCTGTCAGCCAGCTCCGCCACCTTCTCCACAATGCGCGGATCATCAATGGGGTGGAGCACCAAAGCGGAGATTTCCTCCTCCAGCTCGCCGATGAGAGCCAGCTGCCGTTGGGGATGATAACCGCGCATCTGCAGAACCCGCAGCGCGATGCCATAGTCCGCCAGCTCCGCCTCCGCCTGGGCCACCCCCCACAGCATCTCGTCAAAGAAAGGGTTGGCCAGGCTGGAAACCACCAGACCCACCACCGGGGCAGCCTTGCGGATCGCCAGAGCCCGGGCCGCAATGTTCTTGGTATAGCCCGCACTTTCCAGAGCTGCCAACACCCTGGCCTCGGTTTCGGGACGCACCTTTCCCCGGCCGTTGAGCACCCGGTCCACCGTGGCGGTGGATACGCCGCATTGTACCGCTATCTCCCGTATGGTCATTCACATCATCCTATGCCGTATACTGCCAAGCCTGAGCGCCGTCGGCGTCCCCGGCTTTTCCCGGCTTTTCCCGGTGGCTGAGGTCATCATCCTTTTATATGGATAGTATACTTCATCATCAAACACTCTGCAATCCTTTTGCCAAAATAATGTGTGCGGACACATCAAATCATGGAATCAGGCTTGTAAACAGCCGGATTTCCTGTGGATGCCGCAATGGATTCATCCTTCGCTGCCTGATTTGTCCTGGAAATCCAGGGATTGGCATGAACCCCGGATCATGATATAATGAAATATAGCGCATAAAGAAGTCCCCATAAGGAGGTTCCCGCGTTGAACGCCAGAGAGTATTTCAAAAAGAACGCCAATATCCCGAACCTTCTCACCCTGCTTCGGCTCTTTTCGGTGCCGGTGTATGTGGTCCTCTTTGTGGATGGTCGGAAATATTCTGCGCTCATCGTGTTCCTGGCAGCCTGTCTGACTGATTTGCTGGACGGTTTTCTGGCTCGCAAACTCAACCAGATTACGGACTTTGGAAAGCTGGTGGACCCCTTTGCCGACAAGGTGATGGTGCTCACCGCCATGTTTTCCATGACCTTGGGAAGCGCGGAAATTCCCCCGGTCATTCCATGGGCGGCGACCCTTGCGCTGCTGCTCAAAGAAGGCGTAATGGTGATTGGCGGCCTGGTGATGCTACGCCACCACATTGTGGTATACAGCAGCCTGATTGGAAAAACCGCCCACTGCGTGTTCATTGGCGCTCTGGTGGCAACCTATTTTCACGACTTTTGGATCCATGCCCTCCCCGGCTGGCCCATGAGTCTGGATCTGATCCTCATATGGCTGGCAGTGGCGCTGACCTTGTACGCTATGGTTTTCTATATCATAAACAGCATCCAGAAGGCAAAATCCCTTGGCATCATCGGCCGGGCCAGGGAAAAGGCATCACCCTGATGACCGGCCAAGGCACCTGCAGCGTCGGTGACCTGCCCACAGGAGGTCTTTATGCAAGACAACATTCTGATTCTCGGCAATGATCCGTCCCTGGCCGGGCTGATTGCCCACACCCTGCGGTCCCAACAGGTCTATGCCCTGCCCATGCCCCTGGACACGCCGCTTCAGGAGGGGCTGGCAGGTGGTCCCAAGGGGATCATCCTGGCCCCCAACCCTGCCAAAAAAGAAGAAATGAGCCTGCCGGACCTTGCCTACCTGAGTGCCGGAATCCCCATCCTGGCACTGGGCAGCCTGGCAGTATCCCTCTGCCTCCATTTTGGCGGCGAGACCACGGAATGCATGGTGAGCCCCCAGGCTGTGACCCTGTGGTTGAAGGATCATCCCCTGTTTGAGGGCATGACTGGCGGAGAGCATGTGTTTCGCGACCTGAACTATCTGACCTTGCCCCAGAACCTCACCCCCCTGGCCACGGCTACCGAGCGGGTGATCGGCTTTGTCCATGAGCAGTACTCCCTGTATGGTCTCCAATATCCCATCGAACACAACGATCCGGATGCGGCCCAGGTGCTGCTGAACTTTGCCACCAGGCTGTGCCACGCGCAAGCGGATTGGGACGAGCATACCATTATCAGGCAGGCCGTGGACCAAATCCGGGAGGTGGCAGGAGAGGATCGGCTTCTCTGCGCGGTATCCGGCGGCGTGGACAGCATGGTTTGCGCCAAACTGGCCCAGATGGCCGTGGGCGATCAGCTTCACTGCGTCTTTGTCGACACGGGCCTGCTTCGGGAGGGAGAGGCCGAGTCGGTTATCGTCTCCTGCAAGGAGACTCTGGGCCTGAACCTTTACCACCTGGACGCCCGGGAGGCATTTCTGCGTGCCATGGCGGGAATTTCCAGCCCGGCAGACAAGGAACGAATCACCCTGACGCTGCTCAAGCAACTTCTGCGCAAGGAGCTCATCAGCGACCCCAGCCTGAAAACCCTGGCCTTGGGCACCAATTTCAACGATACCCTCTACGGGGACCCCTCGGGCCTCGCGGATACCCAGGACAAACCGGATGAAACCGGTCACCGCCTGGTGGAGCCCCTTCGGGCCCTGTTCAAAGAGGAGGTACGCAGACTGGGAATAGCGCTGTCCCTGCCACCCTCCATTGTGGAGAGGCAGGCCTTCCCCTCCAGCGGACTGGCACTGCGCATCCAGGGGGAGGTCACCCAGGAGAGGCTTTCCCTGCTGCGCAAGGCAGACGGGATCTTCGTTGAGGAACTGCGCTTAGGCGGTTATGAGAAAAAGCTGTGGCAGTACTACGCCACCCTGTGGGAAGCCCCCCTTTCCCCCGGCTCCTACGTGATTGTTCTCAGGGCGCTGCAAACCGCCCAGCAATCCGCCTACACGGCCCGCCTGCCCTTTGATCTGCTGGAGCGTACCACCCAGCGAATCCTGGCTTCCATGACAGGGGTGCAGCAGGTGATCTATGACCTGACACCCAGCATGCATTACAGCCAACAGGAATAAACTGGGAGGATCCCAAAAGGCCATGGCGGCCAGGCCGCCCCAAGGAGATATTCATGCTGATTTGCGACACCCATGCCGATACCCTCTGGGCCATGCAAGACCCCAGCCGGGATGCCGCCCTGCCCTTTCATATCACCAGAGAACGCCTGCTTGGCACCGATGACGTGCGCGTGCAGGCGTTGGCGCTTTTTACAGGAAACTCAGGGCTTGCGGATGAGCCGGATCTGATTTTCCGGGAGCTGCAAATGCTGGAAGTCCTCAAGGGAGAAGGCTTCCGGCAGATCGCCCGCCTGGAGGACGCTCTCCCCGGCGAGGCCAATATCCTGCTCACCGTCGAGGGGGGAGAGGTATTCCACGGGGGCATTCACACCGTGGAGCATTATGCCTCCCTTGGTGTACGGGCCGCGGCTCTGGTGTGGAACAATGTGAATGAACTGGCCTACCCGGCTGTGAAAGGTTCCTCGCCCGGCCTGACCCCGCAGGGGAAAAAGGTGGCAGGCCGGATGCACGCCCTGGGCATGGCGGTGGATGTGTCCCACATGAGCGCCCAGGGCGTAGAGGATGTGCTGTCTTTGGGCGGCCCGCCCCCCATGGCCTCCCATAGCTGCGCCCATGCCCTCTGCCCCCATCCCCGCAACCTGACGGATGAGCAGCTAAGGGCAGTTTTTTCCGCGGGAGGCTATGTGGGAATCGCCTTTTATCCTCCCTTTCTGGATCCCTCCGGAAAGGCCACCCTGGACACGGTGGTGGACCACATGGTCCATCTGTGTGAACTGGGGGGCCAGGGGCACGTGGGCCTTGGCTCGGATTTTGACGGGATCGAGATCTGGCCCGAAGGCCTGGCCCATGCCGGGGAACTCCCCAACCTGTTCGCGCAAATGCGAAAGCGGGGCTTTGACGAGCCTTTGGTGCGGGCCATTGCCGGGGAAAACTTTGCCGCCTACCTGACCCGGATCACCGCCGCCGCCACACAAGGGCCTTTCTGCCAGGCTTGTTCTTTCCCCGTTTCTTGCTGACCCATTCTTGACAGGCTCTTTAGCAAAATGATATTCTGGTTTAATCCCCTTTTGGGTGGCTTTCCCAAAAGGGCATATTTTCACAAGGAGGTTTTGCCAGATGCCTACCCATGAACAACCGCTCCAGTTAATTGCGATGCGAATCAGGGATCTGCGGGACATTATCGGTCTGAGCGCCCAGGAAGTCGCGGAGAAAACGGGCATTGATCCGGCTGAGTATGAGGCGTATGAGACAGGCACCCGCGACTTCTCCTTCTCCCACCTGTTCAACATAGCCGAAGCATTGGGCGTGGACATCAGCGACCTCCTTACCGGCGAAAGCCCGAAGCTCCAGGGCTACGTGCTGACCCGGGCCGGCCAGGGCCTGGAGTTCCACCGCCGCAGGCAGTACCAGTATCATCATCTGGCCTACAACTTCCGGGACAAACTCGCCGAGCCCTTTATCGTCACCGTCCGCCAGGACGAACCTGGCGCGGCCAAGCAGGCGCATAGCCATGAAGGCCAGGAGTTTGACTATGTACTGGAGGGGACGCTGAAAATCGAGCTGGGCGGCAGCGACCTGTATTTGCAGCCGGGAGACAGCATCTACTATGACAGTTCCCTGCCCCACGCCATGTATGCCGTCGACGGAGATTGCCGCTTTATCGCGGTGGTGATGAAGGAGGGAACCAAAGCATGATGCAGCCTCTGTATCTGGACTATCTGTCCTGTCCTGTCCAATATGCGACCTATGATGATTTCAACAAAAAATTCCAGATCACAAAACCGGAGTGCTTCAACTTTGCCTATGACGTGGCTGACCGCATTGCGGCTGAGGAACCGGACCGCCTGGCTGTGCTCTGGACGGATGAAAGCGGTCAGTGCATCCGTTATACCTTTGGGGAACTGATGGAGGAAAGCAACAGGGCAGCCAACTGGTTCACCTCCCTGGGCATCGTAAAGGGCGACCGGGTGATGCTTGTATTGCGCCGTCATCTGCAATTCTGGCCCATCCTGATGGCCTTGCACAAGATCGGCGCTGTGGCGGTACCCGCAACCCACCTGCTGACGGAAAAGGATGTGATCTACCGGGTCAATGCCGCAGGCATCCGCATGATCGTGGCAACCTACCGGAACGAGACCATCCTTTCCGCCTGCCTGGCAGCCCAGCAAGCCTGCCCAGGCCTTCAAACCCTGGCAATTCTAAAAGGCCGGCGAGAGGGTTTTGTGAGCTATAACCAGGAAGTGCTCGCCTGCTCCCCCCAGTGGATGAGGCCCACCGGCGACGCCTATCCCTGCAATGAGGATCCCCTGCTGCTCTACTTCACCAGCGGCACCACAGGCATGCCCAAGATGGTACAGCACAACCATTACTATCCCCTGGGCCACATTGTTACCGCCGTGTACTGGCAGCAGTGCGTAAACGGGGGAATCCATCTGACCATCAGCGAGACCGGCTGGGCCAAGAGCGTATGGGGCAAACTGTACGGTCAATGGCTGGCGGGAAGCGCGGTTTTTGTGTACGAGTTTGAGCGTTTTATCGCCAGGGATGTGCTAAGGCAGCTGTCCCAGCACGGAATCACCAGCTTCTGCGCTCCGCCCACCATGTACCGCTACCTGCTCCAGGAGAGCTTTGACGGATATGACCTGTCCAAACTCCAGCATTGCTCCGTGGCTGGGGAGCCGCTCAATCCGGACATGGCCGCCGAGTGGCTTAAGCGCACTCATGTCCCTCTGCTGGAGGCCTTCGGACAGACGGAGCTGGTGGTCACCCTAGCTACCTTCCCCTTCATGAAGGTCTGCCCCGGCAGCATGGGCAAGCCCTCCCCCCTGTTTGATGTGGACCTGATCGATGAGGACGGCAACAGCTGCCCTCCCGGCGTCACCGGGGAAATCGTGGTACGGGCCGACCCGCAGGCACGGCCTGTGGGCATGTTCGGGGGGTACTATCAGGATGGGGACCGCACCCAGTCCGTGTGGGCCGACGGCATCTATCATACCGGGGACGTTGCCTGGCGGGATGAGTGGGGCTACTACTGGTATGTGGGCCGCTCCGACGACGTGATCAAATCCAGCGGTTACCGCATCGGGCCGTTTGAAGTGGAAAGCGCGCTGCTGGAGCATCCCGCCGTGCTGGAGACCGCCATCACCGGTGCGCCGGACGAACTGCGGGGCCAGGTGGTGAAGGCCACCATTGTGCTCAAGCCCGGCTACCTGGCCAGCGAGGAGCTGAAAAAGGAGCTCCAGGAGCATGTGAAGCACACCACCGCACCCTACAAGTACCCGCGCATCATCGAGTTTGTCAGCGAGCTGCCCAAGACCATCAGCGGCAAGATCCGCCGGGTGGAACTGCGGCAAAAGGCTGAAACCCAAATTGATCCGTCGAAGGGAGAGCCGAAGATTTGACCAAAGCACTGAAACGGTTGGCAAGCTGCCTTTTTGCAGCCTTGTTGCTGGCTTCAGGTCCCTGGATTTCTGCCCAAGCCAAGACCAAGACCCTGGCCGGATGGCTGGAGGGTTTCGATTCGGGCGAGGGATGGTTTGGCCAGGGATATGCCTATGACATTACCGATACTGCTGCCTGTTGGGAACTGCTGCAGCGTCCCATCACGGTCCTGGATGTGGGAGAGCGGGAGGTGGTCTACCCCCTCACTGAGCCCGGCGGAAAAAAAGTAAACAACGATCCCTACGGCGGCTTTATCGCCGGCACAACCGCCGCCGTCCATGTGCTGGGCAAGGACGAGGGGGGATGGACGCTGATTGAGGGGCTGGACTGCTATGACCGCCTGATCCAGGGCTATGTGAAAACAAAGCTGCTGAAAACAGTTACCCCCCATCCCACCTACGGCATCATCGTGGACAAACTGACCCAGCGGATGTATGTATTCAAGGATGGGCAGCTGTTCAGCGATTGCGGCGTCTCCACGGGCCTTCCCAATGATGATGAACCCTTCAACGAAACCGCCTCCGGGGAGTATTTGATCAGCAGCTGGGTGGGGGACTTTGACAATGAAGGCCTCGTGTGCGCCAAAGCCCTGCGCTTCAACAACGGGGACCTGTTCCACGAGGTTCCCTATACGCTGCTGGGGGACGGTACCAAACGTTACAGCAAGTTTGAAGCCCTGCTGGGTCAAAAGGCCAGCCACGGCTGCATCAGGGTGGCCCGCCTTCCCAATGCCCAAGGGCTGTGTCAAAGCTGGCTATGGGACAATCTGAAGAAGTACACCAAGGTGGTGATCTGGGACGACGACGGCAGGGCCTATCCCTATCCGGATCCCAATACCCAGCTTTTCTACAACACCAAGGGCGGCCAGTATTACCACGCCGTAGAGGATTGCAGCGGAGTTCGCAAGTCGTACCTGCCTCTTACCGGCTTTTTGTACTCCCAGATGGGGGAGAAGCCCTTCAGCAAACTGGAGCCCTGCCCCTACTGCGTGCCTGTACGGCCCAGAAGCTGGATCGATCAGTTTAACAAAGCGCGCGGCTTCGAACCGGATCCCTGGACGGTTGATGCCTTTGCCCAGGAGGACGGGCCCAAGGAGGACGCAGGCGGGGCCGTGGAGCATCCCGTGGAGATCGTCATTATTCCGGCCTCATAGCTGGACATCTCCCTCCATCCATGCGATAACGGAACGGATGTGACGCCCGGCATCCGTTCTTTCATTCCGCAATCATTGAAAGGGCGGCAGCAAAGGAGAACTTCATGGCCCACAGGCTGTACCGTTTTATTTCTTTTGTTCTGCGCCACACCACCCGGGATATGGCCACGGTGTGGGAAACCGAATTTGACGGCGAACCGGCCGTTTTTTGCCCCAACCACGCCGGGGCCTTTGGTCCCCTGGAAATTTGCGTACACTTCCCCATGCGGGAGAAACTCCACCCCTGGATGAACGCGGGGATGATGAACGCCAAAGAAGTACCCGCTTATGTACGCCAGGATTACTGGTGGAAGCCGGGCTGCTTTTGGGAGCCTGTGCTGACCCGCACATTGCCCTACATTGCGGCGGCAATCATTCCCCCTGTACTGCGCAGTGTGCCCGGCGTGCCGGTGTATCACGACATGCGGGTCATTAAAACCTTCCGCAAGAGCATCCAGTACCTGAGGCATGGCGGCCATCTGGTGATCTTCCCTGAGCAGCCTGACGGCTTCCAGTCCCACAGCCCCAAGCTGAATTCCGGTTTTTTACAGATTGCCCCCATGGCCTATCAGCAGCTTGGCCTCAGGCTGAAATTCTACCCGGTGCATATTGACTACAAGAAACGGGTTTTCCGCGTGGCGGCCCCCGCAGCTTATGATCCGGAAGTAAGCCTGGCTGAGCAGGCCCCCCGCATTTTGGAGGTTCTCCGCGCCGGGATTCAACCTGGGAGCATGGAACGGGAGGAACATCAGGCGAGGCCTGCGGCCCTGATGTAGGTGAATCACCAAACAACGGCAAGCCGTGGATGCAAATCTGAAGGGGAAGGGGCTTACATTAGCTCTTCCCCTAGCTCTCCCCTTTTTTCTGTGTTGACTTTGGGGGCAGTATAGCTCATAGTCCACAACGCACCGGCTATGCTATCCGTATTGTACCATCGGGGTACCGTGCATGTCTACGATTGAAGAGCGTCCAGCTCCTCAGTAGTTTCCTCCTCTTCCTCTTCGTTCTTCTTTTTCTCCGGGATCACGTGCTCGCTGCCTTCGCCAATCAGCCATCCTGTCAGCAGATCAGCCGGCCGAAGCTCATCTTCCGGAATCGTAACCGCCGGAGACAGCGGCAGCACCGTGAAGTTGGCATTCCGCAGCAGGTTGTGCCGGTTAGCCAAAGCTCCACTCTCCAGCTGCGCCCGGTCAAACCAGGCCGTGCCGCTGCCCTCCCCCGCCAGCACCCGGTAGCGGATCGTGGCCTCCTGGGGCAGGTTCAGGGTGCAGGTAAACCGCAGAGAGCTGCCCACCCGGCACACCTTATCAGCAGAAAATACGCATTGTCTGGCGTTTTACGGAGGAGATTGAGTAACATGCAAAAAGAGGCTGTAGCAAGTTTTGTGTTTTGCTACAGCCCCTTGCCCCAGTAAGAGATAGTTTGCAACACTTAGATATTCGGATACAAAAACGTAACCCAGTTGTCATCCAATTCCTTTTGAATATCATACTTGCTTTCGAGGCCATCACGATTTTTGGTGTAGATGATACCGCCACCGAAAAATAAAGCGGGCTCCCACCAATAAATGATACCATCCTCAACAAGATCTATCTCCCAGCAACCGGCTTTCGAAAACAGATCCACTGTTCCCGACTCCCGAAGCAGCGCCATTTGCTCTTGTGATAATTCTTTTTTACAAAGAACGTACAATTGCCTTCCGTTTACGGTTTCAAGCTTGCGCAATATCGGATAGGCGGCAGCTATGGCGGCAGAGGGCTCTGACTCATACGTAATCAAGACAGCTGTAATCTCTCTAAGCGCATCCGCGCTTTTTGTATAAGCCTCCCGGTTTTCGAAAAATTGGTTCTCAGCCTGGATCATCCTTTCGGAATTCAATAAACGCATACGATCGAACAGTGCTTGGTGCTCCGGCGATGATTCCTCCTGCCCAGCCGTCGTTGCATTCGCGCAAGCGCCAATCATAAGAATTATAACAACTAGCAGTACAACCCTGCGAAAAAGTAGCTTCATTAGCTGCCCTCCTATTTTCCCATCATTTGATTATACAGATCGTAACCCCATTGTATCAATTCCTGGTCTCCCGCGCCATCCAGGCCACCAGCGGATAAGTCACCTTTTGTGACCAATGCTACTGCTGCGCTACCTGTAACTAACTCAAACAGTGTCCAGCCCTGGGCACTTCCGACAAAACCAAAGTTAATGTTTCCATACTCATGAAGATCAACTGTCCTTCCGGCCACCTCAAATTCATCTATGACTGCCCACACTGGACGGGAGCCTTTGAACTTGTAATCCCAAGGCATTTCGGGGGCAACCATCAACATAAACCACACAACCTGATCGTCACTGTTCCATAGTTTGTCAAGAAAATCTTCACCGATATTTTTATTACCCGGATCAGTAGGGGCTAGGACATGTTTTTTTGCCTCCTTTGCATTGGCAGCTAGTTGCGCAAGCGCACATCGAGATACATATTTCCTTAACGCGGCTGCGGATGTCATTCTTTTTATAGCCTTTATTATAAAGTACTCTCTCGCTTCATCCTCATCTGCAGGGCGCATGCCACTGGAATCTGTATGAATCACCGGAGAATTCCTGCAATAGCAATACAGATTGACGCCAAGAAGCTGAAATTTCTCCAACACCACATCCGCATTGATAAACCGTCCCCACTCAGGATTGTAATACCTGTTCCTAAGGTAATACAGCCCCGTCTCTTCGTCCCACTCATATCCCCTATACCTGAACGGATTATCATACCCCAGCGTCTCCGCCATGCTTCCTTCGGTTGCGACGGGCTTACCTCAGGCATCATATCCATATTGTACTACCAGGGTACCGTCCATGTCTACAATTCCGGTTACATCCCCTTGCAAATTGTGAAGGTAGGCATAGTCGGCGCCGTTGTACCGTACAATGGCGGGTCTGCCCTGGGCGTCGTAGAAGAAGTGCATCTGGGTAGCGTCCGGATCGCTTGCGTTGTTCGGCCCCTTTCGGATGTGAGTAATCTTCTTCCCGTTCAGGGTGTACAGGGTGTGCACGCCGTTCGCACCGCCCACGCTCTTCTTCGCCCTAAGCCCGGTATGGTCGTAGGTGAATTGGGCGTTGATGCTGTCGTTTTCCATGCTATGGAGCATCCGCCCAGCCTTCCATTTGTACGCCCAGCCGTCATAGCTCAGGGGATTACCAATTTCGTCATAGGTGATGGGCTTGCCGACAGAGGGAAGGGGGTTGCCGATTTCGTCATAGGTAATGGGCTTGTCGTCATACACCGCCAGCTTGTCCTTCCAGGTGGTGTCGTAGGTGTACGGGATGGTTTCCAGCAGCCCCGACTCGCTCAGGTCTGCCGCAGTGGTATACCCATACCGCTTCTTCTCCAGGATGTTGCCGCCCTGGTCATAGGAATACGTCCAGGTGGCCCCCTCCCGCTGGTCGTCCACCCGGATCAGCTGCCCCAGGGCGTCATAGGCATAGGTGGTATCATACCTGGCTCCCAGACTCGCGACATCCAGGCTCAAAGACTGCCCGCCAAAGGCCATGCTCCAGGGCTGCCCGTCGGAGTTCAGGTAGCTCAGGTTCAGCCCGTCCACAATCGCCGGACCCTGCCAGCCTTCCTTGACGATGTTCCCCCGCTTGTCGTACCAGTACTCGTGCTTTTGGCCCGCCTGCTCGACGGCCTGTACCAAAGACGTGGTACTGTTCGCGCCGTACCCGCCCGTGACGTAGGTGTATTCGCTCTGGAACATCGGGCGCTCATTCTGAACGTCCACGTAGAAGCCCCGCTGCGATACCCGGCCCAGGCCGTCGTAGGCATAGGTCAGCTTCCGCTTGCTCGTCTCGTCGGGCTCTCCGGTTTCGATCATCCGGGCGCTCTCGTAGGTCAGGGCCGTGGGCTTGCTTTCCGTGTCGTATTCGGCGGAGATGGTGAACTCGCTGCGGGTATCGTCCGGTTCCTCGATCCGTTCATGGAGCACGCTGGGCTGCTCAAACCGGTTATACTCCTGGGACAGCCGGTATTTCAGGACCTTGTTAAGGACCCCGTTCAGGACCTCGTTCTCGTACAACTCCGCCTCCACGGGCCGCTCCGCCAGGTCGTAGGCCATCCTGGCCTCCCGGCCCAGTTCGGCGTCCTTCACCCGGCTTACCGCTCCATTGGCCCCGTACTCGTAGGTGAAGCGGGGGTCCTCCGCGTCATCGTACCGGATACCCGCTACCCTCTTGAAGCTGTCATAGGTGTACCGCACCGCACCCTCATTGCCGTAGGTCACCGCCTCCAGCAGCTTGTCCCCGCTGCCGCTGTAATGGTTTTCGCTGAGGGTTTGTCCCGTCTCCCCATCCCCCACCTTCACCTTCGTCTGGTTCCCCAGGGCGTCCGTCTCAAAGGTATAGGTCACGTCCGGCGTATCCCCGGTGGTGTTGTGGCTGATGGTTTTCAGGCGGTCCTTGTCATAGGTATACTCGTTCCGGTATACCTTGGCTTCCTCACCGGTGCCCACAGTGGTTTCCACGCTGGTCATCCGGTTGGTTGCCTCATCATACAGATAGTTCACCGTCTGCCCCATGACGTCCGTGGCGGACTGCGTCAGCCCCTTGATGGGATCAACGCTGGTATACGATGTCTGCCCCCTGGCGTCCGTGGCGCTCACCGCGTAATTCCCGTCCGCCGTGTACGCCGTGTACGTCCGCATGAACCGTCCGTCGCTCTTGGCCCGCACAGTGTTTTCCGCCGCGTTGCCAAAGGCGTCGTACTTCGTTTCGGCGATCACCCCCAGGGGCGTCTCGCTCCGCAGCGGCAGATGCTTCTTCTTTTGCGCGTCGTTATCCCCATAGAAGAAGGTGTACTTGTCGTTCTCCTCCCGCCCCGGCTGCATATAGCTTTCCATGTTGTCAAACTTGTCGTACTCCGCCTTGTCCTTCTGCCCCAGCAAAGTGGATACCGCCGTCACGTTGTTCTTCTCGTCGTAGGCGAAGTTCTGGCCATAGTATTCCTTGGTGAAGGATACCGCGCCGATCTGGGCCTCGTTCAGGTTTTCGTCATACTCGATGAACACCCGGACCTTCCGGTACGCCGCCGGAGCCACCGCCGCGCCGCAGGCGTACTGCCAGTCCACCCATTCCTCGTTCCAGTCCGCCGTGCCGCCGTCGGCCCACACGCCGTTCCTCTTCTGGAAGCTCACCCGCAGGCGGAAGGCACGGTTTTCCCGGTCGGGCGCGGCCCAGGTTCTCGCCCAGCCCCCCACCACATAGCTGTCGCCCTTCCCGCCCTGGATATCCAGCTCCTGGTACACTCCGTTTTTCTTTCCCGGTGCGCCCAATAGCCGCAGGCAGTTGGCTCCCAAATCTTTGGGCGTGTACTCACTTTCCGACGCCGGGGCAATGACCGCCTTCTCCTTGTCGGGCAGTTCCACGCTTCCTTCGGAGGACGTCCACCCTTCCGGCAGTTCCCCAACCGCCAGCATGCTGAAGTTCGCGTTTTGCAGCAGGCTGTTCCGGTTGGCCAGCGCCCCCCGTTCCAGCTGCGCCCGGTCAAACCAGCACGCGCCTCTGCCCTCCGCGGCCAGCACCCGGCAGCGAACCGTCGCCGCCCGGGGCAGGTTCATCGTGCAGGTCAGCCGCAGGGGCGCGCCAACCCTCCTGACCCGCTCGCTGGTCACCCTCTGCCATTGACCGTTGTCGTCCTTCCAGGCCAGCTCGGCCCAGGCCAGGGCGTCGCCGTCGCTGCGCACATACACCGAGAAGGTGTACTCCCCTGCCTCGCAGGGCTTCAGGTATTCCGCATAGGAGGTTTCCTCATCCTCCGCCCACTTGGGCGCGGGGCGCTCCAGGCGCAGGGGCTTCAGATCCACGGGAGCAACATCGTTTTCCCGCTCTTTGTCGTCTGTGCCGATCACGCCGGTCTTCCACCCGCTGTCCCCGGTGAAGTCGTGCATGTCCAGCAGATCGTCGCACTCATACGCAAGTTCCAGTTCCGGCTGAGCGATGATCTTGGTTATTCTTATGTTGCTTGCCGTATGTTGTCAGTATGACCTTTCAGATGCTGGTTGTCGGGGGCGCGGGTTCCATGGTTAAAACCTTCTTTTTCGTTGCTTAGGGATGGAAAGTAATGTATAATAAAATAGCTATCCAACGTAAGATAAAACAGCTATGAATTGGCCAAATTCAGTGGAAGGACAAACAGTGAAGGAGAAGTAAGAATGTCAGCCTCCAGAATCAAAACAAATGTGTGGGTTATATTGCTTTTGGTGGTATGCCTTTGTACTGTATTGCAGGGAAGCACAGCGCTTGCCGAGACAGAGCCGTTCATCCCCCCCATTTTACTGGACGGTATAGGACAAGCTGTGTTTTCTTTTTCCGCTGAGTGCAAGCCGTTATACTGGGCAGATCAAGAAGGGCTTTTTTTCATTGGCGGCGATGGCCAAGACCGTTTGAATTATTGGAAGTTCGGTGATCCTTCCATTCAACTCATACAGACTGTAGCGCAGGAACCCGCTTTCAACCAAGAGCTTCGCAATCTTCAACTATTTCAGCAGTCAGACTGCCTTGTTGCCTTTTATTATCCCCATGGAACAGTAAGCATTTTTGAAGACGTAGCCTGGCACACCGTCGGAAAGGTGAAGGTGTCAGATCCGGTCGTTAGTGACTTCGCTTTCGATCACGTCATTGGACTTGTGCGCGACGGCGAATCGTATTGGTTCTTGGTAAGGTCAAAGTCTGACCTTGAAAGAAACGCCCTGATCCATTATTCACTGTCCGCAGAAAAATGGACAGTGACCACAACAAACGGTGTTGAACAAATAGCTCCCTACAAACCAGGCCAAATCCTTGTATATGTCGCCGGTAGCATCAGAACTTATTCGCTTGGTTCACAATTATTAGGTGAAAGCGTCGTATTGGCGGATCAACCACCTGCGCCCTTTGTTTATGATGCTAAAAGTGATCGCTTGTTTTATATGTATCAAGGTGACATTTATCAAAAACGGAGTGGGCAAGACAAGGAGCTTGTGCGTGTCATCGATACTACATTTGCCCAACATGATGAAGACTCAGGCTGTGAAGACTCAGTTTGTGAAGATTCAAATTGGGAAGACGGTCCCTACTTTCGTGAAAAAACACCTGTTGAAACACTCCTTCCGTTGCCCAATGGCCAGCTCATGTATGGGTGCCAAGAGTTGTGTTTTGTAACCAATGTCGATCCCATCATTGGAAACGTGAAAGAATTACATATTCATGGGCACGCGAGCCTTCTTTCCAATGGCCTTTATATGCTTACCCATCCAAACGTGCAAATTGAGCAATGTTTTTTTGAGAGCCAATCCGTGGAGCATCCGGTAGATGTATTTTTCACGAGCACTTCTCGTAATCTGTCCCGCGACATTGCGGAAGGGAAAACCCAGGATCTATCCAAGTCCGCGGCCATCAGCCAAAGAATCGCTTCCTATTTGCCGCAGATTCAGGATGCAATCATGGCCGGCGAAAAACCAATGGGGCTGCCGACAGGTCTTTGGTTTAGAACATGGCAATACGACCAAGCAAAATGGAACGAGATTGGACTGCCAGACCCGCCGCGAACCGTGGACGAGCTCTTTGATCTCATCACGCTTTGGAATGAACAGTATGCCAAACAGTATCCGGATCAAGAATTGTTGGGCAGCGGCGCGCTATTTAATTACAAATCCGCCCTTTTGCTAACAATCATAGAG
>Ga0123335_1003550_pt1 | contig 21583 bp, 12 predicted proteins | sample BiotimSIPDNA_2_FD_89707 | JGI IMG/M metagenome (GOLD analysis project Ga0123335, IMG submission 89707) | Anaerobic biogas reactor microbial communites from Washington, USA - Biogas_R2 time_0 SIP DNA | ecosystem: Engineered > Bioreactor > Anaerobic > Unclassified | place: Washington, USA...
GGTTGTGACCCTTCGGGTCCCGGCAAGCCGGGATGGTCTTCGGCCATCCTGGCCTACGGCTCTTTGGCCCTGGAAAGAAATGGGGCCGTCGGAGACATCCAGGCTTTCGCGCCCGGACGACGAGGTACTTTTTCCAGGGCAATCCTTCGGCTACGCTCAGGAACCGGTACCCAAAATGCCCTGGCGGCCATGTTTCGCTAATCACCTGCACAACTAAAAGATTTGTATTTAAAGATTTTAGGGTTTTAAACAGTAAGCGGCTTTTAAACTCGCCCGCACTGAAGACAGTTTTAAAACTCGCTCAATAAGTAAACGAAAATATCGGGACTCGAACAATAAAAGCCGCTTTCTTTGGTGAAGGTGCTGCTCAACATAACAGCCGCGGAGAACCTGTATTTCTTAATCCACCTAAAGTGGATACAGTATGAGATTATGAATCAAAGTCTTCCTGTTTTTCTTATTATTCAATAATATTTTGAAAAATGAAGACAGATAAAGGTTTTTACACGCACATTAAGAGGTTTCAGGTGTACGCTAAAAAGATTTCAGAATCTAATACCAAAATTAATATTTTTATTCCTGTTTTTGTTCCCTACACTTGCTTTTATATAAGTCTGATATATTTTATTTAAGCATTTAAAACACAAGTGTGTATTATAGTGATTACAGTAAACGGAAAGGAAATTAGATGAGAGTAAAAAACCCTAAATGGCATGAGCAAGAAATTTTGTTAGTTTTGGATTTTTATTTTGATTATTACAGAAATAAAAATATATCAGAAAAAAGTAATGAGATTAAAAAATTAAGTGATAAAATCAGAAGTTTAAATTTATTTGAAACATACGAAATAGATGATTATGATAAATTTCGAAATACTAGTAGCGTTCATTTAAAACTAAGAAATTTAAAATTTATTGATACAAATGGCATAGATGGTCTTGAAGGTGGTAGTAAACTGGACAGAAGTCTATTTGAACGTTATAAAAATAACCAGAAACTTCTAAAACAAAATATTATAACATTTCATTTTACTAAGACTAATCATTTTCCTTCTGATTTTATGGATGAACTAACTGCAACAACAGAAGGGAAAGTATTTTATACGGAACACCTAACCCGAGAAAGAGACAATAATATTGTAAGTGAAAAGAAAAGAAAGGCATTAACATTAAAGAAATGCAAATGTGAAATATGTGGGTTCGATTTTTTTGAAAAATACGGTAATTTAGGTTATGGGTTTATTGAATGTCACCATAAGACACCTATAGGTGATAATAGTATTGGTGAACGGATGACAAACGTAAATGATTTAGCATTAGTATGTTCAAATTGCCATTCAATGTTGCATAGGGCTGGTTTAAAATTATCAGTTGATGCTTTAACTGAAATAGTTCAAATTAATGCTGGCATTGAATTATAAACAGCAAAAGAATAAAAGCGGTGCGGGAAAAATAGGAGCAAAGGCAGATACAGGCTACTAACAGGCATAATTTGTAATGTTAAATAACACTAAAACTTGGGCTAGCACATTAGCATTATTAGATTTGAATAAACCATGAAAAAAAAGAAGCCACCATTTAAAAAACAAAATGACATGAAAATAAAAATTCCACTTGCTGGTGAATTTAAAATCGAATTAGGTACATGTACTCGGGTTGAATCCTTTTTTACATCAGCAAATGATGACTTTATTGCTTTCTGTGTATTGTGGCGGTTACATATTGTTGGCAATTCTGGAACATATTGGTTGGCATCTCATAGTATTGAGAAATACATTAAAGCAAGGTTACTTCAAATTGATCCAAATATTGATCCATTGAAATATGGTCATAATATAAAATTGCTATGGGATGATTTACGTAAAAAAGATAATTTCGACGAGGTTGCGAATCCTGAAATTTACAATAATTTTATTGTGGATGTTAATGGGATTAATATGGCAGTCAGATACAATGAAAGCGGTTCAATTCTATCAAAGCAATTTTTCTATTTATACTGCATATTATGTACCGCAATTCGCTTAAGGATTCTTGTCCATTTGCCAAATAAGTCAAAAGTAAATTATGGGCTTGGTAAAATTGGTTTAGAAGAAATACCACAAGAACGTTGTGATAGCTATCGCATTTTAGCAAAAGATTTAGTACTTGATTGTCTTGATAATATCATTTTAAAAAACCAAGTTAATGATTATTTAGGGCAAATTGAAAATACACCATCCTGTACTGAATTTATTAAATTCAATATAGATTATTTTAAACGACAAAGAGATTGTGATGAGACGTGAAATGTCACGTTTACATTGTTCAATTATATTCTGGACAACAGCACTAAAAACCGAAAACAGCTTTTTCTTTTCAAAACCATGTGTATTCATTGAACTTACATGAAATTACGCGGGCCCGAGCCAATTTTTCCCGTTTATTCTATTTGAGAATTTTATTAATACCACAAAGGTGAAAATTATTTAAAACCACTTATATTTTCTTTAACACTTTAAACAGTTTAAATAAGTAGTTCATTATTATATATTTAATTCAATACAAAAATCTGCATTTCTTTTGAATATCGGCAATAAATTGCCTCAAACAAGAACAAATAAAAATTAAACCATTTTTGTAATTTTTTGTAATGTATAATTCCCAGTTTTCATATCCAACAAAAATCTCAATTACTCCTTCTGTAACTATAGACATTACACCTGATATGAATTCAGAAACTGGATTTTGTAATTTCCATCCAAATATTACATTAAAAAATTCACAGAAAACTACAGAAAACAGAACATCTATGGCTGATTCTACATATATATACACATTCGGATTCACTACCGGTTCTCTAATGATTAAAGAATGCGTAAAAACGTCTGAGCTTTATCTGAAAAAAGGAAAATGGAACAGTGTCAGAGAATCACTCAATACGCATAATATCCTGCAAATTCGAACTTTATCAAGCAGAAAAAGACTCACAAGTGAGGTAATCGGAAGACTAAAAAAACTAACTTCTGCACAGCTTGAACTTTTTGCCAAAGGAAACTTCGCAGAGCAAAAAGCTATAGCCTGGCTGGCAGTATGTAAGAAATACAATTTTTTAGCGGATTTTGCTCAGGAAGTAGTAAGGGAAAAGTTCCTGAAACTTGATTACAATCTTACCAAAGATGATTACCGTATATTTTTCAATGCAAAAATTGAATGGCATGAAGAATTGGAATCGCTCAAAAAGAGTACAAAACAGAAAATTGAACAACAGGTCTTCAAAATGCTTAAAGAAGCAGATATTATTGATTCTAAAGGTACTATCATGCAGGCATTTTTGACTCAGACAGTTATTGATGCCATAAAAGACGATAACAAATCTTTATTATCAATATTTCCAGTTTTCGACAATATTACCGGGATATAACAGTGAAAGAAAATCTCCAAAACGCACCGCTTTCTGATCGGTTTGAACATCTGGTTGCACTCATTTCTTCCCCCCGTTTTCTTAAAAAAGAGGGACTTGGAAATGAAGTACCATTTTTTATCTGCCCCTTTAAAGTATCTGAAACAATTGATATGCAGAAAATACAGTACAGACTTGTAAAACACCTCGAACAGAAGGGCGTAGCAGTGCTTAGCCTTAATCTCTACGACATCTGTATCGATATTCTTAAAAAGAACGGTGACTGGGAGTGGCTTATTGAAAATGAAAAGGCAAGTTCAAAAAATGAGCTCCTGGAAGACATGCAGTCGATGCTGGATGTGGAAACCATTATTATCCCGGAAATAGCTGAGCGGATGAAAAAGATTCATTTTGATGTCCTGTTTCTTACAGGTGTTGGTGAGGTTTTCCCATATATCCGTTCACATAATGTCCTTAACAATTTACAAAGCACTGTTACTGAACAACCAGCAGTTCTGTTTTTCCCGGGAGAGTATAAACAATCTCCTGAACGGGGTGCTTCATTGGAACTTTTCGGTAAACTCCGCGACGATAAATATTACCGCGCATTTAACATCTTTCATTGCGAAATCTGAGGGTACTCATGAATCTAATCGATATTTTCGAAAGACCGGTTGACCGCCCGTTAGAGGGTGTTATCAAAGCTGATGACAATCGCAGTCTTCTTCAGGAAGTTGAAGAGTATGTGCTGACCCGTGAAGTTGAAAAACGATTGTCCAGTTTTCTGGATGCCTATAACACCGACCCACTGGCATCATCAAAAAATACTGCCTATGCAAACGGAGTCTGGATATCCGGTTTTTTTGGGTCAGGTAAATCGCACCTTTTAAAGATGCTTTCGATGCTCCTTGAAAACCGTACAATTGATGGTAAATCGGTTCGGGATCTGTTTCTTTCGAAAATAACCAGTGATGAGATTCTGGCTTCAGAATTGAAAAAAGCCTGTTCCATCCCATCACAAAGCATCCTGTTCAATATTGATCAGAAAGCAGATGTCATCTCCAAAACACAGGCTGATGCATTGTTATCTGTTTTTGTCAAAGTTTTTGATGAACACTGCGGGTATTATGGTAAACATCCTTTTGTCGCGCAGTTTGAAAGAGAACTGGATTATGAGGGAAAACTTAGTGAGTTCAAAGAAAAATTCTACGAGTACTCAAAAAAGGATTGGGATTTCGGGCGTGCCCGTGTAAACCGTTTCTCTAATGAAATCGATAAAGCATATACCGCAGTTACAGGACAGAACATAACCGGTATAATTGCCAAGTTTCGCGAAGACTACCGCCTTTCTATAGAAGACTTTGCTGAACAGGTTCATGATTATATCCAGCGCAAAGAAAAGGGATTCCGCCTTAACTTTTTTGTGGATGAGGCAGGTCAGTATATTGCCGATAACATCAAGCTCATGACCAATCTGCAGACAGTAGCGGAAAGCCTTGCAACCAGATGTAATGGACGTGCCTGGATCATAGTTACTGCACAGGAGGATATGAATACAGTTGTTGGTGAAATGGGAAAACAGCAGAGTAATGACTTCTCAAAAATTCAGGCCCGGTTCTCTAACCGGTTAAAGCTGACTTCACAAAATGTTGAAGAGGTAATTCAAAAACGGCTCCTTCAGAAAAAAACAGATAGTCTTGATCTGTTAAGTGATATATACCACGAGCAGCACGGCAATTTTAAAACACTTTTTGATTTTACCGATGGTTCACAGACATACAAAAATTTTAAGGATAAAGAGCATTTTATCTACTCCTATCCCTTTATACCTTATCAGTACCCGCTTTTCCAGGCTGCAATACAGAGTTTGTCTGATCACAATGCTTTTGAAGGAAAACATAGTTCCGTTGGTGAGCGATCGATGCTTGGTGTATTCCGTGAAGTAGCAATCAAGCTTAAAAATAAAAAAATAGGCCAACTGGCCACATTTGATCTTATGTTTGAGGGGTTACGTACTGCACTTAAAAGCAAAACCCAGTCATCAATACACAGAGCCGAACAGCACCTTCAGAACAATTTCGCGAAATCCCTTCTCAAGGCACTGTTTCTGGTTAAATATGTTAAAGGGTTCAAGGCAACTGTACGCAACCTGAGTATCCTGATGCAGGAGAGTTTTGGCCAGAACCTGGCAAATTTGCGTAAAGATGTAGAGGAAGCCCTGGCACTTCTTGAGCAGGAAACCTATATACAGAGAAACGGTGATCTGTATGAGTTTCTTACCGATGATGAAAAAGATATTGAGCAGGAAATTAAAAACACCGATGTTGACGGAAAAGACGTCTCCGAAGAGCTGGCAAAAATAATCTTTGACCAGATAATAAAGGATAGAAAGATCCGGTATGATGAGAACGGGCATGATTATGCCTTCAGCCGTAAACTTGATGATCAGCTTTTTGGCCGTGAATATGAGCTTGCTGTACATGTGATCAGTCCGTTTAATGAAAACTGTGAAAATATAGACATACTTAAGAGCAATACACTGGGTAAACCGGAAATCACAGTTGTTCTTGCACAGGACGATCGTATTTACAGGGATCTGATTCTGTATAAAAAGACAGAAAAATTTGTGCGGCTTAACCAGGGAAGTGCCCAGCAGGAAATAAAACAGAGAATACTGATCGAAAAAGCACAGCAAAACAGCAGAAGACTCAATAATCTTCTGCAACGCCTGAAAGACCAGATTGGTAAATCGTGTGTGCTTGTAAGTGGTGAAGAGATGGAGACTGGAACTGTTGATGCAAACACAAAGGTTGTCAAGGCTTTCCACGATCTGATTACACGCGTGTATCCAAACCTGCGCATGTTGCGAAATACTGCCTGCAGCGAGGAAGATATACTGGACTACTTACAGGAGAGTGGAAATACTCTTTTTGGAAATGATGCAGTAGCGATGAGTGAACCTGAGCAGGAAATGATGTCGTTCGTACAGACAAACAGTAACAATTCGGGCGTGCGCACTTCGGTGAAAGGGCTGGTTGAAAAGTTTGAAAAGAAACCGTATGGATGGCAGCTTGGGGCAATACTTTGTATAGCTGCGAAACTGTGTGCCAGAGGTAAAATAGAGGTTCGTAAAGACAGCAGAATTCTTGAAGACCATGAGCTCGCTAATGCACTTCGAAATACTCAGGAACATTCAAAACTTATCTTGATTCCGCAGGCAGAATACACACCTGCTCAGATAAGAGCATTGAAGGAGTTTTATGGAGATTTCTTTAATACAACAAGCGATTCAAATGAAGCGAAAGTATTAGGAAAAGATGTCGCTGAAGCATTCACCCGAAAAACGGCTGAACTGGAAGAATATGTAAAAAAATACTCACAGTTTGTATTTATGTCCAAACTGGAACCGGTTATTACAAAACTTAAAGAACTGAGCGGTAAACCTTACTCTTTTTACATAACAGAGATGCTGAAAGAAGAGGATCAGCTTTTTGATCTGAAAGAGAAAATTATTGATCCAATTGTAACTTTCCTTAATGGCAAACTGCTACAGATTTATACTGATGCTTTGGATTTTCACAATATAAATAAACCCAACCTGAACTATCTGCCATCAAATGAGGTTTCTTCACTGAAACAACTTCTGGAAGATCCTGAGGGGTATAAAAGTAGTTCTGTACAGGCTTTGAAAGCAGTTTTTGAGAACTTGCGTGAAGCATTAAAAAACCAACTTTCTCAAACTATCGAAAAAAGCAGAGAAAAGATAAAAAAGTTTCAGAACAGAGTTGAGCAGATGCCTGAATATAGCGTACTTACAAATGATCAGATTGACGAAATACGGTCACGATTTACAGAATTTGTTACGCAATTGGAACAGCAGACACTAATCCCGGTAATTCACGATAGTGTCCGCAGGTTCGAGGACATTGATTACATACAGATTCTGAACAGAGTTGAACAACTGGGAAGACCGCAGGAGAAGCCTGAATCTGTTTATGATACAAAAGATAATTTTGAAACCGCAGCTTCCAGTTGTAAAGAAAACAGCAAACCGGAAAAAAGTTTCGTTTCCGTAAAAGATATCGAAACAGGATTTAATAAACCTTTTCTGGCTTCTGAAGATGAAGTCGAGGAGTATATAAAGGCGCTGCGTAAAGCGATTATGGAAGAGGTCGGGGCTGGTAGACGGATAAGAATATAATGAAAATCAACTTTTATTAAGTACGGTACCGGTTACAATCCTGATTTTGGAGGATGTTTTAAAACGCAGAGACCGCAGAGAAGAGCAATTCAGGTGAATATATAAGCAAAGTTAGTTCAGGAAGAAATAATAAAAACTATGGATACAGCTAAGTTAAAACGTTTTGCGCAAGACGCCCGCCGCATGCTCATGGAGCAGGTGGAAACCAAACTGAAAACCGTGCTCAGTGAAGATTCCCTTGCACGAAGAGAATCAAAAGATGCGGTGAAATCTCTCGAAGATGAAATAAAAAAAACATCCAGCAACCGGGTAGTTCAACGGGTTGCATATATCTGGTTCAACCGGCTCTGTGCATTCCGTTATATGGATGTAAATCGTTATACAAAGGTTCTTGTAGTTTCTCCGCAGGAGGGGTATACGCAGCCGGAGATTCTTGCTGAAGCGAAAGCCGGACATGTGCATGATGATCTGCTTCCCTTGGTAAATAAAGATCGCCTGATGGGGCTTCTGAGCGGCAATGTGCAATCTAACGAACCGCAGCAGGAAGCCTACAGGATGCTTCTGGTGGCAAGTTGTAATCAGTACCATAAACTGATGCCTTTTCTGTTTGAAAAGATAGAGGACTATTCGGAACTTCTTTTGCCAGATGATCTTCTCTCAGAAAACTCTATCGTAGCTCTTACGCGAGAAGCTCTGTCTCCAGAAAACTGTGAGGATATAGAGGTGATAGGATGGCTTTATCAGTTTTATATCTCCGAAAAAAAAGATGCTGTATTTGCAGATCTGAAAAAGAACAAGATGATCACACCGGAAAATATCCCGGCAGCAACGCAGCTTTTTACACCACATTGGATCGTCCGGTACATGGTAGAGAATTCACTTGGGCGGTTATGGTTACTAAACCACCCGGATTCCAGACTGATAGACAAAATGGAGTACTACATAAAGCCGGAGCAGGAGGAAACCGATTTTCTGAAAATAAACTCTCCTGAAGAGATAAAATTATGCGACCCGGCGTGCGGTTCCGGTCATATTCTTGTATACGCTTTTGATCTTCTGTATTCTATTTATGAAGAGCAAGGATACGATACAAAAGAGATACCTGCACTTATTCTTAAAAACAATCTGTTTGGCATAGAGCTCGATGAGCGTGCAGGAGAGCTTGCCGCATTTGCTCTTGTAATGAAAGCGCGGGAAAAATACCGCCGCTTTCTGAATAATCCGGTGCAGCCCAATATCTGTGTGATGCAAAAGGTTGAATTTGATGAAGAAGATCTTGAATCTTACATGCAGCGTGTAGGAAGAGATCTTTTTACTGTGAATCTCGAAGAGACATTGAAACAGTTTAAAGATGCTGATAATTTCGGATCACTTATCAGGCCTTCTGAAACAGATGTGACAAGTGTTCTAAAGCTTCTGGAATCTAAAGGCGTAGAGGGAAACCTTTTTTTGGCCAGTACACATGAGAATGTATTGAAGATATTGAGAATGGTGGAATATCTGAGTCCGCGATACCACGTGGTGGTTGCAAATCCGCCCTATATGGGCGGGAAAGGGATGAATGCTGAACTGGGAAAATTTGCTAAAGAAAACTATCCTGATAGTAAGAGTGATCTGTTTGCTATGTTTATCGAACGCAATCTGGATTTCGTAATGAAAAAAGGTTGCGTTGGTATGATAACTATGCAGAGCTGGATGTTTTTGTCAAGTTATGAAAATTTGAGAAAGAAAATACTGAATAATGACACAATCCTTTCCATGGCACATTTGGGGGCTCGAGGTTTCGATAGTATTGGCGGTGAGGTAGTTCAGACAACATCTTTTGTGGTGGAAAAAGAACAAAGAGTAAAACATAAAGGATATTATTTAAGACTAGTTGATGGTGGAAATGAGACAGCTAAACAAAACGAATTAAAGGAGAATCGGTTTAAAGGTGATTTAAAATTTACAGCAAGTGCTGAAGATTTCGGAAAAATTCCTGGGAGTCCGATTGCGTATTGGGTTAGCTTTAAATTACGTGAAACATTTCAAAAATTCGAATCATTTAAAAACTCTGCTATAGCATGCCAAGGACTTGCAACTACTGATAATGCTCGATTTATTAGATTATGGCATGAAGTATCCAAAAAGCAAATATGCTATGATGCTAAAAATAGCAAAGAGGCTTATCAATCAAACTGTAAATGGTTCCCTATAGATAAAGGTGGTTCATACCGGAAATGGTATGGCAACAATTTATACTTAGTTAATTGGGAGAGTGATGGAAAACAAATAAGAAAGGCGATTATAGAAAAATATCCTTATTTAAAAGGAAATCCTGATTTCGTTGCAAAGAACCCTTCTAAATATTTTTTACCAGGTGTTACTTGGAACAAGATTACTTCTGGATCATTTGGTGCAAGATTTTCGCCAGCTGGTTTTATCTTTAGTGATGCTGGAATGAAAGCTTTTAATGTCAATTTAGAAGAATTGCATTCAATAAATGGTTTGTTTAATTCTGTTGTTTTCCCATTGTTACTTTCCATTTTATCAGAAACAATAAACTATGAACAAGGAAATATTTCACGTATACCATACAGATCTGGAAACTCAAAACTAGTTAAGTTATTAGAAACTATTTCAAATAAAGACTGGGATTCTTTTGAAACATCTTGGGATTTTACTTCATCACCAATAATTTTAAACAGATCTTCAGAAAATACGATTAAATCAACTTACAATGCTCTTAGAAAGAGATGGCAATCTTCAACCCTAGAAATGCAGTGTCTCGAAGAAGAAAACAATCGAATCTTTATCGATGCCTACGGCCTCCAGGACGAAATCACCCCCGAAGTTCCCTTAAAAGAGATTACCCTTACATGTAATCCCTACTATCGATACGGTGAAGACAAAACTCCAGAGCAGCTCGAAGGCCTCCTCCTCCAGGACACCATGAAAGAGTTTATCTCCTACGCAGTCGGATGCATGTTCGGACGCTACTCTCTTGACAAGCCGGGCCTAATCTTAGCAAATCAGGGTGAAACTTTGGAGGATTATGTTAGGAAAGTGTGTAGTGGGGAGTGTGTAGTGGGGAGTGAAGATGGGGGGGGAAGGAAAGTGTGTAGTGGGGAGTGGGGAGTGTGTAGTAAAGAGAAAAATCAGACTGCTACCAACTATTCACTATCTACTACCCAATATCCAAAAGATGGAGAAAAAAATGGCAAAGGTGAAAAATTACCGGGAACTGATTGTGTGGCAAAAAGCAATGGATCTGGTAGAACTGGTTTATCAGGCAACCAGGGGATTTCCGAAAGAAGAACTCTACGGGTTGACAAGTCAGGTCAGGCGCTCTGCGGTGTCGATTCCTTCAAACATAGCGGAAGGGCAGGCGAGAAAATCGACGGCGGAATTTCTGAATTTCTTATCAATTGCGAACGGTTCAAGAGCCGAGATGGAGACCCAAATACTGCTTGCCCAGCACTTGAATTATGCAACGAGCAATATAACACAACAAATTCTGACTCTCTCGGAGGAAGTCAATCGTCTGCTGAATGGACTGATGAACAGTCTCAAATAACTATCCACTGCCCACTGTCCACTATACACTTTCTCCCCGATGAAGATAATGTGATTCCCCTAATGGATTCTGAATGGTTTGAGGATGATATAGTGGAGCGGTTTAAACGGTTTCTCAAAGTAACCTTTGGCGAAGAACATTACGAAGAAAACCTTCGATTTATAGAGGAAGCGTTAGGTTATAAAACATCAGGCAAAAGCAAGCCCCTTCCCATACGAGACTATTTCCTGAACTCCTTTTACAATGATCATATTAAGACTTACAAAAAACGACCAATCTACTGGATGTTCAGCTCTCCCAGGGGTACTTTCAATGCACTTATCTATATGCACCGATACCGGCCTGATACGGTCAGCCGTGTTCTTAATGAATATCTTCGGGTATTTCGCAAAAAACTGGCTGCTTTTCGTGACAACAAGATGGAGGAGTCGATCTCAAAAGACGCTTCAGCAGGCCAGAAAACTTCTGCTCTCAAAGAGATCGAAAAACTAAACAAACAGATTGCAGAAATTGATGATTATGAAAGAGATATTCTCTACCCGCTTGCAAACGAGAATATCCGGATTGACCTTGATGACGGAGTAAAGAGAAATTATGCTTTGTTTGGAAAAGCACTTAAGTTAATACCGGGATTGAATAAGTAAAATTAGTAACACTAACAGGAGTGTGATGGAATGCCAATTGAATATGAAAAACCGATAACAATTAAAGAGTCAATTGAAAAAATTGATAGTAAGGAATTTCTGCTCCCTGCAATTCAGCGAAAATTCGTATGGCAACCTCACCAGATAATTAGTTTATTCGATTCAATGATGAGAGGGTATCCAATTAACACATTTATGATGTGGAATGTAGAGGCACTCCAGATTAAAAATAACTTTAAATTCTATTCTTTTCTGGATAATTATTGCCAAAGGTTTAATGAGAGTAATTCTCCTTTTATAACTTTAGGTAGAGAAAAAAATTTTAAGGCCATCATTGATGGACAACAAAGGCTGACTTCTATTTACATCGGACTCAGGGGCACATACGCATACAAAAAACCACGTGCATGGTGGCCTGGTCATTGGGATCACAATGTGCTTCCACCAAGAAATCTTTATATTAACCTGTTTAAATCATGCAAAGATGAAGATAGCGATTCATTATTGGAATACAATTTTCAATTCCTTACAGATTCTCAATATAAAAGAGATGAAGGTAAACAAGGTATATGCTGGTACAGACTACATGATGCGTACAAATTGCCCAAGGTAAATCTGTCGCAGATCCCATTTAAGATAGTGCTGCCAGAATTGAAGAAATATGGGTTGGAAGATAATGAGTTTGCACAGGCAACACTTACAAAACTTTATACGTTAATTAATGAGGAAAAAATAATTCATTACTATACAGAAACCAGCCAAGAGATTGATCATGTTTTGGATGTTTTCATCAGGACCAATAGCGGTGGTACACCATTATCTTTTTCTGATCTGCTAATGTCCATTGCTGTTGCCAACTGGGAAGGAGATGCGAGAAAAGATATCGATCAACTTATTAAACAAGTGCAACAAGGAAGCGAAATGGGGTTTTCGATTGGAAGAGACTGGGTGCTCAAGACTTGCCTTATGTTAACTGGCGCTGATATACGTTTCAGGGTAAAAAATTTTGATTCTGAGCAGGTAAAAACAATTGAGAACAACTGGGAAAAAATTAGTAATTGTATTATAGAAACATTTAAACTGATTAAATTCCTTGGGATTAATGATCATTCCCTGCGTGCGAAAAATGCGGCTATACCTATCGCTTATTACTTGTATAATAAACAAGATAATGGTACGGCAATTTATTATTCAATTAATAATTTAGCCTATCACCAGGAAGAACGAAAAGAGATATCCAGGTGGCTCCATATGGTCATTCTGAAGGGAACCTTTGGTGGGCAAGGTGATTCTCTTCTCAGAAAAATGCGGGAAATAATAGATAATAATCTTAATGGACCAATTTTTCCATTGAAACAAATTGTAGAAGAATTCCTTGGAAAAAATAAAGATCTTTGTTTCAATGAGGACTATCTTAAAAACTTATTAAAAATTCAACATGGTGATGCACGGTGCAGGTCAGTTCTTTCCTTATTAAATCCAGATTTGAATGAAAGCCATATTTATCAAATTGATCACTTACACCCAAAAAGTGCTTTCAGTAAAGATGAACTTATAAAATGTGATTTTTTAAAAAATCATGAAGATCTTTTACATTTTTATCTAAATCCTGAAAACTGGAATTCCATACCAAATCTGCATTTATTGAATTCCTCACAGAATTCATCGAAGAATGATCGCAGTCTTGCTGAATGGCTGAATGGTAGTAATAATACATTTCAGAAAAAAGATCTTTTTATTGGAGATGAAATAAGTCTGGAATTTAAAGAATTCAAATCTTTCTTTAATGCTCGTTATGAAACACTTCTCAAAAAATTAAAAAAACGAGTATATTTGAGTGATAGTCTTACTAATAGTGCATCTTCTAATGCTGAATCAGAAAATATTGAACCTGATGAAATAGAACATGTAGACGAAATGGTGATGGATAGTACAGATGGACTCTAAGATTACACAGGCACTCACCAAAATGTTTGAAAAACACCGGATCGTGTTCTGGTATGATGAAAAACAGGAAATGAAAGATGATTATACCGCACTGAACATAGATGGTGTAGAAAAGGTTGAAATTCAGAATAATGAATTTTCTATCAAATACCGGGTTCTTCGTGAACAGCCACATAAGAAATTCCTTATCTATAAATATGGGCCACAGCCACAAGACATCTCAAACTGGCTTCTGGATGTGCAGCTTTCACATGTACAGTTTCGCACCGGAAAGACTGCACTGTGGTTAGGTGAACTGGAACTGGGGCCGGAGTTCTCCGGTTTAATAAAAAAGCACCATGACTTTTTTAACGCTGCAAAACGCAGAGAAGCACTTAGAGCACGATTGAAACCGGATGATACCGTTCTCAATATTCAACTGAAAATGATGGCTGTATGCTGTGGATCTTCTACTGATGCACGTATTGATACTATACTGGAGTCGCTTCTTCAGGAGTACTCTGAGGACAAAAAGGAAAAGATTTCGCTCATCCAGAAGTGCTCACTTGACCATATTTTCTGGCAGCAACTGGAACGAATCTATGGTTATCGGGAGAATAATCCGTCAATAGAAGACCTTGCAATAGAACTGTTTAAATCCTGCTATACTCTTGATCTGCGTGGAACCGCAAAACTGGGAACAGAAGCACTTGTTTTTCTTAATCGATGGAAAGACAGCATACGCCATAGATCAACATTCGAAAATCTGTCTGAAAAGAGTGCACAAGTACTGGGTATCGAACAGGATCTTTTAAAAAGAGATATCAGGGAACTGGAGCATATCGATTACTTTGAACTGGTTGACCGAAAAATAATCTCTGATCTGGCAAGGTATGTCTGCGATCGGACTATAACACATGAGAAGTGCCAGGGAGTGCTTCGTGCCCGTCGCAACAGCCACTGGTACGACCGGTTCGCAGACTTTTACGAGGCGATTGGTTATGCAACACAGTTTTTTTATTTGTTAAAAAATATAAATCTCCAGATAGAAACTGCTGAGAGTGGGTTTAATAAATATACTTCTACCTGGTACCAGATAGATCAGCTTTACAGGTCCTTTTTCTTCCATTTTCGCAAATCCTCACAAACGCTTCTTAAGCCACTCGCGGATCAGATCGAAAATTTCTACTCAAACAATTTTCTTATGCCTCTGGGTGATTGCTGGCAAAAAGTATTGGACAGACAAACAAGTTGGGAAATCCCGGGACTGGTTCAGCAAAGAATATTTTTCGAACATGAAGTTAAACCGTTTCTGAATACAAACAGGAAAGTCGCAGTAATTATTTCGGATGCACTGCGGTATGAGATCGGTGAAGAGCTTGCACGCAGGATAAGAATGGAAAATCGTTACGAGGCCGAACTTTCTGCTCTTCAGGGAACAATACCTGGTTACACGCAACTTGGTATGGCATCTCTTCTTCCCAATAAAGAGATTTCAATTGCAGAAAATGAAACCGGCACAGTAATAGTTGATGGTATTAACAGCGCCGGAACAGTTAACAGGGGAAAAATCCTTTCATCTGCAGTACCCGAAGGTGCTGTCGCAATTAATGCAGAAGATTTTCTTAAACTGAACAAAGATAATGCACGGGCATTAATGAAGGAAAACCGACTGATATACATATATCATAACCGTATAGATGCTACAGGCGATAAAAAGGAATCTGAGGGGCGCGTTTTTGAAGCTGTTGAAGAAGCTATAGAAGAGCTTCTTGTACTGATAAAGAGACTTGCAGCAGTTAATTTCTCCAATATGATTGTAACCGCTGATCATGGTTTTATTTATCAGAATAATGAACTGGATGAAAGTGACTTTTCAGCATTAAATATTACAGATTCTGGTGTTTTATACAGAGACAGGCGCTTTCTTCTTGGAAAGAATCTTCAGGAACACCCATCTTTAACAGCATTTACAAGCGAACAGGTCGGATTGAATGGAAATATGGAAATACGTATTCCCCGTTCTATAAGCAGGCTTCGGCTTAAAGGAAGCGGAAGCCGTTTTGTTCATGGAGGAACATCGCTCCAGGAGATAGTTGTTCCTTTAATTACGATCAATAAAAAACGAGGAGATGATGTAGAAGCGGTTTCTGTTGAAATACTGAAAGGTACTACATCAACAATAACATCGGGTCAACTCTCGGTTATCTTTTTCCAGAATAAGCCAGTAACAGAAAAAATGAAACCGCGTGTTCTTCGGGCTGGTATCTACTCGGATACCGGTGAACTGATATCCAACTCACATGACCTGACATTTGATTCTCCTTCTGATGATCCACGGGAAAGAGAAACGCCTGTTCGATTTATCCTTTCTTCATTGGCAAATAATTACAATAACCGAGAGGTTTTACTTAAAGTAGAAGAGCGTGAAGGCAAAACTACCCATTATAAAGAGTACCGAACCATACGTTACCTGCTTCGAAGATCATTTACTTCAGATTTTGATTTTTAATGAGGTTATTTTATGAATGAACTAGACAGAAAGATAAATGAGATTTTCCCCGGTCTTGTAGTCCGAAAGGATCTGGTAAAAACTGTAAAAGGTAATGCAATTGTTCCTTCCTATGTTCTGGAGTATCTGCTGGGGCAGTATTGTGCTACATCTGAAGAAGCAAGTATTCAATCCGGAATAGAGACAGTGAAGGATATTCTTCGTAAACACTATGTACATCGTAATGAAGCTAATTTTATCCGCTCTGAGATTGCACGGCTTGGGAACCTCAAAGTAATAGATAAGGTAAGTGTTGATTTCAATAGTGAAAAAGATGTGCATGAAGCCAGCTTTTCTAATCTGGCAATTTCAAAGGTACTTGTTGATACAGAAACTGTAAAGAAACACAAAAAGCTTCTTGTAGGCGGAGTATGGTGCATTTCAGATATTGAATACAGCCCGTCTGAAGAAAAAGGCGTTTGCCCCTGGATTTTGAATTCTCTCAAACCGATTCAGTTATCAACATTTGATTTTGATAGTTTTTTAACTTCGCGATCTGCTTTCTCTACCGATGAATGGATAGATCTTCTTATTCAAAGTATCGGATTTAATCCGGAGATGCTTTCCCGGCGTGGTAAACTTCTTCAGCTTGTTCGTCTTATTCCTTTTTGTGAAAGAAATTATAACCTGATAGAGCTTGGCCCGAAGGGTACGGGAAAATCACATATATATTCGGAATTTTCCCCACACGGGATACTCATTTCAGGCGGTGAAGTGACTGTAGCCAAACTCTTTGTCAGTAATGCCGGTAAATTTCCTAAAATTGGACTCGTGGGTTACTGGGATGTGGTTTCGTTTGATGAATTTGCCGGACAGGAAAAAAGAGTTGATAAGGCACTTGTTGATATTTTGAAAAACTATCTTGCAAATAAATCATTTTCTCGTGGAGTTGACACGCAGAGCGCGGATGCATCCATGGCTTTTGTGGGAAACACAAAACATAATCTCCCCTATATGCTGAAACATTCCGATCTTTTTGAAGAGCTGCCTTCAAAATACAAGGATTCCGCATTTCTTGACAGATTACATTTATATATTCCGGGCTGGGAAATTGATATCCTTAGAGGGGAACTTTTTTCTGACGGTTATGGGTTTGTTATAGATTACCTTGCAGAAATTCTTAAAACATTCCGTACATACGATTTTTCCAATCGATACCAGAAATACTTTGAACTCTCTAAAGATATCTCTACCCGTGACAGAGATGGTATAAATAAAACTTTCAGCGGGCTTATGAAAATATTATTTCCACATGAAAAATCATCTAAAGAAGAGATCGAAGAGGTATTGCGATTTTCTATGGAAGGCCGCAAAAGAGTTAAAGATCAACTTATGCGAATAGATTCTACTTATAAAAAGGTGCGTTTTTGTTACATAGATCTTGAATCCGGCAAAGAATATTGTGTCAAGACACTCGAGGAAGTACAGTACCCTCGTCATTATTACAAAAATGGTGAAGGTGAAGAGTCTACTGAGGAAACAGAACAACCGGTAGCTGAGCAGGTCTCATTTGATTTTTCTTCCAAAGCAGATTCTGAAAAAGAACCAAAGCCTGGACATAAAGAGTTTAGAGAGAATCAGACGGGTGTTACATATTATGATTTATTTGCAGATTATCTACGTGGAGCGCGTCGCATTGTGGTAACTGACCCATATATCAGGCTGTTTTATCAAATCCGCAATTTTATGGAATTTATTGAAACAGCTCTTGGTTTGAAGGGTGATGATGAGGAGCTTCATATTCATCTGGTTACAGTAAAAGATGAACAAAAGGGACAGCTTCAGCAAAACTCTTTTGAAGAGATCAGGAGAAACTGTGCAGTTGCAGGGGTAAAATTTACCTGGGAATTTAATAATTCTTCAACACTCCATGCCCGTCATATTGTTACCGACACCGGCTGGAAGATATCGCTTGACAGGGGTTTGGATATCTATCAGCATTATGAGATGAACAATTCGTTTTCTCTTTCGAATAGGATGCAGAGGTATAGAACAGTTAAGGGGTTTGAGGTTACGTATCTTAAAATTGAGGAAAATGCCAAATAGACTTTTTTAAAATGTAATTTTTAATTCCGTAGTAAAAGGATATGCACATGCTGCAGGATAATAAAACGATTAAGAAGATTGAAGAATTTCTTAATAAGACATTTAGTTATGATAATAATAATACAAATGAAAAATACATTTACGGGATAATCGATATACTCGAACGTATCGCAGATACTTTAAGATTTGAATATTCTTATACTAAAACCAATATTTCACTGGAAGATTTCATAAACAGCAAAATTTTGATTGATAAAAATCACCTAAAAGTTTCCTGTTCTAAATATGGTAATGTTTTAGGTTCCGGTACTCCCTCAATTTCTTTTCAGCCACAATTATTATATTTTCTGTTATTAAATCATAAAAAAGAATACAGGGTTTTGGATATCATACATTTATTTATTAAGAAGGTAAAACCTAGCCTTACCATATTGGATTTCAAAAAAACAGAAACAGGAGCAATAAGGTGCTACACGAATACTCGTTTTGCAGCAAACACATTGCGTGATTACGGTCTGTTAAAATTTACTAAAAAAGAAGCATATAAGACCTGGGTACTTTCTTTACCCGGGTTAATTGTTGCATCGGAATTGAAAAATGAAAAATCGACCTGGCAAATAGATAAATATGATATAAAACATAATGGATTCCAGATACACCATATCATTCGAGAAGCATGGGATAAAATCAAAAAGTATGATGATTTTATTTCGTTCCTGTTCAGTATATGTAAACCGGAAGCGATACTTTTTCCAACCCATAAGGAAATAATTGACACTGCTTATGAATATCTGGGCAAATATTGGTCCATAATGAATAATGCTAATATTTCAAATGCCGAAAGAATAAAATTATCTGTGGAAATGATTAAGAAACTTGAAGCTTTACCAAATATGGATAATTTTATTATGAATTGTCTAATCATATAAATGTTTTAGATAACACTAAGAGCTAAATACAGATTTATTTTAATTTTTTTAATTTTATTGAGTACTGTTAAAAGTAGTAAAAACAAACCTAAAAATTATTACATCAGGCATTTTTTTTCGGTGCGACCTTACCTTATTGAATCAACAAATCGTCTGTGTAATATGAGTTTTCTCCATTCTCATCTCTCCAATATATAAGATTCATTTTATTTTCCATTGCAATTCCTTGCTTTATCGCTTTACTTAATTCCATAGCAGTGTAAATACTTTCATTGATTTCTATTTGATTTTTAAGGCTTTCTTCTATAAACTTTTTGGATTTTTCTTCCAAATCTTTACGTTTCTCTCTTTTACCAGCAAGCCAGGCAGGCATTCTTTTTTGCCACCAGTTCATATCATTTATAACCGTTTCCATATCACTTTTAATTTCATTAATTTCTTCTGCATTATTTTTAATGTTTTTCCATAATTTATTATAATAAATAATTTTTTCTTTAAACTGATACGCAGATTTTTCCATATAACCAGGATTTTCCTGTATATTCAATTTCATTTTCAATAAATCGATTCTTATATCCATTATTGAAGAAACGATAGCCATAAAAGCATCAGCCTGCTTAAATCTCAGATCTTCCATATCCATTTGCATTTCAATTTTTTGGCTCCTGTATAAATAGTTATACCTTTCAAAAATTGGATTAATCTTATCTTCCAACAGTGCCAAACGAATAGTCATATCATGTGTAAATTGGTTTGATATTGAGAACTGTTCTTCTATTTCAGCGATTCTGTTTGATGCACTAATAACTTCACCTATAAAAGTTGCTTCATCCCTTTTTATAATTCTGTTTACAGTCTTCTGAATATCATCAAGTTTTTTATTGACAACTTTAAATTCATTCATGATAGTTATCGTTGAAATTGCCTGAAATGCTATTAATGGAGCAATTACAGGCATCAACGCTCCTGTAACTGGAATAAATGGAGCCTGGCCAATTATACCTCCTGCTCCCATAACTGCACTTCCAACGCCATTGCCGATACTCATTAAAGTTGCAGGGTTTGCTGTTGCCATAAATAATTTCCCGGATGTAACGGCTGAAATACCCAAAGAACCCGTTCCTGCTCCTATTAAAGATAGAATAGTTTTAGGAGAAGATGTTCCACCATTTTTAATGTGATCTCCTTCAACTAAAAATCGATTATTAAAATATCTGATTATCTGCTCTCTTATTTTTCCATTGAAAGATAATAATGCTATTTCGGAATTACCGATACTATTGTTATACTTTCTGACAATGATTTTGTTTTTTTTCCAAAACGGCAATTTCATCAAACATCTCCTATTTTAAAAAGAACCATGTGCAAGAATAATTTAGTTTGCTTTCATTACCGGGCACTAAACAAATAATCCCAACTATGTTCCTGTTGTTCTTCTATTTTACATTAATCCAACAGTGTTTTAAACCATTTTTGAAATCTTTTTCTGTCATTCTCTCTCTCTCCATAATATGTATTGTTTGCACCATAATCATAAACATTTGAGAAAACAACCATATCAAAATTGTTTTTATCAATACATAATACGATAATTGCCGATCCACCTTCTTTAGGTATTTTGCAAGCAAAAGCGACATTTTCATCTATTCCGTTTTCAAGATTCAAATTATCTAAATTATATTCCTCTTCTTCAAAATTAGAATAATCAAAAAATATTTCCATTATTTTTTCCGATTTATATCCAGTATAATCAAAATAATATTCATATAAATCATAAAATTCCAACACTTCTTCTATTACGCTATTATATGGTATGCATTTTAGTTCATCGTTTTCCAAAGTAGTCCACAAAGCCTGCTGGCCAAAAGTAAATGCAGCTAAAACAAAAATAAGAAAAACAGAATGTTGCTTCTTCATAATTTTTACTCTCCTCTGATTCTTTGGTGAATAATGTCTGTGCCAAGTTCTAATTGTATTTTTATCAAATCTAACGGGTATCGCTCCTGCTCAAAAGCTTGTGTGAATATGTGCTTGGAGTTAATTTACTTTCGGTTCTAAGGGAATCGTTTTATTATACTAGCCACCATTTGCCAGTTAATTTAGCCCTTCCCAATAAATAAAAACTGTTTAAACAACGGGTATTCATACAATACAAACAATACCTTCCATAATCAAACTGGACATTATTTGACATACGTAAGCATCTTTTTCTTGTTTAAAGATTTTTGCAATTTCGGATTTATACATAAGGATTCCTGTTTTTTTAACCGGATCAGCGGTTTTTGATGTGGTTTGGAGAGTGAGAATAATGGTGTTCATGGCAAAATGGATCGGAAAAAGGAAAACTATTAA
>Ga0123335_1003551_pt1 | contig 21582 bp, 20 predicted proteins | sample BiotimSIPDNA_2_FD_89707 | JGI IMG/M metagenome (GOLD analysis project Ga0123335, IMG submission 89707) | Anaerobic biogas reactor microbial communites from Washington, USA - Biogas_R2 time_0 SIP DNA | ecosystem: Engineered > Bioreactor > Anaerobic > Unclassified | place: Washington, USA...
CCCGCGAAAGTAACACCGGACATCTGGAGATGGCCCTGTCAACCCTAAGGAAAATGGCCGCAGGCGGCATATACGACCATGTCGGAGGCGGCTTTCACCGTTATTCCACAGACGAACGCTGGCTGGTGCCGCATTTTGAGAAAATGCTGTACGACAACGCGCAGCTCGCCGTTTCGTATCTGGAGGCGTGGCAGGTTACGCATGATGCCTTTTTCAAAACCGTCACCTGTGATATTTTGAACTATGTGCTTCGGAATATGCGGGATCCCGCCGGCGCCTTTTATTCCTCTGAAGACGCCGACAGCGAGGGTGAGGAAGGCAAATATTACCTCTGGGACAAAGCGGAAATCATGCACATCCTGGGACCTGAAGACGGCCAAGACTGTTGCGCCTATTACGCCGTTCGGGAAGAGGGTAACTTCACATCCCACGAGCCGTATCATCAAGGTAGAAATATTTTGCACACCTCCCCGAAAAGCGACGAAAGGGTGGATTCGGGGAGGCTTGCCGCCTGGAAAGAAAAGTTGCTTAATGCCCGTATCCGCCGCATCCGGCCCGGCATTGACGACAAGGTTATCACCGCGTGGAATGCCATGATGATTACCGCCCTGGCCAGGGCCGGATTCACCTGGAATATACCGGAATATACTTCGGCGGCCTGCAAAGCCGGCCGGTTCTTGCGGGAGATCATGTACGACGGATCAATTTTGTATCGCATCTGGAGGCGGGACAGAAAACGCTTTCCGGGCTATCTTGACGATTACGCCCTGACGGCGAACGCGTTTACGGATCTTTATGAATGTACCGGCGACGAGTCATGGCTGAAATCAGCTCAGACCCTGACAGAACGCATGCTTGACGGGTTTTACGATCCCGAAGGGAAGGGGTTCTACAGTACAGGACCCGGCCACGAAAACCTGATTGTACGAATGAAGGCGTTTCATGACACGGCCGAGCCTTCTCCGAACGCGGTGGCCGCGTTGGTTTTGAGCCGCCTTGGCTTACTTTTCGACCTTCCCCGTTACCTGGTCCTTGCCCGGAAGAGCCTGCTTCCCGCGGCCGCCATGGCACTGCGAAACGCACCTGGATATTTGCACACCCTGCTGGCGGCGGATTTTTTAATTGATCCCCCGGTTGAAGTCGTTTTCTGCGGATCCCCCGATACTCCGGAAATCGCCGCCATGATTGAGATACTCTCCGGCCACCATGTACCCTGCAAAGTGATCGCTTGGGCAAGCGACCGCCAGGCGCCGCCATTGCTGCCTATATGCGCGGCCAAAACAATGGAGGAAGGCAGGGGAACGGTGTATATCTGCCGTAACGGTGCCTGTCTGCCGCCGGAAACCACTCCGGAAGGACTTGAAAAGGCGCTTAAGAAGGACTGAGCGTACCGGGCGCGCCGGAATTCAGGGAGCGTTCCGGTCAAACTCGTACTTCTTGAGCCGGTACTGAAGCGTCTTATAGGAGAGTCCGAGAAGTTCCGCAGCTTCCTTAATACGTCCCCCGGAACGTTCCATGGCCTGGCGAATGAGTTCCTGTTCCACGTCTTCCAGCACGAGCCCCCCGGGAGGCAGAAGAATGCCGCCGGTTTGCGGTTCTTTGGACAAGAGCTTTTCCGGCAGGTTGGTGCTGTCTATCGTCGATGCTGCTGTCAGGATGAACATCTCCTCCAGGGTATTTTCGAGTTCCCGGACATTTCCCGGCCACCGGTATCGGCGAAAGGCATCCATCACATCCGTGCTGATGAGCGGCGGTTCCATGTTCAACTTCCTGGCAAGTTTTTCACGAAAGTGGCTTACCAGCAGCGGCAAATCGTCCATACGCTCGCGCAGGGGCGGCAGCAGTATGGACAACACTTCCAGGCGGTAATACAAATCCTGGCGGAACGCGCCCTCGGCGACGCATTGGCGCAGGTTACGGTTGGTAGCGACAATGGCGCGCACGTCCACTGTATAGGATTTGCTTCCTCCCACCCGTTCGATGATACCGTCCTGAAGGACCCGCAGCAGCTTTGCCTGACTTTCCAGACGCATGTCCCCGATTTCGTCCAGGAAGAGGGTACCCCCGTTGGCGAGTTCAAATTTTCCCTGGCGCGACATCTCCGCACCGGTAAAGGCGCCTTTCTCATGGCCGAACAGTTCCGACTCCACCAAGGTGTCGGGTATGGCAGCGCAGTTTACCACGATAAAGGGCTTCCGGGCCCGCGGTCCTGAGAAATGAATATGGCGCGCGATCAGTTCCTTCCCGGTTCCGGATTCTCCTTGAATAAGCACCGTGCTTGCCACATTCACGGCACGGCGGGTGCGCTCGAACACATCACGCATTGCCGGACTCTGGCCCACAATATTGCCCAACGCGATGGAATCATCCACGAGGCGCGTCAGCAACATGTTCTGGCAGCGCAAGGCATGCCGTTCACAGGTGCGGCTGATAACCAGCAGCAGTTCATCCTTGTCGAAGGGTTTTTCAAGATAGTCCGCAGCACCTTCTTTAATGGCAGTGACGGCCGTTTTTATGGTGGCGTGGGCGGTCATGATAACGACGTCGATTTCCGGCACCGCGCGCTTCGCCTGGCGCATCAATTCCAGGCCGTCCATGCCGGGCATCTTGAGATCCGTAAGCAGGACGTCATAAGCATGCTCATTCAGCATTTCCAGCGTATCCGCCCCGGAACCACTGGTATGAACCTGATAACCGGTCTGTTCCAGAATATCCGATATAATTTCCCGTTGTACCCGGTCGTCTTCTGTTACGAGAATACGATACGTCATCTTGGCCGTTCTTTTACCTTGTCATTGACCCTGGAACCTTCCAAGGGCATTTTTATCAACACCTGGCAGCCCCATTCCTGGGAGCTGCTCACATCTATCGCGCCGCCATGGCCTTCCACGATCCCCCGGGTGATGGAAAGGCCCAGGCCCGTACCACCCGGTTTGGTGGTGAAATAGGGGTCAAAGACCCGTTCAAGCGCTTCCCGGGGAATCCCGGGGCCATCATCACGAATCTCAATTTCACAATGGTTGTCTGTCCGCCGGGATAGTATCCTCACCCGGCCTTCCCGAGGGCACGCCTCCAGTGCGTTTAACAAAATATTGAGGATGGCGCGTTTCCATTGCTTTGGATCCAGCATGAGCATCAAGCCCCTGGCGTGCAAATCACAGCCCAGGCGGATGCCCCTGGATTCAGCGTCCTGCTGGAATAATCGCACACACTCCTCCAGCGAAACGTCAACTTCAAGATACTCGGGTTTCAATTCCGTTTCCCGGGCGAGAGAGAGAAAACTGGACACTATTTCTTCCAGCCGGTCCACTTCGGAACTTATGGTACGCAATGATTTTCCCGCCGGGTGCGCGTCCGTTTCGAGGGTGTCCAGGGCGTGGCTGGACAACAACTTTATCGCGTTGAGGGGATTTCGGATGTCATGGGCGACCCCGGCCGCCAGGTTGCCCAAAGCGGAAAGACGCTGGGCCTGGCGCAGTTTGCCTTCCATCATTTCCTTTTCCCGCAGGCTTTCCACCATGCCGTTAAAGGTTTGTTCCAAGGCAAGAATTTCTCCGGAACCACCCCGTGTACTGACCGCTTCGAGTTTGCCCCGGCTTATTGCGGTGCAACTTTCAGAAAGACTTACCAGGGGACGCAACGCCTTGCCGATGAAATACATCATCAGTGCGAGATCAAGGACAAAAACGGTCATCAGCGCCATCATGTAGCGGTTTCTAAAAGCCCTCAACAGTTCGATCTGCGGCTGCACCGTCATGGACACGGTCATCAGCACCGGCCGTTCCTTGTTGATCATGGGCACCCGGGCAACCCGCTCTATTGCGCCGTTTGGCAGGCGTTGCAGCGTGAAAGAGGCGGCATGCGTTTTTTCGCGGCTTTCATCCAGTTTTATGTCAACCCCCTTGTACAAGTCCATAAGTTCCATTTCAAGGGCTTCATAATCGGCGTCAAATCCTTCTTCGAAACGAATTTCCAGGCTGTGCGCGATGTTCATGGCTTGCGCTTCCATTTGACGCAATGTTTCCTGGACAAAGTGGCGGGTGATGACCACAACCGATCCGAAAAGGCACAGCAACAACACGGAACACAAAATAATCACCCGGAAAAACAGAGATTTATACCACGGAACCGAAATGAGAACCTGTTCCGCAGGAGAGAATTCGCCGGAAGTTGTCGTATTCACCGTAGGCATCGGGTCAGGATTGCTCCCCAAGGTAACGCAGAATCTCCTTGACATCCTCCCACGTTTTTGCCTTGTCACTCGGGTTGCGCAGGAGGTACGCCGGGTGATAGGTTACGCGAAAGGCTATCCCGTGATAATTGTGCCACTGCCCGCGCAACTTGTAGATCGGCTCTGTGGTCTTAAGCAGGGTCTGTGCCGCCACCAACCCTAGGGCGCAGATCACTTTCGGCTGGATTAACGCCAGTTGCCGCAAGAGATAAGGTTCACACTGCAGGACCTCTTCCGGGTTGGGGGTTCGATTGTCGGGTGGACGGCATTTCAATACATTGCAGATATAGACGTCCTCACGCCGCAATTTCATTCCTTTTGAAATGATATCGGTTAAAAGCTGACCGGCACGCCCGACAAAGGGACGCCCCTGAGCATCTTCAGAAGCGCCGGGCGCTTCGCCCACAAAGACCAGCGAGGCCCGCGGCTTGCCCTCTCCGGGAACCGTATGTTTGCGCGTTTCGTGGAGCGGACAGCGGCGGCACTCCGCGATTTCGCGCGCAATGTTGTCAAGGGTCTCTTCCGCCCGGGCCGCAGGGGTCACGGAGTTTAGCAGTGCCGCCGTTTCCTTGGACACGGTTATCGTGCGTTTGTTCCCATGGGCATGACGTTGTAATACCTGCGCAAACTGTTGTACGAGGTCTTCATAGGCAGATTTTTCCAAAATAGAGAGCACTCCCGGTTAACGTTTTTTTTACTGAAGGACGTTTCAAGACGGTCATAGTACTATATTGCGAGCCGCTTTTTCACTTGGGCCGCAGACGGTTTATGCTGGGTGAAGGGACCCGAAATGGTCGGAGAAATCAACTCCGCCGCAGGGTAAAATAGATCAATTAGGAGACCTTGTGCTAAACTTAGCCGTTGTAAGAATCGATAAAACGCGCGGCGGCACGCTCTCAGTACGATCCAGGAAAGGAACACTCCGTGAATTTTCGTTGGTGTATTATACTGAATATCCTCCTGCCCCTATTACTTTCAGCCTGTGGTTCACGCGACGAGGCGGGCGCCCCACAAGTATTGGATGCTCCGCAGTCCGTGCAGTCAACAAGTGATCCCCTTCAACAATGGCTTGACATCTCAAAAGGCGAACTAAACACGATGAACATTCCCCTTGCCCTTCAATGCGTGCAGCAATTAGCTGCACAGGGCACGGATTCTATTGAGCCCATATTTAAGGTGTTGGATTCCGCGGAATCCAGTCCCTCAGCAAAGATACTGGCTGTAATAAGTCTTACGGGACATATTCAGCCGTCCCACCTGGAACGTCTGCTTGCGCTCACGCAAACGGAACGGGACCAGGTGACCCGGGGATGTGCCCTGAATCTGTTGGGTTTGATCAATGATCCCGCAGCGGAAGAACGCATACGGGCTCTTCTTACAGATCCCGATCCGCACGTGAGCAAAGAGGCGGTGCTTGTGCTGCTACGACGCAATGATGACACGGCCGTGCAAAGGGCATGCGCCTTGTGGAAAGATCCGGCCACTGAAAGCAAGGACAGAGATGAAATAGTACTCGCTTTCCCGACTTCGCGCGCGCTGGATAATCTGTTTATTTATGAAGAGGCGGCCTGCAATGCTTCATTGGATTACACCGCCCGCCACCACGCCGTGAATATTTTGGGAATGTTGGGAACTGCGGACACGGTTTCAAAACTCGCCGCGTGTATAGAAAAAGAAGAAATGCCGCAAATGCGGAGTTTGATGGAAGCCGCCCAAAAAGCCATTCTCGCGCGCGAACAAAGCAGCACACCCTAACATGCGCCGATTGCCTGGTGGAAATCATACAAGGCGCTTGCCGGTGGTGCTCATGGAAACGGAAACGTGCAATACGCCCTTCTGGCGCCGGAGTTCATCCGCCAGCGCCTCGATATCCTGGGCGCGCCCGCGCGCCATAAGCATTTCCACGCAAAGGTCGTGGGATAAATGCACGTGGGTCGTCGCCAAAATGGCGTCGTGATGAATGTGCTGCAGGTGAATCAATCGACCTGAAAGGTCGCGCCGCTCATGTTCATAGACCATCGTAATAGTCCCGACGGCTTCCTCGTTTCGCTTCCAGGAATCGCGCACAAGACGCTCACGCACCAGGTCACGAATCCATTCCGAACGATTGGCATAATTACCGGCCTGCACTAATTTTTCCATTTCCTCATAAAGGCTTTTCTCTATGGTAAAACTGACACGCATCAAGTCACTCATGGGCGGTTTCCTATGGCTGGACTTGCCGGGGGGCTATTCAGGCATACCCGGAGCAATCCCGCTGCATTCTGGCTTCGAAACTATGGTAACATCTAATCGGTCCAATTTTATAGAGTAGGTGGACTTTAATGCACACTGACCATATAAAATGTTATAATATACTTTTTATGTAAGTAATTTTTTATTATTTGGGTTATTACATGTTTAGAAGCGCTCTTACAGCGACATTGATTGCCATTGCTATACAGATTTTTACGGTTGGCTTGTTGGCGCCCAAACTGCCGAGGGAAGTGTTGCCCCCGGGAGTGGTTTCTGTGCGCAACTACAGTTATTCATCCGTGCCGGTACTGTATCTTCAAAATACGGACGGCGCGGTCCGTATTAATACGTCTGAAACGGTCAACGGCATCCAGATAGAGGCGGGAATCCGCGCTTACCCCACAACGGCGACGGAACTTCCTCTGGCTGAAGAATACGTAGAATCGCTGATACAAATAGCAGAAACGGATAATATGCTGCACATCCTTTCGGAACCGGAAGAACGCCCGGACCCCTTGGATCTAAGGATCAATTACAGCATTACCACCTCGCCCGGCATTGATCTCGCAATCGAGATCGACAACGGCAATGTCTGGGTTTCCGAGGGATGCAATCAGGTGACGATTGAGGGAAATAATACGGATGTTGAGGTACAAAGCCCCGAAGGCAGGACAAGCGTAAAAACAATTAACGGACGCATAAATGTTCTGGATTGCAGGGAAGAAACCTTTCTGGAAACGGTCAACGGCAGCATCATGACAAGCATGTCGGGCGGTTCCTTGCAGGCTTCCACGGTCACGGGTTCCATTACGGCCACGCTTCTTAGTCAAGAGATATCGGCATGCGATTTGACCTCACTTAATGGAACCATTACACTAGTCATGTCGGAGCGCCTTTCCGCGGATGTTCACGCGTCTACGGAACAGGGCGTTGTCCGCGCTGATACGTCTCTGGTTCCTGTGCGCAGCGTCGAACGGCGCCGTGAGATTCACGGGACCCTGGGCAAAGGCGACACAAAGATATCGGTGAACTCCATGAATGGAGATGTCACCCTGCAAAGGAGTGTTACATGACAAGAGAAGCAGCAGTCAAAACGTGCGCTCAAGTTTTGGACAACCGTGCGGAAGCCCTCGGCGACCTGGAACTGGTGCGGAGATCACAATCGGGAAGCCGGGAGGCATTTTCTGAACTGGTCCGCAGGCACCAGCACCTGGTTTACAATGTAGCCTATCGTTATATGCGGGACGCGACCCTTGCGGAGGATATGGCCCAGGAGTCTTTCGTGAAGGCTTACCGCCTTTTAAAAGGATTCCGGGGCGATTGCAGTTTTACCACTTGGATGTATCGCGTCACCTCAACGACCTGCCTGACCGAATTGAACAAACGAAAAAAACGCGGGGAAGTGGAACTTACCGCCGATAACGGTAGTCTAATGTGCAGTACGGAACACAAGCCGGCGGAAAAAGACATGAAAGAACAGATTCGCCGCTGTGTGACCCGATTGTCCGACCGGTACGCAACCATCGTAACGTTGTATTATTTAAAAGGCATTTCATACGATGAAATTGCGGAAGTTATGAGCGTGCCGCTCGGCACTTTGAAGACATGGATGTTCCGGGCCCGCAAGCAATTGCGCACGATCGTTGAAAAGGAATTGACGGATAATGACGCAGTATTCCGAACCCATCGATGACCTTGACGCGCTTATCGAAGCAGCGTTGGCAGAGGAGCCTTTTCTCAAGGCCCCGTTGTCGCTTCATCGCAGCGTAGACGCGCGTGTTCGCGTCATTTCGCTGCGTGAACATGAACAGCGGCGGTTTTCGGTGTCCATGCTGACCTTGGTCCTCTTATTTTCCGGAAGTATTCTTTTGACGGGCCTCATGCTGTGGTTCACCAATCTCAGCCTGCTGATGAGCGACGGCGTATCCGGGGGAAAAGGATGGATCGATTATTACACCACGTCTTGGGCCATGTCTTTCAGCAGTTACCAGGGCGGCTACTCCCTGGTGGCGAGTTTTGTGCTTGTTCTAATTACATTTTTCCTGGTCGGGGCGACACAAATTCACAAGTTTCTTTACTCCGAATAATAGCGCAAGGCAGTTGCTGAAGAGATTCCCATTTTACTTGCGGGGTGGGGGAGGCGGAACCGGCGCCATCGGCTGGGGCGGATTGTTTTCGGTACAGGGCAAATCAATTCGCATATGTTAAATCTCTATCCCATTTTTATTGTTATTGCATTCCTGTCACAAGAAGGCGAATCCCCCGGGAACAGAATACCGCCCGCATTCCCCGCGTGGCGGCAGGATTCCGGCGTTGCGAATACCGTGCCGGAAAAAGCGCCGGTTGCCGCGCCCCCGGGCGTAGAAATACCGCCAAGAGCGCGAGAATACTCCCGTCCGGAATCGCCGCCCGGCAGCGCTGTATGGCTGCTCCATCGCATGGCGGCGACGGACTCACCCGTGTTGCGACAGCGCGCCGCTGAAGCCTGGCCCATTTCGGAAGAAGATGAAAAGTCTTTACAGGCTATCCTGCGCGGCCTGTCCGACCCTGCGGAAACCGTTCGTGCCGGCGCACAACAACGCCTGTCAGGAGTCCGAAGCAGCGTTATTTTCGCCTATGTCATGCGAACCATGACCGCCGGCGCTTCTGAAGAGGTGAAAGCGCTGGACAGCGCCCTGCCAAGTCTTGGCAATATTCTGGACACATTTTTGATGGAAACGCTGCGCACCGAACTTGAAACCCCGGAACATAAACGCATTGCTGCCTGGTGCCTTGGCAGAACGAAAGTGTTGGAGGCCGCTCCGCTTCTTTTTGAGTTGGCCTGGAACAGCGATCCAGAACTGGCAAAGACCGCGCTTGACGCCCTTGTAACGCTAATGCCTCCGGGGACCACCCCCCAATGGCTTCTGCTTCTGGACCACCCGGATCCATATTTTAAAGCCCATGCCGTCCGCGCACTGGCCATCCTGAGGGAACCCGGTTCCTTTGAAAAACTGCGGCTGATAAGCTTGGGGCAACTCGAGCCGGAACTGCAAATGACAGCGTTGCGCGCCTTGTCCACCTACCCCGATGACACGCTTGTGCCCCTGCTTGTTGAAATCATGGAAGCGAACCGGGGCCTCGCGGCGTACGCGCTGCAACTCTTGCGGCAGCGCACGAGTATGGATCTGGGCAACCATCCGGGACCTTGGCGGGAATGGCTGAATACGATGGCTGCCGGCCCTTCTTATCCCCTTGTTCCCGGTGAATGAACTTGTTTTGCGCACTCTCTTGCGTAATAATGATGGTGTCGGCTTGTGGTTATACTACGGTCTATTTCTTGAACTGCGAAGGAATATGCGATGAATCCTAAGATTCTCACGGCTTTACTCGGTTGCACCCTCGTTCTACTCTCATCAACCGCCTGCACGCAGGAACCCGCCCGGCTTCCAGCGGGCGAACCCACTCCCGCACCGTCAGGAGAAGGGTGGATTGACTTGTTCAGCGCTGAAAACGCCCCGTATTGGAAAAATGTGACGGATAAGGCGGACGATATTTTTTCGATAGCCGACGGGATATTCCATATCAAGGGGAAAAAGCCGACCAGATACATTGCCTGGGAACATGAAACCTTCGGTAATTTCGAAATGCATATTGAGTTCAAAGCGCCCAGAAACGCCAACAGCGGCGTATTTGTTCGCACCAGTCCCGCAGATCCGGTGCAAAAAGGCATGGAAATTCAGGTTATGGGGGATTTCGGCGAAGCGCCGTCCATACACGGCAGTGGGGCCCTCTATGACATCGCCACGCCCATGTTTAATATGGCCCGGCCCGAGGGTGAGTGGAATTCCTTGGATATCCGCTTTGAAGGGAGCATTCTCGACGTCGTCTACAATGGCTGGAAAGTCTTGTCGCTGGATGTGTCTCAAATGACCATGCCCATTGGCAAGTTCGATACGCCCCTGGCCTCGCTTCCGACCGAGGGCCACATTATTCTCCAGAATCATGGCGATGATGTCTGGTACCGTAACCTTTGGATACGCCGCCTTTGATTTCGCTCTGGAGGTGTTTTCATGGAACTGACACGCGAACAACGAGAATGGCTGTGCCTCGCCCTCACACCGGGTGTGGGCACGGCAAGGTTTATCCGCTTATTGGCGCGCTTTGGCACGCCATGCAGGGTGCTGGCCGCCTCACGCCGGGAACTTTCAGATATCGTGGGGCCGACTATAGCCGACCGCATAAGCGCCCATTCCAAGGCGGCTGACCTCGAGTTGCAGGAAGCACGAATACATGAATACGGGGTTGCCCTGTTAACCATGGATGATCCCGCCTATCCCCCGCAGTTGGCCGAAATTTATGACCCGCCCTTGTTGCTTTACCTGCGGGGAGCCTTGCTGGAAGCGGACCAGTACGCGGTGGCCATTGTGGGCACCCGCAAGGCATCTTCCTTCGGCCTTAAAATGGCGCACAAACTGGCCTATGGACTTGCGGAACGAGGGATTACGGTCGTAAGCGGATTGGCGGAAGGGATTGACAGCGCCGCGCATCGGGGCGCCCTGGAGGCGGGCGGACGAACCATTGCCGTGCTCGCTTTCGGTCACGACCAGGTCTTTCCCGCTTCCAATGCCGACCTGCTTAACGCGATACTTGGACAGGGATGCGCCATTTCTCCCTTTCCCATGGGTATGCGGGCTTTGAAACAAAACTTTCCGCAGCGCAACCGGGTCATGAGCGGTTTGTGCCTTGGCACGGTGGTTGTGGAGGCGCCCCCCGGCAGTGGTTCCCTGATAACCGCAAAGTATGCGGCCGAACAGGGCCGGGAGGTTTTCGCCGTACCCGGACCCGCCGGCATGGCCAACAGCCGCGGTCCCCATGAGCTTATTCGCGATGGCGCCCGCCTGGTAGAAACAGTAGACGATATAATCGTGGAACTCAATTTGCCGCCGGAAATGAGACGCGCTCCAGTCAGGGAGACGGCGCCGGCCGCTTCGCCACGCCAAGTACGTCTGGACTTTGCAGGTACTACACCGCCAGCGGCTCAGGTTATTCGAAAAGCCAAGCCCCCCGCAGCGCCTGCGCCCGTCGCATCCTCCCCGAAGTACGCGCTCTCGAAAATGGAGCAGGATATTTTAGGGGTTCTCCATCCGGAAGGCTCTTTTGTCGATGAAATTGCGTTGGCCTGCCGCATTTCCATATCTGAAGCCTTGTCTACGCTGACTATGTTGGAACTGAAAAGTGTGGTCCGCCAGCTTAGTGGCAAGCGATTCGCCCCAAAATGAAGTATTTTGATGACTTGTCCGGCAGAATCCGCCGTAATGAACCTGTTGCCATTCCTTGGCGCGCCGCGCTTCGGGCGGCTTCCCTTGCGCAACGCGCGGGGATGTGGCTTCGCCTGCGGCGAACGCCCGTGCGTGTGCCCGCACACGTAATCAGCTTTGGGAACCTGACGGCCGGCGGCACCGGCAAGACGCCCGCCGTTATAGAACGCGCCCTTCGGGAGGCGGAACAAGGCAGGCAGGTGGCAGTTATTACCCGTGGATACGGGGCTTCTTCCGAAGAGTTTCCGCTGTTGATGCACACCAACCGCGCGGAGGAGGATGTCGCCAGGCGTTTCGGCGATGAAGCGGCGCTGATCGCTGCGCGGGTTCCCGGCATATGGATCGTGCGCTCTCCGGACCGGGTAGCCGGGGCGCGTGCCGCCATGCAAGAAGGGTGTGACACGCTGATTCTTGATGACGGCTACCAGGCGGTTCGATTGTCCCGCGATGAAAATATCCTCTTGATTGACGCGACCAACCCCTTTGGAAACGGATTCCTGGTGCCCCGGGGCATCCTGCGCGAGCCCGTTGCCGCGATTGAACGGTCCACAGAGGTCATAATTACCCGGTGTGACCAGGCGCCGCAGGCGTTGCCCGGCATAGAATCGGTTGTGCGCCGCTTTTCGCCTGACGCGCCCATCCGGCACATGGTGCATAAACCGGTGATGCTGAAACGTCTCTGCGATGGCCAAGAGTATCCCCTGGAGCTGCTGCGGGGTTCGAGCATCCGTGCGGTATGCGGTATCGGCAACCCGGAGTCTTTTCTAAAAACCCTTCAAGACACCGGCGCGGAAGTAGTCGATATGCGCATGGTGGCGGATCATGCGGCCCTTTCACCGGATTACGTTACGGGGGAGGAGATAACCGTAGTTACGGAAAAAGACGCTGCCCGCATGGGTGCAGGCGTGCCGGCGCGGGTGTACGCATTGTGTATTTCCATGGCGCCCTATAGCCCTGCAACTGCCGAAAGCGCGTCCAGATAATCCTTTCCCGGAAGTTCGACGGCGGCTTCCCCCGGGGAAAGGTCATCCCTTCCCGGCCGGCGATGGGCGAGGGACCGGCACCACTCACGCGCTTTTTCAGCGCCCACGGCGCCTGTGAGCGCATCAAAGAAGGCCTCCGGGTTAACCGGGGCGAGGGCCATGCGATGCTTACCCGTGCCCAGAATGCCGAACATCAGGGCATGCATGAAGTACCCCGGGGCCAGGCGTTTGCGAACTCGCGGGCATTGCAGCAGTACCGAGGAGGCATTGTTTGCGGGCAAGGGGTGCTGCACTGCAAAACATTCGGGGCACAGGTCCGCCGGTACGATACCGCTGCCACTTTTCTCCTCATAACATTTCGCCAGGACGCGCACAATCGATTTTTTCAGTACTTCCGTATCCTTTACGGAATACCGGGCCGGTTTGGGCCCGTGCGGCGCGAACTGGGTCGCCGAGGCGACATACAACGGCGTGAGTCCCGGCGGCACTTTAATGAAGTACGCGAATACTTCCCGACTGACTTCACGGCGCATGTGGCGGTCAGGCAGAAAAATGACACCCCGTGCGGCAACAGGCGCCACTCCGCCCGGACAGCGTTCTGCCAGGATGGTCAACGCGGTGCATTCCTTTTCAAGCAGCGCGCTGCATTCTTCATGATTTTTGGCGATTACCAGCCGCGCATACACAAGTTTCCGGGACTGGGTGGCCAGGGTCAGAGAATACACGAGACGAAGCGCGTCTTCATAAATCAGGTCGCATTGCAGCGAAGTGATGGGAAGGTTATTGGAAAGGGTATTGAGGCCGGACCAGAAAAAACGATCTTTCTCTTGAAGACATTTCTCCACGGCGTTCTGCAAGGTCTCGAACTTAAAAAATCGCTTTGCAGGCGCCGGATACGGACCTGCGTACATGAGACTGGTAGACCATTTGACACGAATCATTCCGTTTGAAAAACGGGAACTTCCACTTTTTCCGGGGCTTCCAGGTTTCACTTCGTTATTCCTTCCGCGGTAATGAATAAAAATGTCTTCCGCACTTTTTAACGGGTTGACGTAATAGTGCTTTTTCCGGGGGGACGGGAGCTACACGCTCCAGCAAGTCCTGACAGGTTATTTCGTCGCCTGATTTTTCTTCTTCGCCGGTGTGGCTTTACGCCGGGCCGGAGCCTTCCTGGCAGGGCTGTCGGCGCTTCCGCGTTTCTTGGAAGTTGCGGAAGTCGGTTTCGTTTTTGGCGTCACCTTGACGGGCTTTCCCTTTTCAAGGCGATCAAGATAGTTTAACAACAGTTCAAAACTTTTGTCCGTAACCCGGGAAAATTCATCCACACCGGATTTCATCATAGCCGACCATTCGTCAATAACCTCACGGCCTTCCGTAGGCAGCCATTTGCCCTCTCTTACGGCCTCGTGCAGTGATTTTTCCGTATAGTCCCGCACCTTTGAAATTAAACCCAAACCGGCTTTGACACTGCCTCGCTGGAATTTTATAAGGTGCCGCGCGCTGGAAACGGAAGCGTCAACGGATGCGGCGCCCGTGGCGAGGGCAAGGTCTCCCATAATTTCCAGCGACTTCCGTAAAATCTCTGGCAGAAACTCCACGGACTGCTTACTCGACGCACATCCTTTGCGTGTTGCCATGATCAGGGTCTCCTTTCTATGTTGGGTCTTCCCGCGATTTACCGTTGCCATTATACGCCTTTATGCATCATCGCCTATAGTCGCAGCCACTTTTCTCTGGTGTCAGTCCCTCCTGGAAGCGGCAGTCCCAGACGGGCCAACGAACGCAAACATAAAAGAACCAGATTATCCCTGCATGAACCCGTATCGCCGGATAAGAAATACAACGATCAGGCCTAGTTAGCAAATGGCATCAATGTAATGGCTGAAAAGAGATCCATCTGAATATCCGGACAGCGCCGATAGGGTAAAACAAAGAAAGGGCAGGAACAAACCTGCATCAGAGAACTTCGCTTTTCATTGGAAACAACTTCATCAAATGTCATTCCGGTTTTTTCGCGACCTAAGCCTTACATCAAAGAGCGTTTCCAGATAACGCGAAAAAGACCGGAATCCAGATTATAGCCACGTGAGAAAGGGGTCTTCATTCCCGCAGACAGCAACCCACGCAGTTCCTGCCGACGGTTTCTGAAGATAGATTCCGGTCTTTTTGCGGCCTGATCGCACCCTTCGCTGCTGGTCCCTTCTTCACCGCAAAAAACCGGAATGACGCGTTGTTTCAGAGAAAGCATTAATGAACCAAGACATTACTCACCCCTTTACTATCTGTAGGATCTCTTTCGAGGCAGATGCCTTAGTCGCAAAGGTTCGCCGAACACAGACAATATTATCAGACGATCCGGTATCAAGCGACAGGTGGACTGCCGGAGTATAATCTGGGTATCATGCGTACACCTGATCAACAAGGATGAAAACGATGACACATAGAACAGGCCCCGCCCATCGCCGATGGTGGTATATTTTGCTCCTTTGCCTGGAATGGCTGATTGCGTTCTGGCTTATGCTGGAGTTTCTGGAGGCGGGACGGGCTTTCATCGCCGAGCGGGCCTACAAGGACTATTCCTACGCGCAAAACCTGAAGGTGTACCGCATGGTGCCTGCGGAAGAACTGGACGTTCCGGAAAATAAATATGTACCTCCCTCTTCCGACATAACGTACGGCGTCCCCCCTCCAGCAGTTATAACAGGCAACACGGCGGCATCTGTTGATGACCGGTTGGGCATGGTCATGCGTGGTGAAATGCGCGCTGTATTGGACACGGAAGGGAGGCTGCTGGAATCCTGGGGCGAACCCTTGATTGAGCAGGATTTAAAACGTTACCTTAATGGCGGCCCGTCACACGGCAATTGGAGCACCTTGTTCCAGGCCATCCGTGATGGACGGGAAACCCTGAAATACCGGTGCACGCTGACCTTTACAACACCGGTCCATTATGCAATCACGCTTTCAAAAGCGGGGGAGGGGCGATACGAGGTCCTCGCCCGGGACATAAACAACACCATGCCCCTGGAAGCCCTGCATTTCAGTGATGTGCCCGGACCGGAATCCCCCTGGGAAATCATGTTTTACCGTTATAAAAAGAATTGGAGCCAGCCCGACAACAGCATGTTGCAGACCAACAACTTCGGGTTCCGCGATCATCCTATTGTCCTGCCGAAGCCGGAAGGATGTTTTCGCATCGTCTGTATCGGTGGTTCCACCACGGAAGAGGGGAACAGCACAGACAGCACCTATCCGAAGATTGTGCAGAGAAAACTGGCCGAACGGTTTGGGGAAGGCCGGGTGGAGGTCATTAACGCGGGCACCTGCGGCACCAATACCTACAATATTCGGCGGCGTTTTTCGGATTTTCTGGCTTTGGATCCGAACCTTATTTTGTTTTACGGCGGTGTTAATGATACCACCCATGTGCATTTTCAATTCTGGCTGAACGCACTGCCGAAATGGAAGAAATGGGCCTTGCGCTCCTTTGTACTGCGCGGTTATTTCGGGTTCACTTTTATGCCGGACGCCTCGTATTTGTCCACCTACATGGAAGACACAACCTATCGCAACCTGCTTGCCATGCGGCATGAAGCCCTAAAACACGGGGTGGAAATGGCCTGGTGCAGTTTCGCGTATCCCACCTTGCGTTGGCATGATATCCGTGCCAGAAATTATTATGATGTGAACATGCGCGATGTCTGGGACGGCCAAGGCATAATAAATTTTCGGACCTATTGCAGGATCACCGATCTGTTTAACAACACCGGAAAAGCCATAGCCGCCCGCGAAGGCATTCCTTGGTTTCCTGTGGCCGAAAGCTTCCACGCAGGACCGGACCATTTCTTTGACATCTGCCATATGACCCCGATGGGATTAGAACTGAAGACAAATATCATTAGCGGCCTGATTTCCACGTTCCTCGAAGAGAGAGGCGTTGTGCTATTGCCTGAGGGGTGAATTAAAACCCAAAGTGGGCGTTTCCCTCAACCCAGAATAATAGAACCACGAATGGACATAGCGCGGCATAAGCGCAACCAAATAATATAGATCAAAGGCGGGTTACGCTTGGGGTGCTTCATGTCGCCGGCGTGAAATACATGCCTTGGGCGCAAATACCAACGGAGTTTGAAGGATTGCGGACCGCTTCACCCGGCCTTGTACGACACGCTCACAGTGCGGGTCTCGTTCCCAAATTCCATTTGGGAACCAGAGAAAAACTTCACAAGTTTGCCGACAGTGTAATAACTAAAAATGTCGGATAACTGGATAGTGATTTTAAAGCCAAGGGACTTAAAGGACATAATGGACCACATAGACTGTAACACACACACATGATTGTTGTTTCCTTTGTGTCCCTTTAGTCCTTTCGGGTCCTTTTCTTTTTCAGACTTTACAAGTACAACCTGCCGTTTTCAGGCCAATAGCAAAAAATCGGCCGCAGGAAGCATTATATGTTTCTTGCCCGGGTTCATTCGTGAATGTCTATCCCCACGTTAGTGAATCCCACACAACGAAGCGCTGACACAGGAGATACCCGCACCTCCTGAATTCTTTAACCAAAGATTGACTCAAAAAAACACGGCGGTGTTTGCACACCGCCGTGTCGTTATTTACGCGTCAGGCCTTTTCAGGCCTTACTTATGCTGATTAGATGGGATCGCCAGTACCATCATTCAGGCGAATTACGCCACCCGCATCTACCCAAAAAATGCGAATACCAGTGGCGCCTGTGCCTGTGGCAATCGCCGGCGTGGCCGTGCACTGGAAATTCGTGAAAAACGCTGTTGCGCCAACAGCAGCGCCGTTGTCGGTGTCTAACACATAGTCATAGCCTTGAACCGTGCCGCCGCCCAGTTCGATATCCAGGAAGGGCGGACCGTCTGCCGGCGCGTTCATCAGGTCCCAAGCCGCGGTATATCCGCCGTTGGCGGCGGCAAACGCGGTTTCCGCACCTACCAGCGTCTTCAGGTTGGCGATGGCGGCGGATTCATTGGACTGCAGACGGGACCGAAGCAGGTTGGGGATGGCAATAGCCGCGATGATGGCGATAATGGCGACCACGATCATCAGTTCGATCAGCGTAAAGCCTTTGTTTCTCATTGACGAATTCCTCCGTTGGTTAAGTTGGTTACTGCAAGTACTGATACACACAAAACACTAACAGGAAATATGAAGCAATTCCCGTGCCATAGCAATAATTAATGGATGCTAACAGTAATCATATTATAAATGGCTTTTTTATTGCATAATGAGAACTACTATGGATTTCCTTGCTCAAATAATGTAACTTTGTGACATTTTTTGTCGCAACCACCCATAGGTTCCACTGTCCTTGAAAATGGCCCTACACAAAAATGCACTATTGTTCAAAGGCTTTTTACAGATTTATTTAAAAAAGTATGGAGCGTCAATTAATTAATTGATGGACGCGCAAGGTCACTTTTTGTGATTGTGCTACCCGTGTAGCACCCCTCGGCACAACCGAAACGCAGTAGTTCAGTCAGAAAGAAACACTTGAAACACACCCGTATCAACGTATTTCTAGTTTCATTATAAACAACCTTAAGCACCGTCATTCCGGTTTTTTCGCGTTCTCTGGCTCGGATCGAAGAACGATACTGTACAACGCGAAAAAGACCGGAATCCAGATTCAGATCGCTGTAGAGAATGCCCATTTCCTCTCTGCAGAAATGAAGAGGAAACGGACTGTTCCTCCTCCAGGGTTTCAGAAGATAGATTCCGGTCTTTTCGCGGTCTGGCACTCCCTTCGATACACATCTTTTCTTCACCGCGAAAAACCGGAATGACGCGTTGTCTTGGGATTGTTGAGATAAACCAGGACATAACACTGCTCTGAGAAACAAACAGAACTCATAATGAATTGTCAGCGGAATGGCCTTAAGCGCCTGTGCTTCGTCCGGGACTTCGCCCGGAAGAAGTGGCGCCTTCGGCGCAACTATCTTTGTATTGTGTTACTGGGAACGCCTAAATAAAGACTTACCACTATTATGCACAACAATCTTCACGGGGTGTGTCCGCCGGATTCCTTCAGAAAGTCCTACCATGTCCCGCCCATGTGCACTATGGTATACTTTGCGCATCCGTGATTGATTTCTCTCTTTACCCAAAGTCTACCCATGAACCAACAACCCTGCCCGAAAGATGAATCCCGCTGGTCCGGCGTTCGTGAAGTCATGCGAATGTCCGGCCCTATTGTATTGGGCATGCTTTCCTTCACCATCATGGAGTTCTTTGACAAGGCCATGGTTTCTTACGTGGGTACGGATGCCCTTGCCGCCGTTGGCAGTGCAGGCATCGCGTCCTATTCTATATGTACGCTGTACATGGGCATTATCAGCGTGGTAACCACTTTCGTCGCCCAGTGTTATGGCAAGGGCGAAAAACATCTTTGCGCCCGGTATTGCTGGCAGGGCATCTATCTTTCCCTCTCCGGGCTTCTATTTGCCGCCGTAATGATGCCGATGTCAGGCCCCTTGTTTCGCGCGATGAGCCATACCCCTGAAGTAACCGCTCTGGAACTGGAATACTTTCGGATACGTCTTGCCGGATATGTATTTATCGGACTGAATACCGCCACAGCGGGCTTCTTTCAATCCATCAACCGATCCCGCATTCCCATGTACGCGGCCATATTCGGAAATATTCTGAATTTACTTCTCAATTATCTGCTTATTTTTGGAAAATTCGGTTTCCCCCGTCTGGAGGTCGGCGGGGCGGCAGTGGCTACGGTACTGTCCATGGCATTTCAATCGGCTTTTCTTCTGGCTGTATTTCTCAACCGACGGTTTAATGATGAATATGATACGCGCAACACTTGGGGCTTTGACTGGGCCCGCACGCGCGAATTGGCGCGCATCGGGCTGCCCGCCGCCATAACAATGTTTCTCGACATCGCCAACTGGTGGCTCTTTGTCGCGTTTATCGTGGGGCGTTTCGGCGCCGTTTCCCTTGCGGCAAACACCATAGCCCTCAGTTTTATGCATGTATGCTTTCTTCCGGCGGTGGGATTGAACCACGGGATCGCTGCGATTGTTGGTCAATGGCTCGGCCGTGGTAATATCCGAATGGCAAAATCACGAACTTACACGGCCATAAAAATAGCGATTTTTTACATGGTCCTCATGGGGGCCCTGTTCGCCCTGTTTGGAGACAAAATCATCCTGCTGGTTTTTCGCACAGAAAAAGACGTTGCCTCTCTGGGCCATAAAATACTCATCCTTGCCGCGTTTTTTCAGGCTTTTGACGCGACAAATATCGTCTGCACGGGTGCGTTGCGCGGAGCGGGCGACACGCGGTGGATGATGTTTATGACCTTTATCATGTCCTATTTTGTCTTCCTGCCGCTGGCCCTGCTCTTCGGCATCGTGCTGAAGGGAGGCGCCCTGGGAGCCTGGGCGGGCACCACGGTGTTTATCATCATCCTGGCGGCCGTATTGTTCCGCCGCTTTTACAGCGAGTCTTGGCGCGGCATTAATATTTTCAAATACAGCGACGCGGATGAAGCGTCCATCGAAAGCGATTCCGGCGCGGCCTGAAGCGCGGTGGATAAAAAGAGGTGCTTACACGCGATGCCCACAAATCTTACGGTTACGGTGCAGTCACCCGAGGCGGGATTGCGGCTGGACACATTTCTGGCGGAAACGGTTGAAGACGCTTCCCGTTCCTTTCTGCAGAAGCTGATCAAAGGCGGCAAGGTGCTTATCAATGGCCACCCCTGCACGAAACCGTCCCGGTACGTTTCCGAAGATGAGGAAATTTCTCTGGAATTGCCGGACCCGATTCCCGCCGAGCCGGAGCCGGAAAATCTTTCCATTGACATCCTGTATGAAGACGAGGATCTTGTTGTGGTAAACAAGGGCCCGGGCATGGTGGTCCATCCCGCGCCTGGCCATGAAAAGGGGACCCTCGTGAACGCCCTGCTCTATCATTGCAGGGGATACCAGCAAAGCGGGGGAGACGTGAAACGTCCAGGCATTGTGCATCGCCTGGACCAATACACGTCGGGTGTCATGGTGGCGGCCAAAACACCGCAAGCCTATACGAGCCTGGCGCGACAGGCGGCGGAACATAGTTTTGATCGCCGCTACATTGCATTGGCCCGGGGAGAGTTCAAGGAATCCACCGGTTGCATCAATGCCAGCCTTGGCCGAAGCCTTGCCGAACCTTCCCGGATGGCCGTAACCGGCATTAACGCGAAGGAGGCGATCACCCATTTTGAAACATTGGAACGTTTCGGTGTGGCATGCCTGGTACGGCTTCGCCTGGAAACGGGTCGGACCCATCAAATCCGGGTACACCTGCGCTTTGCGGGCCATCCCATACTTGGCGACCCTGTTTATGGGGAAACACGTTATCAATCCTGGGCCATTCCTCCCGAAACGCACGCTATACTCCGGCAATTGAACGGACAAGCCCTGCACGCGGAACTGCTGGGATTTGAACATCCACACACAGGGAAGCGCATGAGCTTCAGCGCGGAACCGCCGGAAGATTTTTTTAATGCCCTCCAGGCATTGCGACTGCTGCAGTAAGACGCTTAGGGCCATTTCGCTGACAATTAATTATGAATTCTGTTTTAAGTATAGGTAACCAAGAAGAGTGCCATGTTTTGATTTGTCTCTAAGACCCCAAAACGCGTCATTCCGGTTTTTCGCGGTGGGGAAAAGACATGTATCGAAGAGCGTGCCAGGCCGCGAAAAGACCGGAATCTATCTTTGGAAACCGTGCGTGAGGAACAGCCCGTGTCAGATGTATTTTTTAAGATGGGAAATGGGCATTCATTGCAGCGGGACGAATCTGGATTCCGGTC
>Ga0123335_1003552_pt1 | contig 21581 bp, 12 predicted proteins | sample BiotimSIPDNA_2_FD_89707 | JGI IMG/M metagenome (GOLD analysis project Ga0123335, IMG submission 89707) | Anaerobic biogas reactor microbial communites from Washington, USA - Biogas_R2 time_0 SIP DNA | ecosystem: Engineered > Bioreactor > Anaerobic > Unclassified | place: Washington, USA...
CATCCACTCGGGAAGCGTGCCGGCGACCGACATGCCGCCTGCCAACCCCACGCCAATGGGCAAGCGTATCTCGGAAGACACGCCGGTGACCAATTGCATCGACAACTCAGAAACGTTACCAACAAAGCTGGGTCTGGAATACACGTCAACGCGAACCCGGTCGTTCGATCCAAGCAGACAAGCGCCGCTGGTGACAGAAAGGGCAACCTCGAAGGACTTGGCGCCGTTCCACAAAGGAAGTTCCGAATTCGACAACGAGACGACGATGTTCTTGGTCACGCCGAAAGCGGTTTGCTCCTCCACGAACCAAGTCAGCTCGGCAGTAGTCAATTCGACTGTCAAGCTTGTTTCCACATCCAGCAGGGTCGCCCGAAGCACGACGGAATCCTTAGGGAGGCACGAGTAGTTTTTCAGATTGACGGGCAGCGTCAACGTCGTCTCCCCCTGCCCTACATTGATCTGGGCTGTGCTGAATTCCGCCTCGTTGTCCAAATCTTGGCACTGCCAGGCGAGTTCGTATGCCGTTGGCTCGGCGATGCCGTCAGGCAGCACCTGGACAAAGCATCGTGTACCTTTGGCACCAACGCCATAGTACCTGACGGTCACGCCTTGTGCCAAGTTGCCTGTCGCCGTTGCGACGCTCTCTCCGATTTCGCCTTCGCCATCGTCTTCAAAGACGGTGATTGTCACGTTTGCATCGGAACCTGTCGCCTGAAAAGTCCATCGCTCACTGTCGGATTCGACTTCGAATGCATACCAATCTTGTTCATCGACTCCTCCGATTTGGATATCGTGCGTGATTCCACCATTGGCATCGAGTTCTCTCAGGTTATTTGCGATTCTGAAGTTATTTGTTTCCTCGTCGAAGTCATCTGCGAGGATTTTGAATTGCTTGAAGGCATTGAGGACTTCGATTGCCGGCTCGCCGCTTGACCTTGACCAACTTTTCCGTCCTACGACTGATCTATCGTCTCTTGTGTATATCATTGTAGGGTATGAGATTGGTTTTGCGGCAGTTGCCGAGACTCCTGGCGCGACGAATTGCGCGAGGATTTCTGTGATATTCCTGGTCATTCGGTCTTGCCCATCCTGAAGTGTCTTCCCATTTTGCTTAAGGAAACCGCCTATTGAATCATCCATCAGGAGCGCTGGCCCCCAGGGGTATCCGTCACAGGTATTGGCATTGAGGCGTCTCCTGTTGTCAATAATCACCAGATATGTGTTTTGCTCTGCCCAATTCTTGAACTCGACGGTATCAAGCAATTCGTTTTCCAGTACGATGCAATGGGGACACCAGAGTGCGGCGGTAAAGTAGACGATTACGTTCTTGCCATCGTTTCGTGCATTTTCGTAGGCGGCATCGATATCCATCGTCCATTTTCCCGGAACGGCGCCAGTATAGTGCGGGTTCATCACATCGCCTTGTTCGCACTCATTGCTGGCGTGATAGGCGAAAGACATCCTTGACGTGGCTTGTCCGCCTGTCCAAGAAATCTTGAGGTGATGGATTCCATCGCTTTCGGCAATCAGGTGAATGCCCCTGGAGAATACATCGATTCCTTCTGAAGTACCGGATTTTTGCGGGATTGACGCGACATTCCCAAATCTGTCCAGTCCGTAGAAGTCGTATTTTGTGTTTTGCGGCATTTGATCTCCGCTGGCGTAGTATCCGTAGAAATTGTACCGTTTCCCCTCGACTGCCTGGAAAGAGAACCAGATCTCGCCTTTGTCTCTTGACATATCGAGTTTGGCGGGAAGCGTCTTGCATGGCCCGACTGCCATCCCGTCCAGCGGAATCACCTCATTTGTGCCAAGTGAAAGCCAATACTGATTCGGGAAAAAGCTTTCGACGACGGCGCGGTATTCACTGAACTTCACTGGAGTACTAGGCATGATCCCGTTGACCCGAACACCAGAGAGAAAACTAAAGACAGCGACCAGATCCAGTTCGGATGCGAGGAACTTGCTCGCGTTAAGTTCAATATTTGGCTTGACGCGAAACATTAGGAATATGGGAAGTGGGAGATTAGCAATCTTGCCTTGGTATGAATAGTAGATTTCGTTCCAGAAAACGCCATTATTGTCTCCATTCTGGTTCCTTAGGTATCCAAGATGGATTTGATTATCGTTTGCCCATGGTACGATTGGGTATGGTGTATCTCCATCGTATGGGACACAATTCGTATGGCTATCGCTCAACCCGTCGCAAATCGCATGTTTCCAGGTCTCCATGCAATAGGCGCACTTATTACCATTGCTCATTTGGATAATCAATGGTCGCTGTGAGGCTTGCGCCGCCAATTTCAAATCATACCAGGCCTGGCGATTGGCGTCAGACAAAACCGTCCATCCATCCCCACAGACGAGCAAGCCCAATAGGCTAATGTGCAATACAATCAACAGACTTTGAAGCTTCATTGTCAAACTCCTCGTTCTCAAATCTTATCATGCTCCTCCCCAAAGAGCTAAAAATAGGTTTTCCTACATAAGCAACACAGCAAGCAGGCTCTTTCTGACGCTTGCCCAGAACTCAATATAGACGCAAAAAATCCGAGCGCTTTCGCACTCGGACTCTGGATGTTGGAATCCCGTTCGAGTTATCTTACTGCGCTGGTTTCTTGAAATTGACTGTAATGGTGTCGAATAGTCCCCCGTCTGCGAGGACGGGAATCTTCAGAGTCGATTTACTGGCCATCGCCTGTGGAGCGATCTTGATGTCGAATACGATTCCATTCCCGGTGATTTTCTTCTCGTAGGTCACGCCCTCGGGCAAATCAAGCGTCATGTACTTGTCAATCGCCTCATAGGCGCGCTTCGGAGATTCCCTCTGCTCTTCTACGGCTACACGTTGACGAACGATCGGATCAATTGTCTTGTACTTCGTCTTCGCGGAACGATTGATCGAATCCAGGGCGGGTCCCTGGATCAAACGAGTCTGGAACGACACAGGCTCTGATGAAGTCTTCAGCTCAAATACCTTCTGGGACAACAAATAGCTGCGCCCCGTCACAACGCCGGATACGAATAGCCACATGGGAGTGTAACCAGGCTCGCTACCGTACAATGGAACAACGAGACGTTCAACAAATATACCCTTCTTGAACGGCAACTTCGGCTTGACGGCGATCTCAAACATGGTGTCGGAAATCTTCTCAGTCCGAGTATGGAATATCTCGTTCTCGTAAGGACTGTACATCCCAAAGGATTCGCCAGGAGCAATGTTCTTGATCTCAAACTTGAAGCGACGCTCAAAGTCAACGTCAACACCCTCGAATACGCCAAGGTCAATCGTCAAGCCATTCAAGGGAATAATCGTCGACATCACCTCGCCAGTCAAATGAATCTTGAAGGGATCAAATCCTTCGACTTCAATTTGCACATAGCGATCGAATTCGCCTGGGACAAGTTCGACGGCTCGGGTCAGAAACTCCAATTCCCGTTCTTCGCCGGGTTTCCAGACATCTCCCTTTTCGGGGGCGCGCTTGATGGTCGTGCAGGTGCAATTGGACATCACCCGTTCAACCTTCAGGTCAGTGGTGCCAGCATTCTTGACTTTGACGACGGAGACCCGTTCGGCGTGATCTTGGAGACGTCCAAGCTTCAAGGGCTTGTCGTCAACAATCGTCAATGCCGGCAGATTTTCCGGTTCTGCGGGTTCGGCGGATTTTTCGTCGAGGACGACTTCGCCTTCCACTGGCAATCCTTCGACGGTTTTTGGCGTTTCGACTTTAGCTTCCTGCCGCGGATCACCGCCTCCGTTGACGGATTCCGTTGTCTGCTGCTTGCATCCCTCGCAGAATGAAACCAGCAATAGCGCGAGTCCCAACACCACTACATTATCGATCAATCGCATCCTGATACCCGTTTTCACTGTCTCGTTGTTCGCTTACTTGGGGTCATTCCCAACTCGTTCAATTATTCGGATTGTAGAACCAGGCCGCTTCGCCGGCTTTCAGCATTGCGGCGGTAACTTTCCGATAGTCGTTGTTCCGCCAGGCATAGACTTCGGCATTGGCATATGCAGGATCGAGGTCGCGGCTTGTGACCAACTGCCAGCCTTCACCCATCTCCACATTGCCTGCATTGTCCTTCACGCCGCCATGCAAGACCAGATCGTCAATGGGTTCCCGCTCCAAATAGATCCAATAGGCGCCCCCGAGAACTACGTCGTTGACCGCCTGGTAGGCATTGTCAACCATTTGGTACACCGTGCCGCCTTCGTCCTTCAACGCTTGCAGGAATGCAGCCTTGCTTTCAGCCAGCAACCACACATCCGAAGGAATCCCGATCAGATTCCAGCCATGCTTCAAGCCCACGCCAGTCTTGCCGTTGAACTTGATCGTCCCCTCATCCGTCGTCACATGCATAATGACATCGAGCTGGTCGCTCTCGATGCGATAGTCGCAGGCAAAAGTATAATTTCCATACACCGAGAAACTCCGGGAATGCGGCAAGGATTCGGGCAACACGAGTAGGACGATGGTTTCTCCATTCTTGTTCTTGTCCGTACACCACAAAACCGGATTGACGGTTTCGCCACTGGTTTCAACGACTACCAGATTGGCATCCGGGCAATTGTCCTGCTGGATATCAAGCGTCAACGATACCTTTGAACCCGCCTGGAAATACCATGAATCGCTACCAGGTACGATGGGCTTGCCATCAATCTTCGCCAAGGTGGGAGCCGACAGCTTAATGGGCATCTCGTCCGCCTGACGCAAAAATACAGGATAGGATCGACCTTCAACAACGTAAAAACCCTGACCGATCGCCAATGAACCAAATGTGCAGCAATCAGCAAAGACAGGCGTGAATATCCCTTGGAACGGAACCTCGATGCGCTCCGATTCCATGCCGTTTTCCTGGGATGCCAGCAATTCAAACCTACCCGTAAACTCGCCGGTTGCGACATCGACATTAAGCGACTTGACCTGAGGATAGTACCCAGGAAACTCAACGCCATCGGCAACCACAAATGACGCCTTGTCAGCGCTTTCGACCATTGGCACGCCGCTGGGTCCTATGGCGACCTCGTACCTCTGTGCATTCACGCCTTCGCCAATGGTAAAGGCAGTCTCGGGAGACTGTCCCGTAAACTCAAGCTGCGAGACGGAGCCGCCATTGATCTGGGTGCAGACGCTTCCCGCATCCTGGTCGTACAATGTCCCGCAAACGGCGAGAAGATGGAAATCCTCGGTCTCCCGCCAGACCAGCCCGCGAATCGTCATCGAACTGCTGTCACTCAAACTGCATGAAGAGACGTTGGCCTTTCCTTGCACTTTTAGCGTCTCCGCATTTTCGTCGATATGGATTCGACCACCTATCGCTCCGATAAGTTCCCCCTCTTCCCGAAGCCCCTGGAACAGCGCAATGACCGCACCGCCCTCTACGCAAGACAACAACGTGCCACGTCCTGCGATATCGCGACCATTGGACAGCTTCCCGGAAAACTCCACATTGTCCAGCGTCTTCGTGCCGTCAACATTCAGGCCAATGTATCCGCGTCCGTGAAAGGGATTGCGGGATTCAACCCGCTTATACTCCTCCTGTGAACCTTCCTTGAGAACCAAGCTGTCGTCGCCAGACAAATTCATCGTATAGTAGCCTGCGTAATTGGCGACCAGCGCAGCATCTGGCGTCACGCTGAATTCGCAATTTCTCTGGATGGGATTGCCTTCTGGCTGTGGAATGGTCAGGATGCCGGCTCCCGTGCCATCGTCCTTCAGGACCAGTTCCAGCGATTCGGCATCGCCATCGGCTTCCAGGACCACGTTGAGTGCCCTGTTGATGTGTGGATCCCAGGCATCCCAACCCTTTGACTTGGCTTTCAGCACCAGCGGCGCGTCCAGGTCATGTTCCGCATTGACGATGGACGCCTCCATCACGACGCCACCTCGGGTCACGTTCAGGATGCCGACAACGAGATGCTCGTCGTTGCCATCGACCTTCATTCCCGCCAGCATGGTGCCTGACATTTCCTGCGCGTCCGCATGGGGATTCAGGGCACTGGCATTGTCCGTTGCATTGATTTCGATTTCAATGCTGTCTGAATCTTCGCATTCTTCTGTTTCGGGATCTCTGAATTGGAGGATCACCTTCATCTTGTAAGGAGTTGGGCTAGGCGTTTCAATTTTGCCTTCCAGCTTAAGCTTCAAGCCAGTCTGCACGGGATCCTGGCCTGGCGCTGGAGCTGCAAACTCACGAATCAGGGAAACCTTGATTCCGCCAACTAGATTCTTTGCGGCATCGTACTCCGGCTTCAGGGCGGTTTTCGACCGTTCATCAGCATATTCGCGACGGAAGCAAGCCTGCAAGTCTTTGACCTTACCAAGGTCCCAGCCCTGGATCGTCAATTCCCTGGTGAACGCACCGCCGCCAATCGTGGTGTCGACATCCATCGAGGTCGAAGGACCGCCCTCAATTACCGGATGATTCGTGATCTTGATATGCGTGCTGGCATACGCTATCCCCTCGGAATCCACTCCCATGGTGCCTCCGCTCACTGCGCAATTGCTTACCGCACGTATTCGAAGATCAAATTCAACATCCTGAGGAGCCAGCTCAATTAAATCATGCACAAGGTCAAAGGACAATTCCGTCTTCCCGCCGGCTGTCTTGTTAACCCTAAGCTCGTTCCAGCGATGCGGCGCAAAGTAGATGTTCAGGGGCGACCCCGTCATCTTGACAAACGAATAGCTCTGCTCTGGCTGGGCTGTTTGATCGTTTACCAAAAAAAGTCCCCATTGGATCTTTACGTCCTGGGCATTGCCGGCAAGCGTTGTCAATTTCAAGGGAACAACCAGAGAGACCGCATTGTTAGTGGTCTGGAAAACGTCTTGGGAGAAGGAGACGGTATAGGACAATTTGGTCACGACTGGGGTCAACTTATAGTTCATGAGGTTGCCTTCATCGGTGACGTATGCGCAAATTTTATATGCCTTTCCATCGGCAGGCTTGAAGTTCGCGCTCAATCCCGTGTTGTATGCATTGACCAGAGAATTGCTTGCACAGAATGCGCTTCCTGCAAGGGTACCATCGGCTTGCACCACTGGCTTTGTGAAATCTGCATTCTCTTCGAAGATGCCGATGAACGCCCGTGCGGTAGTTGTATTGCTTGGCTGATCCATCAACTTGAATGTCAATTCCCAGGATTCACCGTTGCCGGCGGTCATCCGATACCAATCCACCCGATCGACGCCACCGATCGTCGCATTGGTCACTGTTCCTCCAGTCAACACGCCGTTGGTGGTACTGGAGCGGTTGTTCGAACCCTCGTTCCCATCTGCTGCCAATGTGGACAACTGGTTCAAATAAGTCAGCAAGGTAGGCGTTGACCACATGCCGCTCCCGAATATGGCCGACGCCTCATTGTAGGTAAATGCACCTACGAGCGTACCATCGGCACGCTCGTAGACAAAGGACGGCTTGCCAAGAGCACCCCAGCCCTTGGCCTCGGGATAAGCCTCGAATGCAGTACGCTTCTCGGCCGAAAGCCCTGATGTCAACCCCGTGTCCAGTGAAACAAGACGCTTCCCGGCTGCCCATGCCTTGAAATTCGCCGAATCGAATACCATCTTCTCCAAACCAACCAATTCAGGAGACGAACTCGAACCATATACATACAGGCGCGGAGAGGTGGTCCCCAAGCTATTCAAAGCATTCGTCCACAAACCGTCTGAACTGGACGTTGGATTCGGATTGCGATAGGTGCCTACAGCAGGGTTGGCGGCCGACTCAAATGCCAGCAACTCATATGCCGAAGCGGCATTTTCAATGCACAAATAGGTTCGTCCCGTTTTAGTCACATCTGCGAAGAATCCATTGATCAAGTCGCAATTCTGGGTCTTGATTGCCGTATCGTGATGCTTCCCGTTGCTGTCGTACATCGTACAGGTCACTTGGCCCGTGGACGATGCCGTATAGAAGGTATACCGACGTCCCTGGACAGCATCAAACTGATACCAGGTCTTGCCTGGTGCGCCATTGCTACGTGCAAGCCAGCCAGACGTGCTGGCAGGCTTGTTGGCGGCCGCCGTCGAAAACACCAGCAACGCTCCGTCTTTGCACTCACAGTCCATATTGACGGGCGTCAAGGGAATCTCAGTGCCGTCAACGGTAAAAGGAAATGCACTGGATATTATTGAAACTGCCTGAGCAGCTGAGGTGTTTTCAGAAATGTTGAGCTTTTTGACAAACAGCAAGTTTTCTTTGGTGACGAGATTTGGTTGCGTCAAATCGGGGTTAGGATAAGCGTAAAGCAAAGCAAAATGAGGAGCCGAGCCTGAAAAATATCCCGCATTAGGCAATTTAGGCAAATTCGAAATCAAGGCTTTCAGTTGCTTATCGTAGTAGAGTACGATTTCTTTTTCCTTGGCAAAATTCTTCAAGGTCGTCGTATTCATCGACGTGTTCCAAGCCGTTGTGCAATTAGGGCAAGGCTCTGCCACACACATTACCAGGATGGGCCTTTGATCGTCCGCGGCTTGTGACAAAGCGTCCTTAAACGTGTTGTTGGCATCTAATCCATACCAGTTTCCATAATTCAATCTCGCACCTTGCAAGCCCGATACGAGAAGGATGGCACTCAATACCAACAATGTACGAACCATCATCCAATCCTTTTTCATCGATTGATACCCCCTGAAGCCTAAAAATATTTTTTAAAAAACTAATGCTCTTGGTTTCCAAGCATCTCGCGACCTCAATCAAACGCAAATCCCTGTGGAAACAGGGGGCTAGTCACATCGTGCTTGTTCAACAATTCAACAGCAAATGATTGCAATCGCTTCATCTCAAACTCGGTCTTCACCAACTCTCGCAACTTGTCGTCGTCCTCCGGCAACTCCTCAATGGGCACCTTGCCACGCAAGATCTGAGCCACCTGAAACCGTGCCGCGCCACCCTCTTTCTCGGGAGCCTCTTCCTTTAGTACACGCATGATCCGCAATGCCGTAGGCGATTCGAAAACCCCGCTGGTCTCACCAACGGCAACCGTGAACTCCTTCTCGTCAATTTCCAACGCAACTTCTTCACGAGTAAATGTCCCGACAACTCCGCCGCGCTTGGCCTCAATGCCGTCCGAATGATTCTTCGCCAGCAACTTGAACCCGCGATCGGTCTTGATCTCAGGCTTTGCAAGCAATTCCTCCATCTCAAGGCGACGATCCTTGTTCGTCTGTATCAAAATCGCCATGCGACGCTTATGACCAGCACGAACCGCCTTCAATTCTTCTTCGCTAATCACCAAGCTACGAATCATATCTTCGTTCAACTTCACGATGCGAATTGTATCGTCAAGGGACACCTCAAGAAATGGAACTGTGGCATCGGACGTGAATTGCTTCATGATAGAATCGCGACTGGCGGGCTTGCCCTGCTCGGCCAAACTCTTCTCCAAAATCCCCAGGTAATGCTCACGTTCAGAATCACTAACCTCAATCTCGCGTCGCTTCGCCTCCAAATTCAGCAAGTGCCGCATCGTCAACTGCTTCAACATCACCTTCGCTGTCTCGGCCGAGCGTTCCCCAAGCGGCTCGCTCGCATCCTTGATGAACCCGTTCTTCAGCATGTAGGGAGAAAATTGACCCCATGTCAACGACACATCGTTAATCTTCAATATCACGTCTTCAGGCTTGTATCCCTTTGAAGCAACCTTTTTTACCTCAGGAACTTGCACTGGAATCGAACCGGATTCGCCATCAGCCGGCTTGCCCTCCTCGCGATTGCAACCCAAAAACAAAAAAAGCGAAAATATTAAAATCAAGCCTTTGAACATAAAAAACTCTAATCTTTATTTGATTGATTGATTAAATAGCAAAATAAACCGAATCGAATAATGTATTCCGTCCCAGTGAAAAATCAAGATGCGAAACCATTGAAGCCTCTCCCGAAGCGGGAGTCCAAAGCATCTTATTGTCCCTTCGATTCCTCAATCGACGTGGCAAGATTTCGCGCCTTGCCTCACTCTTCGCCTTCGACCTCGACTTCGACACCAAGATTCGCCTCATAGTCGTGCAGGAATTTCAAAAAGTCTTCCAGCCACGCCTCGCCCTGGTTGCGATTGATAATTTCCTCGCCATTTGTCGAGAACACGAGATATTCCTTGGCCAATTCCTGTACATTCGAGTCGGGATTTTCAAGCAAGTTCAGCAGTACAGGAATGACAATGTCCTCGGAGAGTTTCATCATGCCAATGAGGAGTGCTTCTCGTGCCTCTTCGGTAGTTGCTGACAAGACAGATTCGCACCAAAGATCAATGCTTTCCTGGACGCTCAACTCCAAATCGAGATCATCATCAAGCTCTTCGTCTTCTTCAATTGTAGTGTCCTCTGCCGCCTCTTCGTCCTTCTTTTCCGTGACTTCTTCCACTTTAGGAGCCTCCGCCACGGCATTGTCTTCAGCGACTGGTGGTTTCACAACATCTTGACTGTCCTTGTTACCATCAAGCCTGGCAAAAACCCCACCAGGCGGTCCATCGGTCTTGGGCTTGCTCTGATCCAGAGATTCCAAGGAGCGACCAGCAAAGCTCCCCTCATCCGTCATTCTGGTCATCACGGTCGTCAAGGCATCGACCGCGTGTTCGCCGATATCCAGGTCAGCATCCTTGGTCATCTTGATCAAGAGCTTGGCAGATTTCTTTCCCCCTATCTGTTTCAACGCCTCCAAAGCCTCAAACCGATGCCTGGCGTTGGAACTCTTTGAAAGCGACACAACATACTCAAAGGTTTCCTTGGACTGATCGTCATTCTCCATCAGATGCTGCAAGGCAAGCAATTCAGGATCCATATCGGGAAGTGGAATCCCCGTGCCTACGGCATCACTGCCAAAGCGTGGCTTCGCCATTCTCGCATCGCCCCCCTTTGCGCTAGCCCCTGCCTCGCCAACCTGCTGAACAGCAGCGGCTGTCTCTTGTTCACCTGATACGGAACGACGAACTCCTAGGTAGGTCCGGTACAAGACAACAACCAATACGCAGATAACCAACGCAAACACAATTCGCATAGCCAATTTCATCGCAACTTCCTTATTTTTAACTACCAAGCAATGGTAATAAATTTACTCTTTCTGCCATAATTATCAAATAATGTCACCTTAAGACAGGGAATACAACCGGAAGTTCCCGATGGATGAAGGTTTCATAAAATCTTTTGCATTAATTTCATGAAGACAAATTTTGCCACCCAAATTGCACCATTGTAACGTCTTAGTGGTATCCTATAGCATTTGCTTAAACGAAACAAGAGGCGGACTCCCGTAGGAATCCGCCTCTCGTTGTGTCATTTGACTAAGTTAAGTCTGCTCGTGTGAGCTACTTACTTCATCATCGCATGCTGCTATCCCCGCTCCAGTCAGCGGAAGTGTAATCAGATTCGGAGGACTTGCGAACGCCGAACAGGGTAACATCGCCACCAAACGCCTTGACAACGTTCTCTTCAGCCTTGGCAAAGCCAGCTGAGGTGGACAGTTTGTTGTTCAAGGACATGCTCCAGGTACCAGTGATAGGAGCTTCGTTCTGGACAACCGCGCTGACTTGTCCTTCGGCATCAATCCATTCCAAGCGGCAGGGATTCCACATCGGGGTCACATCGCAGATACCATAGTACAGGAAGCTACCAACGGTGGAACCGCTGATCTTGTTGATGGTCAAGCAGGACTGATCAGGAGTGCTTGAGCACCAGCCTTCCTGACCCTTCGTGATGGTGGTCAGAGCGGTACCGAAACCAGTGCCGATGATCCATGCGGTGTTGCTGACAGTTACATCGTCGATTTCGTACGTGGTGGTGGCAAAAGCAAGATCAACAGGGAAACGCTTGGCTGCCAAGTCGTTCTTTGTCATTGCATTGGAGAAGCCCATGAAACCATAGGTGTGATTCTGGGCCAACTTCTTGTACTTGTAGGGAGCTTCAAATTCTTCCTCTTCGAGGGGGAATGCATAGGACATCTTCACCCAAGCGCTGGTCAACGCGCCAGGATCAGTAGCGGTACCGGTTTTGGTGCCTTCGTGGAAAGCGCCAACTTTCTTGGAGAACAAGCCACCTTCGATGTCGATCGGAATACGATAGACAGCCTTTTTGCCCTTGGTGTTGCGGATCTTGTCGCCCTTGCGCATCACATAGATCCAGGCTTCTTCTTCAGCAGCCGTGGCGCCAAAGCCATAGCCCTGGGACAAACCCTTGGCTGAAGGATAGAATTCTTTGATTTCAGGTTCGGATTCGAGCCAACCAGCATCGGCATAGGTGCCAGAGCCACTGACTTGGTTGGCGTCATAGCCCCAGAGACCACCGCAGCCATAGCAGCTGGGGAGGATGATGTAACCATTGAGGGTGTCTTTCGCGGTGCCGAAGGTTTCGAAGGAACCCTTCGAAGTCTTTCCGCTTTCTTTCCACTTCACGGTCGCGCCCTTGGAGTCGATGCGGGTGAAGCTGGCCTTGTAGTTGTAAACCAACCATGACAAATTGTCAATGCTGCCTTTGGGATTTTCCCAAGCGGGGATAGCGCTAACAGTGATAGCGAAGAGCCCAATCAACAGAGCTGAGAGAATCTTCTTCATTTTCTTTTCCTTTTTTTGATTTCTTACCAATTGAGACCCAATTCCAGGTCTCTAATTTCTTAACTAAAAACTGACTACTTTACTTTAACCTGACAAAACTCATTTACTTCTTGTTTACCTTGTGCCCTAATATTCCCTCCTTGTGCCTTGCTAATGCACCGTATTCTAGGTTTCCTTGGTTGTATAAATGAGATATTTTTGTTTTAGAAAAACGTTCAAACAATAAAATACACTGCTTTTTCCACAAATCAAACCACGACTTGTACTTTTTTTGATGTTTTTTATAAAAAAACACTAAATTTTCATATCAATGCCGTTCACACGCCTCAAAAAACCTCCAAAATCCTTGCGCGTAAACCAATCTACAACTGATTACGGAGAATACAACCAGAATCCAATGCCCAAATGCAAATTTTTTGCGGTATCCGGAGAAAATTCCGATTTTTCATTGTATCTCCACACGTTCATGTCATTGATTTCGGCATTTTGGTTCTGATTTTCCATGAAAGTCCTAGCCAAGAGTCCCCATCCCTTATTGGGCAGCGGTCTTACATCGTCCATTGTGCAAGTCAGCATGAGTTCTTGCAGCGTTCCGTCATTGAACACCCAGTATCCATGCCCGCCCTTGATGGTGGAAGCCACCGAGTAGGTTTTCGCCTTTGCGTCATACCCATACAATATCCAGCCCGAGTCCGCCAGCTTGTTGTATCCGAAGTCCGAGATATCGCCGGGGAATCCAATCAGGTTCCAGCCCTTTGGCAACGGTTCGCTTGCGGTATTGTAGGACAGCGGGTATGGGGCATAGCGAATGTTTACGGAAACAAGTTCACTGGGAAGCATGTAGCCTTCCCCGGAATAGAAGCTTCTCGCCTTGATGGTACCGGCATTCATGCTCACCGACACTCCGGGGTTGCCCGAATAATTTCCTTGTGCGTACACATCATCTTGCGGATCATTTCCATTGTCGGTGTACCAGACGACGGCTCCTTCATCGGAAGGATCGGGGTTGAGGGTCACCTTGATCAATCCGCCGCCAACCGCATCGGAAATGGGCAGAATCGCATGGGCAACGAATGTTCCATTGGGGGTGACGTGGTCAAGTTGGCACACGGGTTTGGCGGGTCGGCGGATGGTTGCGCTGATCTGTTCGCTGTCCAGCATGTTGTCAACGGGCGTTCCGCTTGCCTGGACGACCAGATCACAAGCCGTGCCGATGGTGAATGGCTTGGTATAGAGCCTATTCGGGTTGCCGCCTGCAAGGTTGTAGTAGATTGACACGGGTTGCGTTCCCGTTTGTTCCACGTTCATGGTGGCGGTGTAGGTCAATCCATCGGCTGCCTTGGTCAATTCCAGTGTGGGCTTCGGCGCCTTTTCCCGATAGAAAGCCGTAATTTCGTTTGTTTCGGCTGTGCCGTCTCCGTTTCCATCGTAGAAATTGACTGGAGTGGTTCCATCGAAGACCCTGACTCTCACCTGGCAAGTCTTGTCAATGGGCACATGCGTGCCTCGTTCATAGATTGTGCTTCCGGCGCCGGGTTCGGTTCCATCCATCGTATATCGGACCGTGTATCCAAAATCCCAGGGTTCCGCCATGTCGCCATCTCCACCTTCCAGCTTGAATGTCCAGGTTCCCGTGAAGACCTCCGGAGCATTCTGCGTTCCATGTGAATCCAATGCCAGCTCAATTGGGTAAGGGGTAAAGCGTACGTTCTTGATCCAAATGCATTGTTGATAATTGGCGTAGTAGTCATCCTCCGCTGCCGTTGGCTTCTCATCTTTATTATATCCTTCACAGAGATATTCAAGGATGATGGTGTGGGTCACAAAGCCTGACGCAGGCGGAATTATGATTTCATGTTCCTCGAAATCATCGTAGTCGTGCCCTTGCACGATCAGTTCCCCCGGTTCCCCATTCACGATGGCATACATGTAATCGTAGTCGCCGCAACCACCTTTCGCCGACAAGGCGAAGATTCCCGAACCTGTGACCTGGAATACGATTCGCGTCCCCCTGAATCGAGTGCTCAGCTTCGCCTTCAAGCCGCCGCTGTCCTTCGTCCAGTAGTCGGACTTCGTCAACAGCGAATTGTGTCCGCTCTTATAATAAGCATCCTCGTCGTCGGGCAAATATTTATTGCCATCCTCGTCCGCCATAAAGTTCAGTTCCATGTTGTAGAAACCGCGAACCGTTACATTGGTGCAACCAAGGGCATTCTGGGCATCGGCAATACCCACCGACAACGCACAGCGACTACCTAATATTAATATTAAAAGTAAAATCCGAATATCCTTCATCAAAACCTGCCTCCTCGGCTGAACACAAAAAGCACTCATGCCAATCGCTTGAATTATGGTGTTAATTAAAGTAAATTTAGCATATTTACAGTCGTTTTCAACTTAATTGACCAATAGTATCACGAAGGGATCTCCAATCCCTGCAAACAAGAGGATTTTCAGCATGTACATTGGAAGAATTGTCGCCATTGCCCGCACCCGGGATGGTCGCGGAGCGGCGTTGTACCGGGTTTCGTCACGCTCATTCCCAAACAGGATGGCGCAAACCCTGGCCGACGGCAAAACCGTCGCGATCATTCCCAAGCCCGGATTCGAAAACGATATCCATAAGAACCCGTACATCGCCTACAACTGCCTCCGGTTCGCAAATCGATTCGCAATCGTAACCAATGGCTCGCACACAGACCCAATCGCCATACAGATCGAAAAGGGAATCCCGCCAAGGGACGCACTTGCAAACGTCATGCTCAATATGGATTTCGAACACGATTCACTCGATACGCCAAGAATCTCAGCCGTCATTACTCCGTCCGGTGACAAGGGATGGCTCGGCATCGTCAGAAGGGACGCATTGCTCATACGTGAATTCAATCTCAATCCAGGGCAGGCTTACTACATCTCTACCTATGAGAAAAATAGACCGTCTGACAATCAGGTTGACAACAATTTTACTCCTGTGAACGCACAGCAAGCATGCGATTTCATACTTGGACAAGGCGTCTTCGCCGAATTCGAAAAGCCGGTCACAGCCGTCTGCGCAGTCGCAAAACAAGACGGAACCTTCGAATTCCATTCCAAGGACTGCTGACCAATCTCCCCCCTCTAAAACCTTAGAAAACTAGAACTCGATCACAATCCTTTCGCCGGGCGTTGGATTCTCAAACACCAGATACCGGCTTTGATCAACCCGTTCCTCCACGAACGTCCTGGAGGCAACGGGTTTTTCCTTGGCGTCATCGGGCAGGTACATGCGCAACTGGACGCGCTTATGGGACGATTTCAGCACCACTTCCAGACGGCGATTCTTGTAATCGGCGCGGAACTCGTACTCAACATACGCGCCTGAAGACGGATATTCGAGCCGTACCACCGCCTCTGGCTCATTGGCGGCGACAAATCGCGGCGATATCGTCACGTCCTCGAACAGCTTCCCGTTGTCACGGACACCCGCCAAGCCCTGGCAAAAGGCGTGGAGCAACTCCGCACCGCACCAGCAGCGAGGCCCGCCACCAACGTCAACACCAGACCAATTGTACAGGAACGACAACTTCCCGTCCTGCAAAATCTTGCAACCCATACGGTCGAGAATGTCAACCCCGTACGCTTCCATTCCCGATTCAAAGGCTCCAAGAGCCAGCTGACCTGCGACGAACGGAGCAATCGCGCCATTGACATAGACGCCAGGCTTCATCGACTTGAAGCAGGGATACGGCGGATCCAGGTTCCTAAAGTCGTCAAGCTCACCACCGTACTTGACTCGCAACGCCTGGTACGCCTTGATAATCGATTGCCTCTCTTGAAGCGTCAGGATGCCGCGATTCAAGGCATAGGCGTTTGACAAGCTCAGCTGCCAGGTCTCGTCAACGCCATAATCCACGGGCGTCAACGCCAGGAAATGCCTGAAGAACTGCCCGTTCCACAAGTGCTTCATGATTCGTTCCCGAAGTTCGCTCGCCGTCGCCTCCGATTTTCTCGCCTTGTCCTCGTCTCCGACAACCCGGTAGAGCATTGCCATCAGCATCAACGCATTGTACAAACCCGTATTGTCGCCATGGAAGATCCCCATCGGATCGTCGTCGCGAATTGCACGGTCATAGCTCGAATCCTCACGATCCAGGAAATCCCAGGTGTCCAAAGTGCGGGGACGTTTCGCCAATTCGTACTGATTGTCCCAGCGCAAGGGATCCGACATCATGTACGCAAGGCCTTTTTCCAGGCGAGGCAATTGCCGGATCATCCAGGCGTCGTCACCGGTCGCCTGCCAGATCATGTGTACCCCTTCTACCATCAAGTACTCGATATCAGCCTCCAATTCCAAGCGAGTCAAGCCGAATCGACACCCCTCCTCATGGAGCACGCATTCATCCGATGTGATCCTGCACGGACTCCCGTCAACACGAAACTTCCCGGGAATCACATGGCCGGAATGGATATCGGTCAGCGGGGCAATGATTTCGTAGAAAAACCCCTTTGGATGCTGACGATCGAGAAGCAGATCCGGAAACGAACGCAAGTCCTTTTCCGTATATCTGAATCCCTTCATTGTCAAAATGTAGTCGCGAATCCAATGAAGGTTGACGCGGATCAGCTTGTCGCCATAGATAAAGACCCGCTTGTTGTAGTTCATGGCGCCTTCGCACAAGCCGAAGAGCATCGACAATGGATCCTTTCGCCATGCCGTCGCCGCATTCGGAATCCGCCCCGTCGCAATGTAACTTCCCGGCAAACTATCCATATCTCAATGCTCCTTAGCCAATGAACTCAGTCCTTACACGGTTCTGACGGTTCCGTCATCCACAAGTTCTGCAGGGAAGGTCAATTGCTTTGCGAATGCCGCGAATCGTTCCTTGCCGTGCACCACGTCGCAATAATGGTCGTAGGGATGCTGGAAGCAGGCATGCTTGATCGCCTTGTCACGCAAACCCTCAACCACCAGCTTGACGGGGAAATGCACCAGCTCGCAAACGACCAAATCCAAACCCGGCTCGATTACTCCATACGGAAAATCGAACTTATTGGACAGATCCCCCGAGAAGACGATTCGCTTTCCTGCGCCTTCGAAGAGGAATGAGTATGCCCGTGCAGTCTTGTCCGCACGACGCGCCATGTGATCGTTTCCAATCGCGGTCACCTTCAGGTCGCCGTCCTCGAAAATCACTCCTTCCCCGAATCCAATTGCGTCGCAAAACCCTGGGATGCCACGTCCAAAGCCCATGGCTCGCATGGCGTTTCCGATGTTGCTCTTCACGTCCTCGCCGGGTAAAAACACCTTGCATGAGCGATCCTTGTACTTTTTGTAGCCCCCGAAACTGGTCATCTGGGCAAACTGCATCAGCAAGCCGCCCATATGGTCGCCGTGGGGGTGGGTGATGAAGATGCCGTCAATATCAGCGGGACTGATCTTTTGGCGAATCAGCAAGGCCGACACCGGTTCCCCTGCGTCAATTAGGTATTTCTTCCCGCCAAATTCTAGCAACGTGGAAGAATTGAACCGCTCCAGCGTCGGTCTCCCATGGCTCGTGCCCAAAAACGTAATCTTGAAATCATAGTTCGCCGGCGCTTTCTCTGGTGCTTTCGCCTCCTGGGCATGAGCAGACTTCCCCAAACCTGCTACCAATGCGCCAAGCCCTATACCTTTTATAAAATCCCTACGTTCCATATCATGACCTCCTGCTTCATGATTTCAATGCAAACAATCTCGTCTCATATTGCTCAAGTTCGACTTCAATCACATCATCGGTAAACGATTCCCCGCCAGGCAACAATGGCACAATCTCCTGCAATTGAGGCAAGCGAATCAGCTTCTTGCCAGCAGTGGCAGCGTGAATCGCGACCAAATCGTTGGATGCGTAGATCACGTCATCCGTGTCACACCAATTCCATACTCCGCAATCCGCGTAGAACTCACGCAACGCATTGGTCGTCAAATCAGGATTTTCCTGGGACACAACCAGCACGGGCAAGTCCGCTTGCTTGCAACGATCCAAGGCACGCTCCATATCGGTCGTCATTGCGGGAATCAACATCACACACGCAAGGTAGTTTGACTGGACAGCCTCGAAATCGCTGATCTCATAGATGTCGTACGGAACTCCGCACACGCCCAACTGATCGCGGTTCGCCGCGGCAATCCGATATCCCAAGGCACGACCATCGGGCAAGTGCGAATAGCAGGTTTCGTCAATAAACACCGCCACTTCGGCAATGCTCCGGCGATCCGTTCCGTGCAACACAGACGCCCCAATCTCACGCAAGTCTCGCAATTCGACCATCAACTCGGGAGACGCATACCAACCGCCCCACATGTCAAACCACCAGGAATTGTACCCGTGGGTCAACTGCCGGGAAATGTTCGCACGCAAAATCCAACGGCAAACCTCAGGCGACTCCGGACCAAGCCAAATCGGCTGCTCGTACGTCCCGGGTACCGTTGATCCCTCACGGCTGTCCTTCGGAAATTTCGACAAATGCGTCCGGGTGTCCAATTCGACGAAGTACGCCTTCCCATGCAGCTTCAAGCTGTCAAGAACCGTCATGCACGGCCAGTCACGGCCAGGCGCACGAACACGCATGTAGGACGCCGGAGAGCACAAGAAGTCAACGTCCCCACAATTCAGGAGCCGACGCAGCCCCATGTGATTCGATTGCCAGAACGGAGTCTCGAAGGTATATCCGTAAAAACTTCCGACCGCAAGACGGCGATGGGTACGGGCTTTCACCACGCCAGCCAAATACGCAATCCCGTCAGCCACGATATCGCTTAGGAATTGGCGATAGCCCACCTCGTCGGAAACATCGCCGCCCCATTCCAAAAAGCGTTCCCGAGACGCCTTTCCGATGCTGCCTTTCTGGTCAAACGAAAACCACTCCTCCGTATTCCCGCTGGCAATCTGATATCCGACGATGTGATCGCACCAACTCGACGCCTCGACATGGTCGATCAACTTCAACAAAAATTCCTCGGATTGCCGACGCCAAAGCTTCGATGAAAAACACGCACGACGACGGTTCCCTCCATACCCGGTATCGTTCAATTCGTCTGGATTCTCGTCTTCCCACCAGGCAGGCAATGACATGTTCACCCTCGGAAAGATCATCGCATTCGGGCAGGCCTTCAGGATTTGCTCTACCGACCTATCGAAATCCGTATAGTCTTCCTGTCCTTTGACATCGAAGATTCCAGGCGAAAAGGGTTTGATTTGCGACGTTTCGTTGATTGTTTGCCCAGCAAAAAACGTAGCGAACGTGAACAGATTATAGCCTGCTTTCGCAAAGTCCTCGTATCGGTTATTTTCCTGGAAATAGGTGATGTACGCCATTCCTACCTGGGGTTCCCCGTTCACGAACAAGGTTGGCACTCCGCCATAGGGTGCGATTTTCGATGTGACGCCCATTGGTTTCACTCCTGTGTTTTTTGCGGCCTATCGAAGCAATTATTTCATTGACGCCCCGTGGGGACCCAGCACACGACCGCCATCAACGGGAATATCAACGCCGGTGATGTAGCCGGAATCGTCGTCGGCCAAGAACAAGATCGCCCGCGCCACCTCGTCGCCCTGCCCGTTTCGACCTAGCCACGTGCCTGAATTCGCCGCAGGCGTCCGATGGATCATCCCGGGCGACACGCTATTGACCGTAATCCCATGCTTGGCATGCTCCATCGCAACGACCTTCGACATCATGATGACGCCTGCCTTCGCCGCCGAATAATCAGCATATCCAGGCAATCCGCTGACTCCTGCAATCGAACCCAGATTCACGATTCGACCATATCCGCGCTTAACCATCCCTGGCAAAGTCGCTTGCATGCAACGATAAGTCCCCTCCAAATTGATTGCAAAAATCCGTTTCCACTCCTCTTCGGCAACTGTTTCCATCGCCTGCTGACCGCGTACATCACGATGCTCCCAAACACCGGCATTGTTGACCAAGATATCAATCTTCCCAAAATCAGACTCGATCTGGCTAAATCCCGAAACGACGCTCTCGCGATCCGTCACGTCAATCACATATCCACGCACAGTAATCCCCAAGGACTCTAACGAGGCTACCGACGCCTCGACGCCCGACGCAGTCACGTCTGTCAAAGCAACAGACACGCCCGACTCGCCAAACATCTTGCAGGTCTCATACCCAATGTAGCCAGCAGCACCGGTAACAACGGCAACACGATTAGAAAACGACATCGCTTAACTCCAGTTTTATACCTCGATTCTTGAAATAATCAATCTCCTTAAACTTGCCCTGATTTTGATTTTGTCAAGAAACCATGATGGTTTCGGAATACAAAAAAGCCCCACGTTCCATCGGGAACGTGAGGCTTTGAATTGGTAATTATCCAGGAACACGGTGAGAACCATGCCCTCGCCAAGTTGGATGTGAACCACGCGCGGACCTGGGAAAAGTCATTTCGACTGCTCTTTTCCAGACACCGTCGATGCGGTGATATATGCCTGCCGCGGATCATTGGGCGTGCTAGGAAAAGCTAGCTTGAGCTGTTTCTCCTTGACCATTGGAGATAGATACTGCGCCTGCAATGGTTTCGGCTTTCGATTCACCAGCACCGCCAATGCACCAAGCGTTACATATTGTCCACAGCAAATCTCTCTGATTACTGAGCGCATCTGTTCTCGGCTAATTCTTTGCTTCTCGCGTGGTAGCCGTGCAAGAGCCTTGATTTCATGCAACTTCTCCGGCGTGAGATACTCGAGACTATCAATCAAAGGTTCCCGGTGGTAACTTGATATCACCCGTCCCTGGCTATCGCGAAGGAGTTCCGCCTTCTTGTATAGGGAGCTGTAGCCGTTAAGTGGGGAGCTGTAGCCGTTAAGTGGGGAGCTGTAGCCGTTAAGTGGGGAGCTGTAGCCGGTAAGTGGGGAGCTGTAGCCGGTAACCCATCTTTCTCACCTTGATTTTTTTGAAAAAAGTTTTCCTACCTGAGGTCGGCACTCGCCACATTGGCTTTGTACTTAAAGTTGGACGAAAATGCTTTTGTTGTGCCTGCGAGGGACGGAGG
>Ga0123335_1003553_pt1 | contig 21580 bp, 20 predicted proteins | sample BiotimSIPDNA_2_FD_89707 | JGI IMG/M metagenome (GOLD analysis project Ga0123335, IMG submission 89707) | Anaerobic biogas reactor microbial communites from Washington, USA - Biogas_R2 time_0 SIP DNA | ecosystem: Engineered > Bioreactor > Anaerobic > Unclassified | place: Washington, USA...
GAAGAACTCCCTGATGCAAGTGTATATCCTGCACCCCTTTCGAATATCAGTATCCGGGCTTCATTTCTTGAAACCGGCTTTGCAAACTGAACATTGATCCTGTTTGGAAATAACTCGTGATTTTCCAGCAAAGGCCCGTATTTACGAATTTCCTGTTCATTGAGTTGTTCCTTTATTACAACACAATGTGGGTTTCCTACCGAGACACAATTAACTTCGAATGATTTATCGCCCGCAGTAATTATTTGCCCGATAAACTCCGGTTTATCAGAATTAACGGGTATTTCACGACTATTAAATATAGCTTTGCCCATATCAATTGAAATAATTTCAGCTTTTCCTCCCTTCTGCTTTACGATTTCTGCTTTGACAATATCGGTCAATGTCTCAACCGTAAACTGCTTCGTTTTGGAGAAGCCATAATCATAAAGATATTTACAAAATATGCGCAATCCATTCCCGCTTTTTTCAGCTTCAGATCCGTCGGGGTTGAAAACCCTGAACCCAAAATCAGCCTTACTGCTGGGCACTTTCAAAACAATACCGTCGGACCCTATCCCAAAATGAATATTGCAGAGTCTGGATATGGCCGGGACCGAAAGATTGAAATCTATATTCTCACTATCGAGAACAATATATTCATTTCCCAGGCCATGCGATTTAACAAATGAATTTTTTACCATGGTTTCGTGATTTATACTTCTGTTATCTTGAAATTACGGACCATGTCATCAATGGTGTCTCTCCGGCGAATCAACCTGGGTTTACCATTTTTCTGAATAAGAACCTCAGCGGGAAGGAGCCGGTTATTATAATTTGAACTCATGGAAAAACCATAAGCACCTGCATCCAGCACCCCGATAATATCTTTTTCAAATATTTCAGGTAACGTGCGGTCATGCGCAATAATATCTCCCGTTTCACAAATATTACCCACAATTCTTACAACTTTATCACCGGAAGACACTTGCTTTCCGGGCCTGTAAATTTCAATATCATGATGGGCATCGTACATAACCGGGCGTACCAGCACATTAAATCCTATATCCGTCCCGATATAATTGATCTCATAATTTGTTTTCACTGTATTTACTTTGCCAAGCAATATGGAACATTCTGCAACGATATACCTGCCCGGCTCAATCACAAATTCAATTTCTTTACCATATTCACCGACCCATTTATTGATAACTTCTGAAAGTTTTTTTCCCAGGTCAACAAGATCAAGCCTTGATTGTCCGGTCTGTTTCTTATAGGGAATCCCAAAACCTCCTCCGATGTCAACAAATTCCAGGTCATCAAATTGTTTTGCAATGGAAAGTATGGTATTTGTACTTTTTACATAGGTATCACCACTCATAAAAAGTGAACCTATATGCTGATTAATTCCTGCAAGCTTAAGGTTGTACTTACCAAGCAATTTCTTCACCTCAGGAATGAGTTCGATCTGTATCCCAAATTTGGTCTGATTTCCACCTGTAACCACTTTAGCATGGTGTCCGGCACCCATACCAGGATTAATACGGATAGCTATTTTCCCTCCCGGATTAAGCCTTCCGTACATATCGAGCTGAGATACTGAATCAACTGATATTTTTACTCCGGCATTAATGGCGTAAGTCATCTCCTCTTCATCCACATTATTTCCTACATAAAAAATCTCATCCGGTTTATAGCCGGCTAGTTTATTTACATAAATTTCTCCCGGCGACATGGCATCAACCTTCAGGCCTTCCTCCCTGATAATCTTTAGCAACTCCAGGTTGCTGTTGGCCTTGGGGGAATAATTAACCACAAATCTTTTATAGTCAATAAGTTTCCTTAGCTCTGAACACCTGTGGCGTAATATATTTTCATTATAAGCATAAAGGGGGGTACCAAATTCCAGTGAAAGATCAACAGGGTTGGTTTTTCCGAAAAATTGAGAAGCTTTGCTAACTTCTGAATAAATATAATTCATTCTTTAATCCGGATAGGATATGTTTCTTAATTTTGGCCAAAAATATAAAAATGGCACGTATTAACGAAAATTATTTAAAGCTCAAGGCAGGTTATTTATTCCCGGAAATCGGAAGAAGGGTAAGGGAGTTTCAGAAAGCCAGCCCAGGTGCCGATATTATAAGGATGGGAATCGGCGATGTTACCCTTCCACTTGCTCCTGCTGTTATCAAAGCATTCCACGAGGGGGTCGACCACCAGGCTGGACAAGGAACTTTTAAAGGTTACGGGCCTGAGCAGGGATATGAATTCCTGCGCGAAGCTATTGCCGACCATGAATACAGACAGAAAGGTGTAAAAATAGGAATTGATGAGATTTATATTTCCGACGGATCAAAATGTGATACGGGGAATATCCTTGAAATTTTCAGCGAAAATAATACCATCGCAGTGCAGGACCCTGTTTATCCGGTGTATGTCGATAGCAGTGTTATGGGGGGTCGTACAGGCATTCTGGGAAATGACGGTTATTACGATAAATTGATCTACATGCCATGTACAGCCGACAATAATTTTATCCCTGCAATACCTGAAAAGAAAGCTGATATCATCTTTTTATGTTATCCAAATAACCCAACAGGTACAACTCTTCCGAAAGACCAGCTGAAAAAATGGGTTGAATATGCACGGAAAAATCATTCCATAATTCTTTATGATGCAGCCTATGAAGCCTACATATCGGACCCTGAAATCCCGCATTCCATTTATGAAATTGAAGGGGCCCGGGAAGTAGCCATTGAGTTCAGAAGTTTTTCAAAAACTGCAGGTTTTACAGGCACCCGTTGCGCCTACATTGTAATACCAGAAAACCTTATGGCATATACTGAAAATGGTGAAGCAAAACCCCTGCACCCTTTATGGATGAGAAGGCATACCACAAAGTTCAACGGAGTATCTTATCCGGTGCAGAAAGCGGCAGCAGCCATTTATACTCCGGAAGGTAAAAAACAGGTGAGGGAGATAATACAATATTATATGGAAAATGCACGTATTATGCGTGAAAATCTAACCCAAACAGGCTTTAAGGTCTTTGGTGGTGTGAACGCACCTTATGTATGGATAACTCTCGGCGGAAAGCATAAATCGTGGGATTTGTTTGATAAAATATTGCACGAAGCTCATGTGGTTTGCACACCGGGCTCCGGTTTTGGCCCCTCAGGTGAAGGTTTCCTTCGTTTTTCCGCATTTGCTTCAAAGGAAAATGTTGTGAGTGCAATGAAAAGGTTGCAATCTGTTAAGTTCTAGATCGGGGCCTTTATGCTGCTGTGGTTATATATAGTTTAAAAAATGAAATACAATAAGTTAATGCTCAAATCCTCTACAAATCTGGCTTTCATTTTTGCTCTTTTATCTCTGATGATCCATGTTAAATCTCAGGAAAACCTGCCAATCGGATATATCAGCTATTACAACAACGATGCAAAGAATGACCAATTCTTAAATTCGCTTACGTTATGTAACCCGGAGTATTGGAATCTTAGCAAAGACAAATCAGGTACTGTTATTTCACCATTAAGCAGCGATAGTCTCGGACTTTTACAGCCTCATGGAAATCTGGGCATGCTGAAGGATATGATCTTTGGCGAATTTATCATGGAATTTGAATTTATGCCCGGTCCGACAGATACCAACGCAATTTCAGGTTTCTCTTTCATATGTCCGGCGAAAACATCTGATATTTTTTATGCAACTTTACTCACCGCCGATACTATTTATTTCTATTATTATAATAAGAATGTATCTGAAAGGTTAGATGCCTTGCCATTGAATATTAAGCCGGGAGCCTGGAATCATGTGAAAGTGACACGCGATATCCTGAAACGTTCATTAACATTTGTCGTTAACAAAGATGAAGCCGGCAAGGCGATGTTTTCTGATCCCAGGCTTGTGATGGGTTTCGTCGGTTTCTCAACTATTGGTACCCGTTCTGTTATTAGAAAAATAAGGTTATGGGCCCCAACAACGATCACTGAGACCTTTAAATGTCCTGAGATTGTTAATAAACCATGAAATAATTCTCCCCAGTTAGCGTAGATTTGATGCTGAAAACTACTTTTTTCTGCGATGAGTCTGGGCATTTTATTTACGATGATCTTCTTCATATCAAAAGCCTTGTCTGTAGCCCCGGACGAATCGGAGAACTATATTTTATCCAAAGCCGATAATATCATAGACCTGACTTCACATGGTTTGTCAGAAGAAATTTTCAGTCTTGCGTTGGAAGGGTATCAATCATTGCTTGATGATAATTGCCTGGAACGCGATACAATTCTATCGGTCATAGACTATAGTATGCCCTCAGACCAGGAGCGAATGTTCGTAATTGATATGAAGAACAAAAAGTTATTGTTTAAATCGCTTGTAGCGCATGGAAAAGCATCCGGGGACATCATTCCCTGTTCTTTTTCAAACCAGCCATCTTCACATAAAAGCTCCCTGGGGTTCTTTGTTACCGGAAAAATTTACAATGGCAAACATGGTTACTCACTAACCATTGAAGGAATGGAGAAGGATATTAATAACAATGCCGGAAAAAGAGCCATAGTGTTTCATGGCGCCGCTTACGTAAGTCTGGATTATATTGGGAAATACGGAAGGATAGGCAGGAGCTTTGGTTGTCCGGCATTACCTCAGGATATGAACCGCATAATTATTGATATCATAAAAGACAAATCCTGTGTATTTATTTATGCGCCTGACCCATTATATTTTATGAATTCAACGATGATCAGTTCCAGGAAGTATTGCCAAAGAGTTGCTGAATAGCATTTTCATCAAGTCCATAAATATCGGGGTAATAGCAGATATTCCCATTTTTATCGGCTATACAGGAAAGATAGCGGATATATATTGGAACAGTTTTTTTCAGTTTTATCTCTTGTTGTTTTCTGTTTTTCAGGATCTCTTCTATCTGATCTGCTGATATTTCATGATTGCTATTATCTAATATTAGGGATGCAAAACTTATCGGATTTTCAAGACGTATGCATCCGTGCGAATAGGACCTGTTTTTTGCTTTAAAAAGGTCTCTTGAGGGTGTATCGTGAAGATAAACGGACTCATCGTTTGGAAACAGGAATTTAACATTTCCCAGAGCATTATCTACTTTCACCTGCCTGAACCAGTGGTTGAATTTTCCGGGAACAACTGTTTTCCAGTTTACTGAATCGACATTAACAGGATTGTTTTTGTTATCAACTACAATAAATCCATGTTTTTTCAGATATAATGAGTCTTTCTTTAACAACGGTATTATTTCATTTCTTGAAATACTCTGTGGAACTGTCCAGTGAGGGTTTGCAACGATCATTTCAATGACACTTGATAATATAGGTGTGGGCGTTTCCTTTTTCCCAACGATGACATTAAAGTTGCTGCATAACCCTTTATCATCATAATAATGAAGACGGTATTCAGGAATATTGATAAGAACACAGTTTGTATCCCGCAAATTGTCTTTTCTTATCCTGTCGAGATTAATAGCAATGCGGTAAAATTTCTCCCTTGTCCCGATGGCCAGCATTTTTAGGGTTTCATGATCAGGTTTTCCACTGGTCTCAAGGTAGTGTGTCCTCTGAAAATTGACAATTGCAGAAGCTAATGATGCTGAATCACCTGTGAAATTAGTATCGAGAAAACCTTGCCTCATCAGCCTCCTGATAATCATATCTTCCTTTTCCATCAATTCCATGGAAGTCATCGGTAGTGTATCTGCAGAAGCAACTCTCATATATTTTGCCAGAGCTGATTGCAGACTCTTGTAGTAGTTATTTCCGGGCTGCAAATCAAGTATGCCGTATTCGAGTTTATTGTTCTCCAATAACCGGTTTAAATAATCAGGCAGGCGTTTGCTAAATGTAATGTATGTTGAAGATGTATCTTCTGAATTAATGCCATAAGCTAAATGTCTTGCAAATAATAATGCAGCCCTTGTTGTCCGTACCTCCAATCCGATTCTGTATGTTAAATCTGATCCTTCATGAGCATTTCCTTCCATCAACATCTGTTCTTTTCTTATATCTGCGTAGTTGTAGAAAGAAGGAAGCAGGCCATAATTATATGAATTCTTCAACAATCCCATCAATTCAATATAACTCTTATTAACCTCAAAGTTAACTGTCCATGCAGGTGTAAAATTTCTCTTGCTGTAAAAATCTCTGATTAGAAAAAAATCTCCTTCAGAATAGTTTTGGGAATCCGAAATGGCATCCCTAAAAGGGAAACTATAGAATTCAATGGTCGATTTACCTATTTTTGAATTTGCTGCTTCATGCCCTGCCAATAATATGAGGAGGAGAAGAAGAAAGGAATAGCGTAGAACAATATATAATATCCTGATGGTTTTGTAAAAAGTCGATCGCATTAGTATTTGCTTGTTGTCCGCGATACTTAAAATTTCGTTCCCTGCAATTATCTTCATGGCGGTATGCTTTGTTAATATATACGTAAATTAAGGGTCAACATAACCCCTATTTACATCAACCGAAAACCCATTTTGATAAACTGAGGTTGTAAAGGGACAAATTGAAATATAGAATTAAAATACTGATTTACAGCATTTTAATTAATGAGCATAAGCATACTAATCTGGATAACTGAGGGTTAAAAGGAAATCATTAAAAAGCCTTGTTCAAATCGCTTAACTTTTTCCAAAGTTCCGCCAATTCGTTAGGATTAACCTCTTCAATGATGATGCGGTTCTTTTTTTCAGTCTTTAGGTTGTGTCTTTGTTTTATTGTTTTCAACGGATTGGATTTTAAATCATTAAAGCAAAAGTATAAAATGTACGTGAATGCACCAAAAAGGTTTCCATGATTTGCATCATATATAGGATAAACATTTTAATTTTTTACATAAAAATTTAGTTCACGGCTTGAATATATGATATCCACTCCCGATGCTGACCATCCCCAGACAGCCCAATAATAAAGGCCTTCGGGTAGTGAGTCGACAGATGAAGTGTAATCGATTTCATTGTTGTTTAATTTTTTGCCTTCTTTATAATCAACGTATTGCATTCCGTTTAAGTATGTGGAAGAAGTTATTCCGGTATGCCATTGCCAGACAATATTGTTTATATTCCTGATGGTACTACCTGACACTTGTATACTACTGTTAAAAATTGCCACTGTAACAATGGGCAGATAGATACTATCCCAGGCAAGCACAGGAATTGAATTGATTGTATCAGTTATATTTAATAAACATGATGTATCACCTCCCATAAAATAAGTTTTGTTATAAATGTCGCTGTATTCATAAGATGATACAATTAAAGGCAAACTGTTATCAAATAATAACTCCGGGTTAGTAATAATCTCCTCACTACAGGCGATCAAGAAAAACAAATAACAATATATCAATCTCAAAAATTTCATTACTACTTTTATAACACTATCTGAATACCCAGATTTAAACTCAGTTTTCTGAAGAATTCTTGTTCTTTATGACGGGAAGAATCCCCATATCCATTGAATACATAGTGAATTACATCAGCCTGATAACCGGTGTATCTTAGCTCCAGGTTAATTGCCTTGTTAAGGTCCAGAAACACCCGCGTTCCGGCAAATGGCTGAAAGATCACGCCAGACTTACTGAAATTATAAGCAACAGTGCTTCCCGTGTATGTAGAAAAATATCTTTTCTCAGGCGGAACAATCCATAATAACAGGGAAGGTCCGGTAAAAGGGTGAATGTAAGTACTGTCGGAACTTGATTGTGGCAGGTTAATAAATGTTGGATGTGATACCGTTATCGTGGTGATATATGCATCAGCTTCAACTCCAAGGTTTATCCTTCTCCAAAATCCTTTACCTAAGTTCCGGTATGCTGATATACCTACAAACCAGTCGTTGCTGACTGACATAACAGGGAAACTTATTTTCAGGCCAAGATTGTATTTTGGAATAATAGGCAGCATTTCAGCATATTTCATTTTCATATGCATCACTTCACCTGTATATTCTTTAACAACCATCCCTCTGTAAAATGGTTTCATACCTTCTTTTGTCAGAGTTAAGTAAATGCTGTCGTCGGGGTTAACGGTTATAAGGTTATACCTGAACATTCCCTGGTATAAACAATTCCAGTAATCCTCCTTATCGTAATAACACCCCCGGGTATTAATATTAATCACATTTTCTAAATGTCTGATTCTGACACTAACCCCTTCCAGGGGTATATTTCCGGCGAAAACCCTTCCTCTGATGGAAACTTTATATTTTGGATTCATAACCAATTGCAGGATATTATAGTCAGAAGCTGTTAAAATCATTGCAGTGTCGAGATCATAAAAATCGGGGTGCGATATTTTCAGGGCTATCCTGCTGCTGAGGTCCTTCACGGAGAAACTGAATAATCCGTTATTACTGTATACAGAATCCACATAACTTTCGTTTATCAACAGTATAATTCTGGCACTATCAACAGACTCATGATATATGCTCGAAACATAACCTCCAACAATGGTTTCTTCATTTTCCCGCTTCATTTTTAGAATATATTGCTCAACCTGCTGGGGAAGTAGATAATTTTCGTCTCCACCGAAATCATTAAACCAGATTTCATCTGACTGGGAAAAGACAGGAATTATAATAAAAAACAAATAAAAAAAAATATTGAAGGTTCTATTCATTTAAGGAAAAAGGTTCACATGTATAATAAATATATTCATTTTTTGCGTATATATTGTTATCATTTTATAAGAATCTATATTTGTCTTCAGATTCAACTTTATTACGGTTCAGAACTACTACATCACTTTTTTCTGATGAAAAATAATATTAATTTAGATAAGCTTATAATCCGCCTGAATGAGTTTAACTCTTACCCGTAGTTTCAGCATAACATAAAAATAACTAATGAAGCGCCTTCCCCCGATATCTGATATTATAACTATTTTAATCATCATAGTGGGAACGCTTGGTCTAATAACATTTCTGTCGGGTATCTTTACCGGAACTGAAGCGTTTTTCTACATTTCATTTATTATTTTGCTTGCAGGCACCATCGTCATTCCGATAATTGAAAGACGTAAAAATAAGAAGCAGTTAAAAGAAATCAGCAAGGTAATTAACGATCTGGGAAAAAAAGATTTTGGAGAAATCCTTGCAGAAGATTATCCCGGGGAATTGGGATTACTGACACGCTCGCTGAATAAAGTCAGCACTCAGTTGAAGGAAGACCTTCACGATCTGCAGATAAGGGTAATCCGGAGAGCTTCTGAGATATCCATGCGGAATGCAGAACTCCGGAAAAAACAACGGGAAATACTTCAGCAAAACCATGAATTAAAAGCTGCTTATGAAGCACTGAAAGAAAGCAGGGAGAAATACGAGAAACTTATCGAACATCTTGAAGATGAGTATTTCTTTTATTCAAAGGCACTAAACAACACCCTCCTTTTTGTGAGCCCATCGGTAAAGAAAATTCTAGGTTATGAAGTCAAAGAATACCGTAAGCGTCATCATGAAATTTACACTTCAAACCCGATTAATGAACTAGCCAGGCAAATAGAGGAAAATCTTAAAAATGGTGTACCCCAGCCTAAGTATATAAAAGAAATATTCAATTCACAGGGGAAAGAAAAAATCCTCGAAGTATCGGAAATGCCCGTTTTTAATGATGAAGGCCATCTGGTATCTATTGAAGGTCTGGCGCATGATATCACTGAGAAACAAAAAGCAGAAGATTTAATTAAAGAGCAGGAAGAAAAATACAGGATGCTTTTTACATACGCATCAGATATCATTTTCCTGTATACACTTGACATTACTAACCAGAAGCTCGGTAAAATTATCGATGCCAATAATTATACTATCGACAGGCTGGGTTACTCCATTGAAGAACTACGAAAAATGAGTCCTGCTGACCTCCTGGCAGAGGCTGATGTATCGGAAAATTCATCAAATCTGAAAGAGTTAACAGCCAGCGATGCTAAATTTGAACGTATCTGGAAATCCAAAAATGATGAACACCTCGATGTGGAGATCAGTATTCATGCGTTCCAGATCAAAGGCCGTGAGGTAGCAATAGCTGTGGCCAGGGATATTACCCAGCGTAAGAGGGCGGAAGAGGAGATCAGGTTTGTGAATGAAGAATTGATCAACCAGAAAGAGAACCTTGAATCTTTGGTAGATAATTTAACTGAAACCCAGGAGCAGTTGGTGCAGTCGGAGAAAATGGCTGCCCTGGGGCAACTGATTGCAGGAATTGCCCACGAGATCAATACTCCCCTTGGAGCCATCAAGGCTTCCATTGGCAATATGCTTGACTCTCTGAATACTGCCCTGTCTGAACTACCTGATCTGTTCCAAAAGCAGTCCGTTGAAAACCTGAATTTATTCAATATAATCTTCGAACAAGCCCGTCAGGGCAAAGCAGAATTATCCTCCAGAGAAAAAAGGCAATACAGGCGCGAGATGGCCAACAAATTGAATGAAAACCATATCCCCGATGCTGAACTTGTTGCCGATGCACTGGTTTATCTTGAACTTTTCAGCATCAGTAATGAACTGCTTTCAAGCCTACAGAAAACCGATGCTTTGAAAGTGATCCGATCGGCACGCAATTTTATTTCCATTCTCAAAAACACTAATACCATCAATATAGCTGTTGAAAAAGCCACCAAAGTTGTTTTTGCATTGAAAAAGTATGCTCATCGCGATTCCCTGGGAGAAAAGGTTTCAACAGATTTAACAGACAGTATTGAAACAGTACTCACCCTGTATCACAATCAGTTAAAACAGGGAATAGACATTGTCAGGGATTATGATAAACTTCCTTTGGTCCAATGCTATCAGGACGAGATAAGTCAGGTGTGGACGAACCTGCTTCAGAATGCAATACAGGCTATGCACCTGGAAGGTAAACTCACGATTTCTGCCAAACAGGAGGGCAATTTCGCCAGGATAAGTTTTAAGGACACCGGGCCTGGAATTGAGCCCGACATCCTTGACCGTATTTTTGACCCGTTTTTTACAACCAAAAAACAAGGTGAGGGTAGCGGCCTGGGATTGGACATTGTGAAAAAAATCGTTGAAAAGCACAATGGTATTATTGAAGTGGACAGCAAGATGGGAGAAGGTGCCGATTTTATTATCAAATTACCTATGGAAACAGAAAATGAATGAAAAGAATCGAAAGGTTATCATCTGCATCGATGATGAAGCAATCATTCTTGAAAGCTTGCGGGAACAACTCGAAAAGCACTTTGGTGATGCTTACCATTATGAAGTAGCCGAAAGTGCCGAAGAAGCTTTTGAAATTATCGATGACCTCGAAGATGAGGAAATGGATATAGCCATTATTGTTTGCGACTGGCTTATGCCCGGAATGAAAGGCGATGAATTCCTGCTGCGTATCGATCTTAAATACCCCCGGGTTGTTAAAGTACTTCTCACCGGACAGGCTGACCAGAAATCTGTAGACAAGCTGGAAGAACTGGCAGACCAGTTTACCCTTGTTCCAAAACCATGGAACAAAGATGAATTAATTAATATTATTAACTCTGGACTTAAAGAAAATGAGTGAGCGAGCAATTCTCTGTATCGACGATGAATCGATAGTTCTGGATGCCCTGAAAGAGCAACTTCAGAAAGAGTTTTCAGGCGAATTCCTGATTGAAGTAGCTGAAAATGGCGAAGAAGCCCTCGAAATATTCAATGAACTGGCAGGTGAAGGATATGAAATCCCTGTTGTTATTGCGGATTTTATAATGCCAGGGATGAAAGGTGATGCACTTCTCGAGAAAATTCATAATATCAAACCTTCTGCAAAAAAAATTCTGCTTACAGGCCAGGCCAGTATAGAAGGTATTAGTAATGCCATTAATAAAGCGAATCTTTACAGGTTTATTTCCAAACCATGGGAAAAGGACGACCTTGCCCTCACTATCAGAGAAGCTTTAAAAAGTTATGACCAGGAAGGGACCATTATCAGGCAAAATGAAGAACTTACCGAGCTAAATGCTAACCTTGAAAAGAAGGTAGAGCAGCGTACTGAAGAGCTGAGAGAACTCAATGCTACCAAAGACAAGTTCTTTTCGATCATAGCACACGATCTGAAGAACCCTTTTAACACATTGATGGGCTTTACAGAATTGTTACTGGATAACCTTGAGGAGTATAATACTGCGAAAATAAGGGAGTTTATACAGATCCTTTCAGATACATCCAAACAAAGCTATGCATTACTGGAAAATCTTCTTGAATGGTCACGATCGCAGACCGGACGTATCCAGTTAAACCCTGAAAATGTTGATTTATACGTACTTGTTGACGAGAATATAAGCCTGCTGCAAAGTCATGTTACAAAGAAAAAAATTAAGCTTGTTCATGAATTAACATCACCTCTGAAAGTATATGCCGATTCAAATATGGCCCGTACCGTAATCCGTAATCTGATTTCCAATGCCATAAAATATACAAAAGAAAATGGGACCATCATTGTTGCTGCCCAACCTGTCGAAGATTACATTGAGGTGGCCATTTCCGATACCGGCGTAGGCATTAAACCTGAAAACCTTGCCAAATTATTCCGGATTGATGTTAATTATTCCACCCGTGGAACAGCAGATGAAGGTGGTACAGGTTTGGGATTAATACTATGCAAAGAATTTATATCGAAAAATAATGGAAAAATCTGGGTAGAAAGTGAATTTGGGAAAGGCAGCACATTTAAATTTACACTCCCTGCTGCGAAATAAAATACCTTTGCTGCTGCAATATTTTTAAGATTTATGAAATGAATGCCGGCGGTTATAACAACCCTGTTTTCAACCAGGCACTTCTGGATTATTATTACCTGCTAAACCGCGGGTATCCTGAAAAAGGATCATTGAAACTTACCGGCGACAGGTATAAGCTCAGCACCGAATACCGGAATATACTCTACAGGGGGGTTACTTCGCACAAAAATGCACAAAAACGTTCCGATAAGCTGGGCATACCCGCAAGTCCCTTACTAATTGACGGTTACAATGTTTTGCTGACATTACTGAATTACAGGCAGGGAAGGTTCGTATTTATCAGTCTGGACCATATATGCCGTGATGCAGGATCTTTGTACGGAAGAAGAACAAACCAGAAACTTTTGGGCGAATGCATATCCCTGCTGGCTTCATGCCTCAGAGATTTTCAAACATCGGATATAATAATTTATCTTGATTCTCCCGTAACATCAAGCGAAGTGCATGGAAACATGTTGCAGAAAGCACTGAAACATAACAGAATTAAAGGTATGGTAGAAGTGGTTAAATCGGCTGACAAAACCCTTGAAAGCTACATTAAAGGTACAATAGCCACCTCAGATTCGAAAGTATTGGATAACACCCTGTTACAGGTTTTCGATTTGTCGAGATATATCCTTGAAAGCAGATTTAAAGCAGAATTATTCGACCTTGGAAAACATCTTCTGTCGATTACAGGAAAATAATTCTATTGGTTTTTTGGCGGAGGAACAGGATCATAGCCCTCAGTGCCCCATGGGTGGCATCTCAGTATTCTTCTTACTGCAAGGTATAATCCTTTAAAAACACCGTGTATTTTAAGGGCTTCAATAGCATATTGAGAGCAGGTGGGTATATGCCTGCAACTGGGAGCTATATATGGACTTATGGCATTGCGATAAAACTTTATCGGCAAAATCAGAATAGTTACGAAAAAATTTCTGACAAAACGTATTGTTTTAATCTCCTGAAAATTCAACAAAATTTCTTTCAGTTTCATACAAAATAACTTTCAGCTGCTTATTCTTATCAATATGCTTTCGCAGAATATTCCATATAACGACTGCAATATTTTCAGCAGTAGGTATTAATGACCTGAATTCTTCAACATCGAGGTTCAGGTTCTTATGGTCGAACCTGTTGAGTGCGTATTCCCAGATGATCTTTTTCAGCTCGCCCATATCCATCACATAGCCTGTATTTTCATCAATTTCTCCGGTAACATTAACGATAAGATCGTAATTATGTCCGTGGTAGTTCGGATAGCTGCATTTTCCAAAAACTTCAAGATTCTTCTGATCATCCCATTTCGGATTAAAAATCCTGTGGGCAGCATTAAAATGTTCACGTCTGCAGATTGTAGCTCTCAACTTCATCATTCAAGAGTTAATTGGTTATGTTCTAAGATCTTAATTACCAGGGTAAAATTCGCAGCTTATTGGAAAATGGTCCGATAAGTTAACCCTGTAGGTCCTGTAATTGAAGGATGTCAGCGATTCGGAATGAAATATATAATCGATCCGGATTGTTGGGAAGATCCCTCTGTAAGTGCTTCCCAAACCTTCCCCTGAGCCGGTGAATGCATCTTGAAGGTCCCCTCTTATGGTGTTGTAGGAATACGATACCGGGGTGTCATTAAAATCACCGAGTACAATTACAGGGTAAGGCGAGCGGACAATATGCCACCTTAGCTCATCTGCCTGCTGCGCCCGTTTAATATATGCAACCTTCAACCTTCCGGAAACGATCTTCGCTTCGCTAATATGTCTGGAATCGAGCCTGAGGGTGGAATCTGAGAGCAGCAGGGTCTTTTTATCGAGTTTTATGGATTGAAGGTGGACATTAAATACCCTTATCGTATCAGAACCTATGACAATATCTGAATAAATGAAAGCATTCGAAGTATTCATAAAGCGGGTACTGTTTACCCTGGCTATCGGGAACCTGCTGTAAGTCGCCAGCCCATAATTTACTTCAGGAGATAGTTTGTAGGTGTAATACACATGCTTATAAGGATACTCCCTGAGGATGGTATCAATATATTTTTCGGTTATTTGTTTTTTCGTTGTCACAAATTCCTGGAAGCAAATTACAGAAGGATTCTGTTCCTTAACGAAATTCAGGATATGATAGCTTGTACTGTCTTCCTCTTCCCATTGGTAAAGGTTAAATAGCCTTACGTTATAGGAAATTGTTTTAACGGTATTTGCCAGCTTAATATCATCATTTTTAAACAAGCGAAATTGTATAAACCTGCTGATATTCTGAAGCCCTGCAATAATTGTAATTAAAGATATAAGGAAAAACCATTTTTTCCGCCATAACCAGAATAAAATAAAAAAGATATTGGCAAACAAAAGCAGGGGATAGATCAATCCTAAAAAGGCTATATACCAGATTTGTTCAGGACTTATTCTATTGGAAGCATAGGAACCGAGCAATGCAACAGCCAAAATAATATTCAACGAGGCAAATAGTATGCGGAAATAGTTTCTCAATTAACTTTTAACTTTTATTGCTCATTCTGAAGAGTATCTCTTTCTCCTTTTTCGAAAGACTTTCGTAACCCGATTTGGCAATTTTGTCGAGAATGCTGTCAATTTCCTTCTGGTGCTCTATTTTAGAGCGGTTATAATCACTATCGCTCATACTCTTTGCCCTGGTTTTATAAGATACTTCCATTTTGGGACGCTGTCTGAATAATACCGCCAATGAATCTGCAATCTTTGAAAATCCTTTCCCAAGGTCTTTGCCACGTTTCAACTGCACAGCAAACAAATATCCGTAAACGGCACCTCCCAGATGTGCAATATGACCACCGGCGTTCTGGGTGGGTATCTGCAGCAGATCCAGCAGGATAAAGACAATAGCCAGGTATTTTAATTTCACAGGACCGAGAAATGGAAGGTACACAGTATAATCAGGCGCATAAAAGGAAATGGCCATTACAAGAGCAGTAACTGAAGCTGATGCCCCTAAAGCTGGAGGACCTGTTTCAAGACCAGGAAAAACATTGTATGAGATCACAAAAAATGCTGCGCCAACAAGACCTCCTAACAAATAGGTGGTATATAGTTGTTTCTCATTAAGATATTTTAGAAAAATACGACCAAACCAGAACAAAAACAATAAGTTGAATAGAATGTGTAAAAATTCAAAATGAAGAAACATATAGGACACAATAGTCCATGGCCTGTATAATAATGTCTGCAGATCAGAAGGGAGCATCAGCCAGACAAGTACATTTTCACGGAAACGAAATGATTTATCTGCTATATCCCCTCCGGATGGACTAAGAAGGAAAAAAAGGACATATATAAGCTTCAGTAAAAGAAAAACTGCAAGATTGATATAGATTAATCTTACAACCGCCGTCCCGTTTTTGAATGAATTTTTTATTTCATCTGAAATTCCTGCCATTGTTCAATTGCTTAACCCGTTCTATGCAAATTTATACACTTAATATATTTTAAACCGGTTCCTCTTCCATATCATCACCAGAATGAATCCTACAATGCCGCCGCCGAGATGTGCAAAATGTGCAATATTATCCCAGCTGAAACCCGCGATGCCAAATATAAGCGTCAGTAATGCATAAACAGGTAACAAATATTTGGCTTTTATAGGAATCGGAATAAAAATGATCATCAGCTCAACATTAGGGAACAAAACAGCAAAGGCCGCCAGAATTCCGAAAATTGCACCAGATGCCCCAATCATCATGGCTGCGCTGTTCTGAAAATAATAAACCGAAAGTTGCAGTGCAGCAGCACCAAGCCCGGACAGGAAATAAAGCATAAAGAATTTCTTACTGCCAATAACAGTTTCAAGAACACGACCAAACATGAACAAACCAAACATATTGAAGAAAAGATGACTGAAATTCGCATGATGGAACATGTGGGTAATAAGCTGATAAGGCTGGAAATGAAATGGCAATTGAGGATGCGGATGAATACTATATAAAGAAAAGTAAATGTCTATCAGGGTATAGTGTTCAAGATTTCGTGGTATAAACATGTTGACAATAAAAATCAGCACATTAATGATTAAGACAAATCTTGTTACTGCAGGTAAAGCATTCAAAAAACCTCCTCTGTTATAACCGTTCATTTTTCTATTTATCTATTAGATTAACATTACCTCTTACGGTTGGTTCTCTTTTAAACCTAACCTTATTTCAGATACTTTTCCAGCTCTTCGGTCCTGAGGATCGAAAGTATCCTTTTTCCCGCCGGAGTATAATTTGGATTTTCACAGGCAAATAATTCATCCACCAGTTGCTGCATTTCTTCAGCAAAGAGTTTTTTTTCAAAGCTGGTTGAAACGGTTTTCGCCAGTGATGCAGCTACCGTTTTTGTTGCTGAAGCACCCACCTTCTGTTCTGTATTCTTATATTCTTCAAGAAGTGCTTCAATCAACTCCTTTAGGTCCTGGCATTCTACCCCTGCGGGACAACTATTGACAACAACAGTATTTTTACCAAGGTCGGAAATATCTATGCCCATAAGTGCCAGATCATCCTTAATCTCAATGATCAGTAAGTAATGTTCTGTATCAAGGTCCATACGTGCAGGATAAAGCTGCATTTGCGAAAGACCCTGGTTATGGGCAACACTTCTTATCAGTTGCTCATAAAAAATCCTTTCATAAGCCAGTTTCTGGTCAATGACCATTATTCCCGATTTGACCGTGGTAAGTATGTAACGGTTTTTCAACTGTATATAGTCTGACCTGGATTGTGTTTCGTCCCCGTCTTCAGGAGGAAATATCGTTGCAATGCCAGCAGGTATTTCTTCACTTTCTGAATTGTTATATAAAGCCTCCCATGCATCAGGCAATGGTTTATTTTTATATAGCCTCAAGCCAGTTTCGTCAGTCGAATCGTGACGGAAAGGATTATACTCCCTGTCAACTTCTATTTGCGGAACATTAATCCTTGTATCCCTCTTTAAAACAGGTATGTCAATGATACCTTCATTGTTAAAATCAATGGAAGGTATCAAATTTGATTTGCCCAGGGCTTCCCGTATGGCTGCCTGTAATATCTGAAAAATAGCCTGTTCATTCTCAAACTTGATCTCTGTTTTTGTTGGATGGATATTCACATCTATTGAGCCCGGATCGGAATCAAAATATAAAAAATAACTTGGATAGGTATCCTGGGGCAAAAGTTTCTCATAGGAACGCATCACAGCCCGATGAAAATAAGGATGCCTCATAAACCTGCCGTTGATAAAAAAGAATTGTTCTCCTGTAGTTTTTTTTGCATGTTCTGGTTTTCCGATAAAACCCGTGATGGTTATCAATGATGTTTTAGAGTGAAGAGGTGTCAGGTTGGATTGCATCTGTTTCCCGAACAAGTGCATGATGCGTTGCTTTATATTTCCTTCGGGCAACTGGAAAATCACTGTATCATTATTCGACAATGAAAATGTAATTTCAGGGTGTGCCAGTGCAATATGCTGAAATTCATTGATAATATGTTTCAGTTCTGTCTGGTTACTTTTTAAGAACTTCCTTCGGGCAGGAACATTAAAAAACAGGTTCCTGACAAGAATATTTGTTCCGGCAGCACAGCTTACTGGCGACTGATATTCAATCTCTGATCCGCTGATACTTATTTCTGTTCCAATCTCTTCATCAGGTTTTCTCGATTTCAATATTACCTGTGCTATAGCAGCAATTGAAGCAAGAGCTTCCCCCCTGAAACCCATAGTCCTTATTTCAAAGAGATCATCAGATTTTTTAATTTTTGATGTGGCATGACGTTCAAAACACAGCCTGGCGTCCGTATCCGACATACCCATTCCATTGTCTATTACCTGAATAGAAGTGCGTCCTGCATCCTTAACAATGACATCTATTTCACCTGCTCCGGCATCAACAGCATTCTCGGTCAGCTCTTTTATTACCGAGGCAGGCCGCTGAATAACTTCTCCTGCTGCAATTTGATTCGCAACTGAGTCGGGAAGCAGTTGGATAATGTCGGTCATGTATGTGAGATTATGAAAAAATATAGATCAAATAGATTACCAGCGCCAATACCAAAAGAATAACCACAAGCCTTATATAGGAATTTCTAGTTTGTTTTTGCAGACGCTCACGCCGCTGTCTGAAAGCGCCACGTGTAAGTCGGTTGCTATAAATTTCACCTGTATTTCCCTGCATTTCTCTTTCAACAGCTTTGATCCTTTGTTCAAGTTCTTCCTTTCTCTGGTCGTAAAACCTTGGACTATAGGTGAACTGTTTGTTTTTCCTGGTTTTGAATATATTTAAAAGCATGATATTTGTTTTCCATGCAAAGTTAATTTTAATTGTTCAAATAAGACCAGCGGCCTGCTCAATTAATTATGGATTTAGATTCGTCCTCATTGTTCGGTTTTCCTTACAACTGGTACAATCAAAAGTGTGCACCTCCGAACCACTGTCATAAACCCCTTCAGATGTTTTGTGCGAATCAGTGGATTGATGGACATTGCTTTCGCTATCCCTTTCATTGTTGGATTTAGAGAATCATTTTAAAACAAATTGATTCAAAACCGGTTTCCAATTACCTGTTTCGTAGTTTTTCTGTATTTGTTGATCAATTATTTGGAAATTGGGGCTATTTTTAAACCTCTTAGCCTAAGAATGGTTTATATGAATAGTTTTAAAGAAGACTTTTTAGAAGCAAAAGAAGTACTTGAAAAGTTCATTTCCAATGAAGATAATTTCTCAAAACTGAAAGATGCCGGAAACATTATGGTAGCTTCCATAAACAATGGTAATAAAATCATTTCATGCGGCAATGGCGGCTCTATGAGTGATGCCATGCATTTAGCTGAGGAACTTACTGGCAGGTTCAGGGATGAAAGAAAAGCCATACCGGCTCTTTCAATATCTGATCCATCCCATATTACATGTACTGCAAACGACTATGGTTTCGATGCGATATTCTCACGGTTCATTGAAGCCCATGGCAAAAGTGGTGACGTACTCTTCGCAATCAGTACCAGTGGAAATAGTCTCAATATTCTCAATGCAGTAAATACTGCCCGTAATCTTGGTATGAAGGTCATTGGCCTCACCGGTAAGAATGGTGGTAAACTTGCTGCTTTATGTGATGTTGAGATCCGTGCACCTCACTCAGGATATTCCGACAGGATTCAGGAAGTCCATATTAAAATTATTCACAGTCTTATTCGTTATATAGAAAACAATATTGATTGATACAAAAAGGTTTCTCCATAATATCGCTATTTTTTCTTGTGATCACCTCGCTGACCATCACCTCATGTCTTGATAACTTTAACAGGGATATAGAAACCATTTATTACCATCCTTCCTATTCGATTCCAATAGGTACTTTATCATACCGCCTTCCTGATATCATGCCTGGGGAAGCTTTGACACCATATATGCCTGATATTATTTCGACTCCGGATACACCCCATCTGATCATATATGATGATATGATATCTTTTATCAATCCTGAGATTGGATACGATACGGTTATTCTCGAACCATTTTCACTGCAATCGTTTCTGGAACAATCTGAATATATAGTATCTGTTATGTTGAGGGCTAATATTACGAACGGATTGCCTGTTAACACATCTGTACAATTATACATGATCAGTGATTTCGGAAGCATTATAGATTCAATTTACAAAGAGGGACCCGAGGTGATAGAGAGTGAGATTATCCAACTTGGTGACAGTGCTGCTTATTCTCATTACACCACCATCGAAACATATCTCGATACTCTGAGTATTCAAAATTTTCTGCAGACATCTGTAGTGGGATTATATATTCGCCTTGAAACATATCATTCTGAAAATGATACTCTGCGTGTGTATTCTAATCAGCATTTCGATACACAACTGGCAGTGCGTATTGGTCTAAACGTGCCATTATAAACAGTATGCGAATGAAAAAATCATTTGCATCCTTACTTATTCTTGCATCGCTTTTAGTAAATGCACAGCAAAATCAGCAGTTGTACCAGATGCATTACCTCGCTGAAAGTAATTTTTTGAACCCTGCGATTCAAAATGAATGTAAAATATTTGTAGGGCTTCCGCTTATTTCATCTTTACATGTCAATTATGCCAATTCAGCATTCAGTTATCGTCAGCTTGTAGAAAATACGAGCGATACAACCAGCGCACTGCTTATCGACAGAAGAGTAAACCGTCTTGGATGGAGATCGTTTATAGGTACTGAAATCCATTTCACGTGGCTGGCCCTCGGGTATAAACTGAATGATTATTATATCGGTTTTTCGGTCATCGAAAAAAACAACATTCCTGTCACTATTTCCAGAGATCTTTTAATGCTTCCCTGGATGGGGAATGCTCCTTTTGAAGGTGAGAACGGCAGTTCAAGAGGTACAGGCGTTTACGGAATGCATTATCGCGAATATGCTCTGGGAGCTTCAAAAAAAACAGGTGAAGATGATTATGTGGGTATAAAGGCCAAATTGTTATTTGGAAAGCTGAACATAGCACTGCCCCGTTCAAATGTTACATTGTATACCGACCCGGTGAGTTTTGCCCTCAACCTTGAAGGAGATATAAGGATGAATATTTCAGCACCCGTAATCATCGGGGAGGAAGATGGAAGGATCAGGGATGTGGTCGTTGATGAAAATGCCTCCATCGTGCCGCTTATCTTTAACAGGAAAAACTGGGGCTTTGCCATAGATGCCGGATTTATACATCAATACAACAGCCGTGTGTCCTTATCAGGAAGTGTTGTGGATCTTGGATTCATCAGATGGCGGTCAAACCTTAACAATCTCGAATCAACTGAACACTTTTCATATCAGGGGGTGCTCGCCGACAGCGGTAATGTTTTCGAAAGCATTCTTGA
>Ga0123335_1003554_pt1 | contig 21575 bp, 10 predicted proteins | sample BiotimSIPDNA_2_FD_89707 | JGI IMG/M metagenome (GOLD analysis project Ga0123335, IMG submission 89707) | Anaerobic biogas reactor microbial communites from Washington, USA - Biogas_R2 time_0 SIP DNA | ecosystem: Engineered > Bioreactor > Anaerobic > Unclassified | place: Washington, USA...
CGGATTATACAGGTGATATTGTAATCAGCCCTAATACATATCGTTACAGTTTTCTGAGTATGGATGATAATCCCTGTAAGATCAATATCCTTGAAAAGAAGGTGGACAAGAAAGGAAGTGAGACTGTGAAAGCGTACAATTTTTATCTTTCCGATATTGATCCGTCATCACTGAAATTTAAAACCTCCGGAAGCAGCGTTCTCGTTACCATGGGAATCAATAATTCACAGAAGTTTATTACTGTTATGGAGAACGATGGTATCGATGGATACATTGCTTCGGTTACGCTTACAATGAATGATATCGAAAAAGCCAGAGGTTTTATCGATGTAATGAAGGACAATATCACGGATTGCAAATCAACGCAGAAAGGCTGGAACGCCAGACATGAAGCGATAGACTGGCTTAGTAAAAACATTGGGACTTCCTCAATTTCCGGAACAACTTATGAACAACAATTTTTAGCCGGGGAAAAAGATTACCTCGTTCAATTTAAAAGCAAAACATCAGGGGGCGAATCAACTTATGATTTTAACCTGTCGGATATCAATCCGCAAAAAATCAGCCTCGTGGTATCCGGGAAAGTACTTAAAATAGAAGTGCCGGCCCTGGAAAGCAAATATTATATCAGGTTGATGAAAGCCGGCGATCAGTTTAGTTATGTAAGGGAACTGGCAATTTATTCCGACAATATTGAACAAGCCAGAAGTATTGTCAACGCGCTTATTTATCTCGCTGCAGAAACAAAGAAGCCGGAAAGGATGGTATGGAGTTCATATAATGATGCCCTGACTTTTGTAGAAAATAATATGGGTAAGGTGAAGTCCGGATCTTCTATGCTTGAACAATCATTAACCTTCGAGAATTCTCCTGAAGGTAAAGTAAATGTTTCTGTTCAGAAGACCGATTCAAAGGGTGTTGCAACAAATACATCATACATATTCTACCTTAACGACTGCAAACCTGAAGTAGCGCTGGAAACAGCTTCAGGTAACATTTCGATGAACATCACTACAAGCGACAAAAATAAATACATAAGGGTTTATGGCGGGGAAGAAATCCAGTCGCATGCTTCATCGGTGGAATTGTATGCGAATGATCTCGAATTGCTCCGTGAACTTATTAATGCCATGGAATATGCCATTAAAAACAGTGAGAGCGGAGTGAAAAGCTTTGAGTCAGTGAATGCTGCCGCTTCATGGCTGTCATCAAATGTTAAAGAGAAGCAATCATTATCAGTATCTGTGACAGAAGAAAATAAAATAACCCTCGGAGTAAGGAAAACTACATCAGAAGGGGGAACGGTCAATCAGGTTTATGATGTTTATCCCGAAGACCTGAATGCAGAAAAACTAAAGATTGAGGTAAGCGGCAAAAAGATGTCAGTTCCTCTCTCCACCAGGTATAAATATATAAAAGTTCATTTCGATGATAAGCTTCAAAGCTATGCATCCGAGGTTGATGTATTATTCGATGATGTAAAGGATGCTAAAAACTTTATTGCTGCCATAAAAGCAATTCATGAAAGATCGCAGGTAACGGATCGTGGTTTCTCAAGCCGGGATGAGGCATGGGCTTACATGCGGGCCCAGGTTGGCAGGATTGAGGTAGAAGGAATTGTTACCGAACAGTCTATTGACAATCCTGAACAACCATGCAATGCTGTATTAACAACAACAGTAACCGATGCAAAAGGGACAAGCACAGAATATAAATACGAGTTTGCCCTTCGCGATATCGATCCCAAAAATTCGAACATCACCATTTCAGGTAAGCGTATTCAGGTAGAGTTGGTTACAAAAGCAAAAGAAAAACTGATCAAGCCACACAAAAATGGTACTGCTGAGAATTTTATCTATGCTGTGAAAATTGAAACAGATGATATTCTTACAGCCAAAATGATGTTGGGGGCTTTGACAACACTATCAAACAGCTGTCAATAGAGTCTCAGGATTCGCCCAGGGCCATTAACAGTTTCTTTTTCAAGGAGTTGAATTGTTTTTCGTCAGGCGGAGATACATTGATATTTTCATATGCGACAATCTGCACAGGCGGAGGGCTCATCACCATGATCTCTTTGCCCAGCATTAGTGCTTCATCCACATCGTGGGTAACATAAATAACAGTATGCTTTTCTGCTTTCCAGATGGCAGAAAAAGACCTGGTCAGATTTTTTTTCAGGGAAATATCCAAACCTTTAAAAGGTTCGTCCATCAATATGATATCAGGATCGCATGCAAATGCCCTGGCCACAGCCACCCGCTGCCGCATACCGCCACTAAGCTGTGCCGGGTAATAATCAGCAAATGCTCCCAGTTCCACCAGTTTCAGGAGTGTGTCAGTCTTTTGCCTGCGTATTTCCTTCTGAACTTCCCTGCTGATCACAAATTCAATATTTCCCCTGACAGTTTTCCATGGCAACAAACGCGGATCCTGGAAGATGTACGACATACGCTTGTTGCTGAAACCGCTGAGGTTTCCGCTATCGGGGTTCACCAGTCCCCCGATCATATTGAGCAGCGTAGTTTTTCCACAACCGGAAGGCCCCAGGATACAGGTGATGATACCTTCAGTAAAGGTGATACTGAAATTCCTGTATAGCAATATGTTTCCGAATTGCTTGTGAAGTCCTCCGACGTGAATGCTCATGTTTCTTTCCAGCTTACAAGTTTTCTTTCACTCAGCCTTATCAGCTTTTCAAAAATGTAGCTGATAAGCACGGCTATTATTGTCCAGGCAATTACGGCATCTACATTCAGATAGATTTGCTGGGCATGCATCATGGTCCCTATCCCGTAATCAGGCTGACTGAGGACTTCACCGATTATAATTGCCCTCCACCCGATACCCAGTGCGCTCGATGCTCCGCTGATGATAAATGGCATAATGGCAGGAATATGGACCTCTCTGATGATCCTGCTGTGATTCACCCTGTAAAATTTTGCCATCTCCACAATTCCCGGGTCTACGCTCCTGATACCATCGATCACGTTGGTACAGATGAATGGGAACATGGTGAGCATGGCTATGAATACAGGAACAAAGCCAGGGCGGAACCAGATGAGTGCAAGGAGGGCAAGGGCAATAACAGGCACAGACCGTATGGTTACCAGCACAGGCCTGAAGAAAGCATTGAACCGTGGCCGTATACCTGAAACAATACCAATGAGGATCCCCAGCAGCGCCGATATGATAAATCCTGCTGTACCCCTTAAAATGGTTGAACCTGCAATGCCAAGAAAATCAACATCGGTGAATAACCTGAGCATGGTGATTAAGGTCCTCTCAGGATGCGGTACGATGAGTGCCGAATTAAAATACAATGCCAGGAGCTTCCATAAAAGGAGCATGGCAATTACCGATATAATGCCCGGGTAATGTTTTTTAATAAATGAAATTTTCATCAGGCATTTTTCCTCCAATGATATCAGGGCTCATGGTATAGAATACACGAAGATATTCTTCAATTTCGGTACGTACTTCTTCAGCCCTTTTCAATTCAATATGCGACCTGGTAATGGCACCGGCAGCAATTTCCTCCGTGGGCAGAATGTTGTATTTAACGATAAGCACAGCAGCGCTGTCGGGGTAACTGTTGACCCAACGTATCGATCTGCCGAAGGCATTGATAATCTCTTCTGCCAGCCCGGGTCTTTTTGAAAGGAGATCAGCTTTAACCATAATAGCAGTCTGCGCCAGGGGAACACCCTCTATGTTGTACCACTCGGTATTGAGATCAAAAATAATATCTGATTTCTTGTTTTTGCTTATGGCAAGGCTGACCAGCGGTTCGGAGATCACGCCCAGTTCAGCAATCCCGGAAGCAACGGCGTTGGCCAGATCGATGTGGGTAGGGAAACTATAATCAAGATTTACGTCTTTCTCAGGGTCCAATCCGTATTTAACCAGCAGGTAACGAAGCAGAATGTCGGGGGTCATACCCTTTGCCATTACATGGATTCTTTTGTTCTTCAGATCTTCCCATGTTTTGATGGTCGTGTCGCTTCCGAAAAGATAGAGTGTGCCCCATACTGGGATAGCCATGAGCCTGTATTCAAGTCCCTTGTTGTAAAGTATGGCAGCCATGGTGGTAGGAAGCAGGGCGAAATCTGCAGTACCGTCTAGCATCATTTTGCGGACCTGCAAGGGTTCATCGAGGATTTTGATATCGACTGTTGCATTTTCAACCTTGCTAATACTATCGATAAAATGTATCAAACCCATAGAGGAAGGGCCTTTCAGGCTGGCCACGATGATGGTTTTCTGCACTTTTGAATCCTCGGCCGGCATCCGGCAGGCAGCAGAGAGCAGTACCATAAATGTTATCAGCAGGAATAGACGCATCATAACTGCAAAGCTAATTTATTTGGAGAATTATTACTTGAGTGAAAGAATTGAAGTAAATCAGGACTTATTAATTATGGTTTTGCAATCTCTGAATAAAACATTACTTTTGTGGCTTCTAAAAACCGATCTGTATGGTTCTGAGATTTGGGAAAATGATACCACGTCGAGGTTATACAGGTTTAAAAGCAGTCTGATCCAAAAGTACACTGATGGAAAAGAGAATAGGGACCGTCCTTATTGGGATTGAAAGCCGCGAAAATATTCAGCAGCTCAACGAAATTATCTCCGTTCATTCTGATATCATTATCGGGCGGCAGGGCCTCCCGCGAAGCAATGGCATCAACATTATTTCCCTGGTTCTTGAAGGTACCACCGATCAGATCGGATCTCTTACAGGCCAGCTGGGCCGTCTCAAAGGGATCCAGGTAAAATCAGTACTTTTAAAGAACATCACGGATGAATAGGACCATTTACATTTCAGCAGCCTTTGCTTTTTTCATTGCAACAAATTCTTTCTCACAGGAACATTTTCTGCTTAACGATTCTGCATCGTCAATCACAACAAATGCCATAAACATTGGCGAGGTAATTATCTCAAGTCTCAGGTTCGACAGGCAGTTAAAAGATCTGCCCGCGCCTATGTCGGTTGTTGGCGCTTATGAAGCCCAAAGACAGTCAGCCTTTACCATTTCCAATATTCTGGATAAGCAGGCCGGAATTTCAATGGGAGGAGATGGTATATGGGCAACCAATATCAATATCAGGGGTATGGGGGAAGGCCGGCTGGTAACCCTTATTGATGGAAACAGGGTGGAAACGGCCACAGACCTTACCGCCGCCCTCAGCATGATCGACGTCTGGGATATCAGCAGGGTTGAGGTTATTAAAGGAGCTCAATCTTCCCTATACGGGACAGGTGCCATGGGAGGTATTGTCAACATTATTACGAGAGAAGGTCAGTTTGGAGAGAAAACTTACCTGTCAGGAAATGTGGGCTCAGGTTTTGCCTCAGCAAATAAACTACTCTCAGGGCACGCTGAATTCAATGCCGGTTCAAAACTATGGTATGCAAGGGTTAGTGGCACCTATACGGATGCTGGGAACATGAAGACTCCCGCAGGTTTGTTGCCAAACAGTCAGTATGCCTATAACAATGTTTCAGCCAGGGCAGGGATCAAACCTTTTAATAATCATCTGTTCAGGATACAATACCAGCGATACATGGCAAACGATGTTGGCATACCCGGCGGTGATGCTTTTCCCGGGCCAGCTGAGGCAACCTACACAAATATTTCTCGGGATTTGATAGCTGCCTCTTACGAAATTCAAGATTTAACTGATAAACTCATCTCGCTGAAGCTGGGCTATTTTCTTCAGGACATATTCAGGGAAGTTTCGCTTCACCCCAATACAGTTACTGAAACTCCTCTTCCCAACGGGAACATTCAGCGGACCAGCCCGCAGCTTTTTACCCCTGTCGGCCATCACTTCACCAATGGAGGACAAATACAGGGTACCTGGAAACTTTCCGGCCGGAACACTTTTATTGCAGGAGTTGATCTATGGAGCAGAAAACTAACCACTGAACGGATAAAATATATCACTTTTGAAATACTGGATACTTCGGGTAGGGTCATCAGGACCAACAATATTGAAAGGGGCGAAACGCCGATACCGGAATCTGCATTCAGCAGTGCAGGATTCTTTGCAGAGGACGAGTGGAAATTTTTTGATGACAGGCTTTTGTTCATTGCCGGTGGACGGGCAGATGGTATCTGGATTACAAACGAGGAAGGATATGATGTTGACTATGTGATCATCAATGACATAAGGAATGATGCCCCTGAAAAAAGGATCACCTTTGCAGGCGGCAGGGAGAATAGCTTATCATGGAGTGCCAATGCAGGCCTGCTTTTCAGGGTTAACAAAACCTCAGATATTACGCTGAATGTTGCCCGTTCTTTCAGGGCACCATCACTGGAGGAAAGGTACAAATATATTGACCTGGGCAATTTTGTCCGCATCGGAGACCCATCTCTTGAGCCTGAAAGAGGTTATTCCGCCGATCTGGGCTTCCGCAGATGGAACAAGAGGTCCGGTCTGCAGGCAAATATTTTTGCCAACAGCCTGAGAAACCTTATTGTGGAATTGCCGGGCGAATTTATTTATACCCTAATTACCGGGGCATCAGGGTCAGTAACGGACTCTATTGATGCTTTCATCACTTCCAATGTAAGCGAGGCGCTGCTTTATGGTATTGAATTCAATGCCGAGTATAATGTCTACAGTAATTTTGTTATCTATAGTTCAGGGTCTTACATTCATGGAGAGGACACTGAGACAGGTGAAGCCCTTCCCCTGATACCCCCTTTGAGTGGCAAGCTGGGCTTAAGGTATACTTATCCCAATGTGGGAGGCATGGCACTGATAGTATCGGGTGCTTCAAAACAAAAAAGAATAGCTGAAGGTGAGCAGGAAACAGATGGTTATGTACGTACAGACTTTGCTTTAAATACAGTAAGAATTAACCTGGGCAGCACGGCAGGATTACAATTCTTCGCCGGCATTGATAATATTCTTGATAAAAGTTATACGAACCATCTTTCAACCAACCGGGGGAATATTACTGTGGAGCCTGGAAGAAACTTTTATGCGAGGCTGATTGTTTCTTTTTAAGCCAGCGCTGAAGACATCCTATGAAGCCCTCTCCTGGTTCTTTTCAGGACTTCCCTTCCTGGCATGATTCAAAAAATTGTAATAAAGAGGTTAGAGGATCACAGAGAAGAATGAATGTTATGATACTCATTTAGATATTCTCAACGGCAGCCTTAATGGCTTTGATATGTTCAGGTGTTGTTCCGCAGCACCCGCCGATGATGTTTGCGCCTGCCCTGATAATTTCGGGTACCAGCTGAGCCATCATTTCAGGGGTTTCAGGAAATACATCAACCCCGTTAACATTCTTCGGCAATCCTGCATTGGCATGTACGAGTATCGGTATATCGGAACTTATCTTTCTCATTTCTTTTACTATGCCGATCATTTGTCTGAAACCGTTACCACAATTGGTACCAATAATATCGGCGCCGGCATTAATGGCAGCCGTTGCAGCATCGGCAGGGGACACTCCCATCATGGTATTAAAGGAACCATCATTACCGGCTTCAAAGGTAAATGTGGCTATTACCTCAAGGTGTGTGTTTTCTTTGGCAGCTTTTATGGCCATAACGGCTTCATCAAGGGCGCTCATGGTCTCAATACAAATGGCATCGGCACCACCCTTCTCAAGTGCAACGGCCTGGTCCCTGAATGCATTATGAAAATCCTTTTCAGTAACACCACCTAATACGGTCATTTTACCGGTAGGCCCCATAGACGCAATCACCCATTGGTTATCTCCGGCAGCCATTGATGATATTTTTGCAGCGGCTTCATTGATCTCATTAACCTTCCCGCCAAGGCCGTAATGATCTAACTTAAAGATACTTCCGCCGAAACTATTGGTTTCTATCATATCTGCACCTGCAGAAATATAGCTTTTAGCAATATCCAGGACATCATCAGGACGGTCAATACACCATTTTTCCGGGCATTCCCCTGGCTGCAGGCCTTTTCTGTGCAGAAATGTGCCCCATGCCCCATCGGAGACCAATATCCTTTTCCTTACAGCTTCAGTTATCTTTTCTTTTATCATAAAAGGCTTGTTAAAGTGATGTTAAATGTATCAAATTTTCCGGTTCTGAGGATAGCAGAAAATATTTTCTGCTTAATCAGCTGCTGTTTTTCACTAAATTATTGTTTATTTTAGTGCGTGCCAGAACGATAGCAATTCAATTATTCAGTCTTGAAGGATGAACTGGTATTATAAGTGGCATATTGAATTTGTGGCGGTTAAAAAGGTCATATTAACATCTTATCTGCTGGTCATCTTTGTCATTGCCGATGTCCGGGCGGGCTCTTATATTTTTAAACATGTGGGAGCGGAAAGCGAGCTGTCACAATCGTGGGTTACTTCTATACGTCAGGATTATCTTGGGTTCATATGGATCGGGACTACCGATGGCCTGTACAGATATGACGGGAATAATATCAAATCATACAGAAATATTTCGGGAGATACGCTTTCCCTGTCAGGGAATAATATTTCCTCAGTTTTTGAAGACAAAGAGAATAACCTGTGGATAGCAAGTTCACGGGGCATCAGCCGTTACAACAGAGACCGGGATAAATTTTATTATCATAATCATTGGCCTAAAGAAAATTTCCTGACAGTCATATCGGATGATTCTGGCGATATTATAATTGGATCCTATACAGGAGTGTTCATCTATTCACCTGAAAAGGATAGTTTTAGAGTTATACTTCAATACATCAATAAAAGTGTGCCTTTTGATGGCAGGCAGGGTGCATTTTCTTTTGACAATAAAATACTTGTTGCTGGTGCTGACGGTGTCAGTGAACTTGATCCACGCAGCGGTAATTTTGCACGATTTGCTACATTTCCTTCCGGAACAACCGGAGCATCCATTAATACATTGACCAGGGATTATAACGGAACTTATTGGATAGGCAGCCGGGAATCGGGACTCTTCTATGCAGAACCAACAGGAAGCAGTACTATGAAAAGGTTAACAAAGGCAGGGATTACTATGCTTGATGATGTTTCTGTTATTTCTATTCTGGCAAGCACCGATTCTTTGTTATGGGTGGGCATCGAAAATAATGGCATTTTGATATTAAACCTGAAAGATTATTACAAAGGCGATTTTGACATAATAAGTATCCAGTCTGACCCGGATAACGGACTTGTTAATAATTCTGTGTATTCAATGTATGAGGATCAGCAGAAAAATATCTGGATTGGAACCTACGGAGGGTTAAACATCTATAATAAAATATCAGATAATTTTAAACATGTGCTTGCCATAAAGGGGAGCAAAGGATTAAATAACAATATTATTAACGGTTTTTTTGAAGTAGGAAAAAAAATTTGGATAGCTACTGAAGGAGGCGTTAACATTTACGATCCTGTAACAAGTAATTACGAATACCTGAGAAACATACCGGGAAATAGAAACAGCCTGGGTTCAGATGCGGTTTTTTCTATTGCAGAGGACCGTCAGGGAAAAATATGGATCGGCACATGGGCAGGCGGATTGAATGTTTATAATCCGGGTACAGAGTCTGTTTTCAGATATCTCTCAGGTAACCCGGGAGCATCGGTAAACAACAACAATATTTTTTCTGTAATCACCGATGAGAATGACATAATATGGATAGGTACCATGGGTGGTGGATTAAATAAATTTGACCCTGCCTCGGGAAGGTTTACCTATTATACACATGAGTTATCTGACCCCGAAAGTATTTCGAATAACTGGGTCCGGCAGGTTTTTCTTGACAGTAAAAAGCGATTATGGGTATCTACATACGGTTCACTTGACCTGATGGACAGGGAAAGGGGCACTTTTATCCATTTTAACCCCGACGAAGCAGATGATCATAGTTTTAATGATAACGGGGCTATTGTGATTTTTGAGGATTCAAAACAACACCTATGGTTTGGCACAGAATACGGATTAAACATCTTTAATGAGAAAGATACTTCATTTTATATTTTCGAATCTTCCCATGGGCTGCCGAGCAATGTTGTGAGTGCAATCCTTGAAGATAACGAAGGTAATTTATGGCTGGCAACAAATAGGGGCATTGTAAAATTTGTTGACGGAATATCTGTTCCGGAGGAGCCAACGTTCATCATTTACGATCGCAGGGACGGGTTACAGGGAGATAAATTTAACCACAGGTCGGCATTGAAAACTTCCGATGGTTTGATGTATTTCGGTGGTAAAAGCGGGTTTAACTGTTTTCAACCTGATGATCTGAAGAGCAATGATTTTGTTCCACCGGTACTAATAACAGAATTCCTGATATCCAACAAAAATGAAGTCTTTCCGGGTTCCGGCGATGCAAAAACCGATAAGCATATCACCCAGGCAGAGAAAATAGTTTTGCGTTACAGGAACCGAGTATTTACCATAAACTATGCAGCCCTGAACTATATTATACCGGAAAAAAACCAGTATAAATATATGCTGGAAGGTTTCGAAGAATCATGGAATGATGCAGGGAATAAAACAAACGCCACATATACAAACCTCGATCCCGGAAAATATACTTTCAGGGTAATTGCTGCAAATAACAGTGGGTTATGGAACACACAGGGAGCTTCTTTAAATATTATCATTCTGCCTCCCTGGTACCGTACAAATGTTGCTTATTTTTTCTATGTGATCATCATTACTTTAATTATCCTTACCTATCGCAGGTTTATTGTTTTAAGGACACAGCTTAAACACGAAATCACTATTGAAAGGATCGAAAAAGATAAGCTTGAGCAGATCAACAAGATGAAGTCCCGGTTTTTCACAAACATATCGCACGAGTTCAGGACACCTTTGACCCTTATCCTGGGGCCTCTTGATAATCTTCTTTCGGATATCAACCTGAAACCCGGAATTTCGCAACAACTTGGTATCATTGGCAAGAATGCCCGCAGGTTACTTCGCCTCATTAACCAGTTGCTGGATATTTCAGCCCTCGAAGCAAACCATATGAAGTTAAAGGTTACTAAAGGTAACATTGCGGAGTACATCAAAGAGATAGGAGGATTATTCAGATGGCTTGCTGCACAAAGAAAAATATCCTTCGAAATAAATATCGAAATGCCAGACCTGGATACTTATTTTGATGCTGATAAAGTTGAGAAAATAACTTATAACCTTATTGCCAATGCCTTCCAATATACTTCTGAGAATGGCAAAATTACGGTTGAAGGTTATCTAAGGCAGGGCAAAGAATCAGGTGAAACTGCAATGTTTGAGTTGAGGGTTAAGGACTCGGGGATGGGAATAACACCGGATGACCAGAAGAAAATCTTCGAAGAATTCTATTTTACAGGCAGAAACCATTTTACAATGAAACATGGATCAGGAGTTGGTCTTTCGCTCGTAAAGGGATTAATTAAAGTATACAGGGGGAATATAGATTTTAATAGCACAGTAGGCAAAGGTACTGAGTTTATTGTTTGCCTTCCTGTTGAAATAGGAGCTTTCAGACCTGAAGAAATAGATACGGAACATAAAGATCACATACCATTAACTCTCGATATTTACGATCTTGAACAAGGCTATATTGACGATATTTCTGCAGAGGGAAATAAAGTTAAAGTGACTGAGAATAAAGACACTCATCCTGTTGTATTAATTGTTGAGGATAATATTGAAATGCGGGAGTTTGTGAAAGACATTTTTTCAAAAAATTCTTATTTTGTTCTGGAAGCATCGGACGGTAAAGAAGCAATAGGGATCTGCGAGGAAACCATTCCGGATATTGTTATAAGCGATATCAAAATGCCTAATATGGATGGTTTTGAATTATTGGGTTCATTAAAAAGCAATGAGCGTACATCACATATCCCTGTAATACTACTAACGGCCAAGGCAGACAATGAGGACAGAATTAAAGGTGTTAGCACCGGCGCCGATGCTTACATTACAAAACCCTTCGACGGAAAGTTGCTGTCTGCAACAGTTCGTAATCTTGTCAATTCCAGAAAGAAATTGATAGAAAAGTTCAGGCAAAACCTTTCTATCGAACCTTCAGGTATTACTATAACTTCGGTTGATGAGAAATTCCTGCAGAGGGCAGTTGCCTTTGTTGAAAAACATATGGCCGACGCAGAATATAGTGTTGATATGTTCAGCCGTGATATGGGAATGAGCCGTTCTCATCTGCACAGGAAGTTTATTGGACTTACAGGTTTATCGCCCAGCAGTTTTATACGCACCATCCGGATGAAAAGGGCTGCACAATATCTCGTAAAAGGTCAATTAACCGTGTCAGAGATACTCTTTGAGGTTGGGATAAAGAGCAGATCCTATTTTATCAAAAGCTTTAAAGAGCAGTTTGGCTTACTACCTACGGAATTTGCCGCGAATAACAAAGAAAAATAGTACAGGAATCACAAAAAAGGATTGAAAATGCCCCGGAAGAATTTTCTATCGTAGGACATTTGAGAATACTTTTGCAACATTTAAATACATTACTTCACCACGGGAAATGTATATTTGGCAGAATTTTCCTAATTCAAAAAAATTATTTTGGAACAGAGAAGACGCCTGAGAAGATTGTTGATAATTGAAATGCTTATAATGATCGGCATCATCATGTCGATAATGATTTTAATAATTTTCATCTAATTAATCCTAATTACCTATGAGAAACAAAGTAATGCAATTATTTCTGTCAGCAAGGAAATGGCAGTATATGCTGTTTCTGCTGGCATTGCCTGTATTCCTGTTTTCAGGCAACATGTATGCACAGGAAAAGGTGCAGGTTACTGGAAAAGTAACTGAAGCAATTACCGGAGAAGCTCTGCCGGGAGTTTCGATTTTGGTTAAAGGCACCACTACCGGTACCATCACTGACATTGACGGTAAATATTTAATAATGGCCGGCCCGAATGATATTCTTGTCTTCAGTTTCATCGGATATGAAGAGCAGGAAGTAAGTGTTGGGAACAATACCCAAATAGATATTTCTCTCGCGCAGGACATCATCGGCCTCGATGAAGTAATTGTTACTGGTTATGGTGTTCAGAAAAAAAGCGACCTCACGGGAGCAATAGCATCGGTTTCTGCAGAAGACCTTACCCAGGTCCTCAGCGGAACTGTTGAGGAGGCCCTTAAAGGAAGGGCTGCCGGTGTTTTCTCCAGCTCTGAAACCGGAGCTCCCGGCTCTGATGTTGTATTCAGGGTAAGAGGGATAAGCTCAATCAATGCTGCTAATCCAGTTGTTGTTATTGACGGCTTAAACTCCTCAACCTATGCATTGAGCGCATTAAACCCTGGAGATATTCAATCAATCGAAATTCTCAAAGATGCTTCATCTGCTGCCATTTATGGTGCATCAGGAGGAGCAGGTGTAATATTGGTTACAACCAAGCAAGGGATCCAAAATGAATTGAGGACCGAGTTGAATTATTCCTTTGGTTTGCAGGATCCCTACAAACGAATGGACATGATGAATACTGAGGAGTATTTTGAAACATATTTTGATGTTGTTCCTGAAGCCAGGCAGCTTTTTTCACCTGATACAGTGCCTTTCCTGCCTGATGTCGATTACCAGGATGAAGTTTTGAGAAGGGCCCCCATCCATAATATTGATTTTTCAATCGCAGGAGGTAATGAGGTTTCTACCTACAGGTTCAGTACAGGTTATTTTTCTCAATTAGGAGTAATTCCAAATTCTTCCTACCACAGGGTGAATGTGAGATTAAACTCTCAGCACCAGGTTTTCAAATGGTTAAAGATCGGCGAAAACGTGCTTCTGGCAAACGAAACCTATAATGGTTTTGAGGAATGGAACTACAATGATGCTTATGCATCTCCATTGGTACAGGCCTGGCAGTTTCATCCATTCGCAACTCCTTACGATGAAAACGGAGACTGGAACCTCGATCCTATATCTAATGTAAGAAACCCATTTGTTGCTATCGATGTTATAGACCGCAATATTCCACGTTACAGGCTTATCGGGGACTTAAATGCCAAACTGAACCTTTTCAAGGGTTTTGTAATTTCCTCAATTGTGGGAGGAGACATAGAATTTATGACAAGCCGCGAGTTTACACCTGTATATTATTTCAACGCCAATACCGGCGCTCCCCAGTCTATAATAAAACGGGATGCTGAAAGGAATTATAGCTGGTATGTACAGAACTATGCAACCTACGATTTCAATATAAGTTCTGTTTTGGATGTTACTCTTATGGCAGGTCATGAAGCAGGTTATTATCTCAACGAGAACCAGACAGCTTCCAGGTATTCCACATTTAATGAAAACCGTGAAAACCATTATTTTTCGGCATCCCAAAACAATGAAGAATTCATACTTCAGGGCAGGGGTGAAGAAGTTTCTACACAGGCCTTTTATGGCAGGGTAAACCTTGTCTTTTTAGATAAATATCTTGTTACAGCGAATTTAAGAAGGGACTACTCTTCCAAATTCGGACCCGACTATAGGGCTGGTAACTTTCCTGCAATATCAGTTGGATGGAAATTCAGTGAAGAAGCTTTTATAAAGAATAACGCGCCTTTCATCAGTTTTGGTAAAATAAGGGCTGGATGGGGTAAAACCGGTAACTCTAATTTCGATCCTTACAGATATTTTGCCCAGGTGCAGTCTCCGAATGTATACGGATATGCTATGGACAACGACAATCAGAGTGCAGGTGCAGCCGTTCATGGTATTGAAAATACTGAATTACACTGGGAAGAGGTTGCCTCAACGAATGTCGGATTGGACCTCAACTTTTTTGCTAACCGCTTATCTTTATCCACAGATTATTTTGTCAAACAAAATATTGGTATGATTATTCCGTTGCCTGTACCGGATTTTCTGGGTACCTATCAACAGAATGCAGATAATGAAGGTGGCGTAGTCGATTTCTTTGTTAACCAGGGAGATGTTCGCAATTCAGGAGTTGAAGTTACTTTAGGTTTTAAAAACATAAAGGGAGAATTCAAACATGATATTAACTTTAATGCCAGTTATATCGTGCATGAGGTCGGAGATATTGGAGGCGATACCATCATTTCCACAAGGAGTGTCTATACTTTTACAGGTCTTACATTTACTGCTCAGGGTGAGCCCATGGGATCATTTTATGGTTATAAAACTGATGGTCTGTTCAGGCAGGGAGATGTTATAAACCAGGAAGATGCAGATTATGGAGATATCCGTTGGGTTGATGTCAGCGGTGACGGCGTTATTAATTCAGAAGACAGGACTATAATAGGTAATCCGCATCCTAAAATTCTCTTAGGTTTTAACTATAGCCTTTCATGGAAAAACTTTGATTTTTCAATGTTCTGGCAGGGGGCTTTTGGTCACGACATCATGAGGATAAATAAAGTATGGCTCTACAATAATAGCGGAGGTTTTAACTGGCACAGGGATGTCCTTGACCGTTACACCGAAAACAATACTGATGCTGAGCTATTCCGTACGGACTATGATAATAACAACAACAATACCCGTATGTCAGACTGGTACATTTCGCCAGGTGATTATCTCAGACTCAAGAACATACAAATTGGCTATACATTGCCTCAAAGTATTACAAGCATTGCGAAAATTGATAAACTGAGAGTTTATGCAGGCGTCAGGGATTTGCTGACCATAACAAAATATGATGGTCTTGATCCTGAAATTGCTGAAGACCCGGATCCTCTTATTACAGGTATCGATGTATCCAGTTATCCCAGGCCGAGAGTATTTATCTTTGGTTTGAATGTAATATTTTAACAATTTAAACTGAAAAAAATGAAAATCAAAATATTATTAATCAGTGTTTTATGCATCTTTTTGTACCAGGGATGCAGCGACGAGTTCTTTTACACACCACCTACTGTTTCTGAGTCAACAGCAGGTTTCTATAGCAATCCTGAGAATATTGAACTGGCTGCTATAGGTTGTTATTCTCAACTAAACGCCGTACGTGTTACCGACCTGAACTATTTCGCAGGTATGGGTAGTATTGCATCTGATGATGCTGAAGCTGGTGGCGACGGTACCCCAAGTGATACCCCTGATCTTCAGGACCTCGACAGGTTGCAACATACATCTGTTAGTATTACTACTATAAGGAATATCTGGGCATATTTTTTCAAGGGTGTATACTTTTGCAATTATGCTCTGGCAAATTTTCCCCAGGCTGCAGCAGATAATCCTGATCTAGTTCCGGAAAATTTTGATATACGTATTGCCGAAATAAAATATCTGAGGGCACTTTACTATTTTCTGCTATGCCGTGCATACGGAGAATTACCAATTTTTACTGCTCCTCCCTCATTATCAGAATATAACTCAGTTACCCGCTCTGATATCAAAGCTGTTTTTACCCAGATTGAGAAGGATCTTTCTGAAGCTATACCTGTATTGCCATTGCGCAGTCAGGCAACTGATCCTGGAAGGGCTACAAAAGGCGCTGCACAGGCACTAATGGCCAATATGCTGCTTTATGAATCATCCTATGCTGAAAACTATCCTGGAGATGTACGTTTTGGCGCAGTAGAACAAAGATATGACGAAGCCCTGACTTATGCAGAAGCCGTTCTTGCCCAGGTCCCCAGTGAATACAGACTTGTCGGTATTGATGGCGATAAATACGATACCTACTGGGGCCCACAGACAGGAGGTTACAGATTCATTTTCACTCTTAAGGGTGATAATAGTGAAGAAAGCGTATTTGAAATTCAGAATATTGAAGATTCACCCGGTGGATGGATTCAAGCCAGGGGTAATGCTATGACTCAGTTTACTACAGCCCGCAGGTATGTTAATACAGCAGGTACACCGCAACAGATTGGCTGGGGTTTCAATAACCCAACCCAGGAACTGTTAGATACCTATGAAGAAGGTGACCCGCGAATTGCTACCTCCATAGCTCGTCCCGGAGATTCTATTCTTGTTCAGGACAATGTCACAGCAGTTGTTATGTGGAGGCCTATTGATTTTGGGTTAAGTCCTACAGGTTACTATAATCGTAAGTATGAAGCTTCTCCAGAGCAATATTTTGCGGTAACTTCTGATTGGGCCGATGGTCCGGTAAATGTTAAAGTTATGCGTATTGCCGAAGTGTATCTGATTGCCGCCGAGGCTGCTTTTAAAGCTGGCCAGACAGATAAAGCCCTCGAATATGTTAACATGATCCGTACAAGGGCCCGTATGAGTGGACCTGAAGGTAATACCATACCTGCTGATTTAACAAGCCTCACTTTTGAAGACATACAAGATGAACGCAGAAGGGAACTGGCATGCGAAGGTCAGCGCTTCTTCGACCTGGTCCGGTGGAGGATTGCAGAAGAAAACCTGAATAATGTTTCTATAGGATATGGTTTTACAGTTCACTATAGTTCACCAAGAAATGATTTCTATCCCATTCCGCAAACAGAATTAGACGTTGTTCCTACATTAAAACAAAATGAAGGATGGTAGGATTGAATTAGAAATTTAACATGATTATAATGGGTTGAACTGAAACAATGTGTAACTTTGTTTAGTTCAACCCATTGATATTTTTATCCAGGCTTATGAAAAGAAATAAATACGTTAACATAATTATTGTCGTTGGGGTGGGGGTATTTATTCTTTTTATTTCCACCCATAAATTCCGTATTAATAATTCCCTGTCAATTAATTATCCCTTTAATAAAGCTGTCTTTCCCAATGAATTTCCATCTCCGACATTGAAATGGACTGATGCTGACGACAATATTAACCAATGGCAGGTCAGTTTCAGTATTAATAATTCAGGGTTCAAAATTGATACTATTACAACTCTTAAAGAATGGAAACCAGGTGAAGATGACTGGATGAACCTGAAGAAGGAAGCGGGCAACAAGAAAATCATCTGCCAGGTCCAACGTTACAGGTCTGTCTCCGGAAAATTTAAGAAAGCTGGTGCTGGCATCAGTATCTCAGTTTCGGAAGATTCTGCTGGCGCCCCAATTTTGTACAGGGAAGTTGTGCTGCCTTTTGCTTTCGCTGAAGCGAACCTTGAAAAACTTAATTACCGCCTAGTAAATATTGGTAGTCCGGATCCTCCCTTTTATTCAATGCAAAAATTCCTCGTTTGCGGAAACTGCCATTCATTTTCAGATGATGGCAGATCGGTTGGGCTGGACCTTGATGCTGCAAAACGAGACAAAGGAGGCTATTTTATTGAGGATATTTCTGATACTATTGTCTTTGATACAAGTAATTACCTGTCGTGGAATAAGCTGCAAAACAGGCCTACCTTTGGTATGTTTTCCAAAATTTCACCCGACGGCAGGTACATTGTTACAACCATTAAAGACAGGGTGATGAATGAAAACTATGGTTATGGGCCCGATGCCATACCATTTTCTCAGATATTTTTCCCTGTTAATGGTGTATTGGCTGTGTATGACCGCGAAACTAAAAAACTCAAAGAACTACCCGGTGCCAATCTACCCGGATATGTGCAGAGTAATGCTTTCTGGTCGCCGGATGGAGAAACTATTTATTTTTCCAGGGCAGATGCATTGCCATATACTACTGACGATTCAAGTGATATTAAGATCTACGACCCTGAAATTGTTAGGGGATTTATGGACCAGACTAGGGAATTCAAATTTGATATTTGCAAAATTCCTTTCAATAATGGTGAAGGTGGCACAGCAGAACCAGTTAAAGGTGCTTCAGCTAATGGCAGAAGCAATTATTTTCCGGCTGTTTCACCCGATGGTAAATGGCTGATTTTCTGCCAGGCTGAGAATTACATGCTGCTTATGCCTGATAGCAAATTGTTTATTGTTCCTGCTGAAGGCGGAAAAGCAAGAAAGCTTAAATGTAACCTCTCTCTGATGAACTCATGGCACGCATGGTCGCCAAATTCCAAATGGATTGTCTTTTCTTCAAAAGGGCTCAGTGTTTATACCGATATGTTTCTGGCACATATTGACAGTAAAGGCCGTGCATCGTTACCTGTATTGATAGAAAATGCCAGGGCCAGAGGTATGGCAGCCAATTATCCTGAATTTGTAAATATCAGGCCTGATCAAACTTTTAAAATGATCTATAACTATGTAAACCTGGATCACCTGAGATACTACCTGAACAAAGGTGATACGGCTATGGCTAAAGATCTTTATCAGCAGTATCTTGACCAGGGCCAGTTTTCTTTATATGAAGAATATACTTTTCTTGCCGAGTTTGCTTATAAGTTGAAATTATACAGTGATGCTGAAAAATTTGCTAACAGGGCTTTGGAAATCAGACCGGGAGATAAAGCATTAGGTTATTTTCTTTTTAAACTAAAGAATAAAATCAATTCCAATAAATAGCAATTAGGAATTATTCTACATTATATAGAGGGAGCCCCTGCGACTCCCTTTTTTGTTTTCTTCTTATGGGTGTTTTGATAAAATTTTTTCATTATGCTGATTTTAATAAACTTGTATGTTACATAATTGTAAAAGTTACATATAATTAGCAACCCAAATCACGGTTATACTTTACGGATTCGTGTCTTATACTATTATATTAACACACAGATATTCAAACCTTTATGAAAAACTAAACCTTTCGTAAAAGTGCGAGTTCAGTGTATCCTGAAAGTACTGTTGGAATGTAACAAATTCAACAGATTATTTGATTTGGAACAAAGTATAAAACTCAGTAAAACAAGAAGATAGACAATATGTTCAGAAATTTTCTTTTTTTATTGAAAAAGCTATATTTACGGCATTAATCAATTATACGACAATTAACTATTTAATTAACCCTAATACTTATGAAGAAAAATGTCATCAGAAATCATTTGAGCAGAAGGGGCATTCATATCGCCTGTTTTCTGCTGATTTGTACGATTTATTTTACAACGGGTGCCTTCGGGAGTTTAACAGCCCAGGAAAAGACAGTTACAGGTCAGGTACTTGACCAGGCGAACAATGAAGCATTACCTGGTGTGACCGTTGTGGTAAAAGGTACTTCTACAGGTACAATTACTGATATCGATGGTAGATATTCTATTAAAGCTTCGGAAGGTGATGTACTTGTTTTCAGTTTTGTCGGATATGCCGCACAGGAAATAGCTCTGGGTGCCGAAAACGAAGTGAACATCGTTATGGCACCTGAAACTATCGACCTCGAAGAACTGGTAGTAATCGGTTATGGTGTTCAGAAGAAAAAATTAAGTACCGGTGCTAATTTGAATGTTAGCGGGGAAGTTATACAGAACCAGAATACTGCCGGCAGTATGGATGCCTTAAAGGGCCTGTCTCCGGGAGTTTCAATTTCACAAAACAGCGGTGTGCCGGGATCCGGTAATAAGATTTACATTCGTGGTATTGGAACTGTCGGTAATTATAAGCCCTTATATATTGTTGATGGCATAGCCCAGGGGGATATTGATCATCTTAGTCCCTCGGATATTGAAGACATTGATGTCCTGAAAGACGCAGCTTCTGCTGCAATCTATGGTTCACGCGGGGCAAATGGTGTTATACTGGTCACTACAAAGAAAGGCAGGATTAATGCTGCCCCTGTTGTTAACTATAGCGGATATTATGGCTGGCAGAATATTTACAGGGCCCCTGAAATGTTAAATGCCCAGCAATATATTGAAATACAGCAACGTGCAGCTATTAATGCCGGACGTGATTCAATAGATTTCTCAGCGGTACCTTTCTATGAACAGATTCAAAATGGTACTTACACGGGGACAAACTGGATTGAACTTGCTACCCATAAAAATGCACCTGTTCAGAGCCATTCGCTTAATGTTACCGGGGGTTCTGAGAATTCTACTTACTCCATTGGAGCATCGTATTTCGATCAGCAGGGAATTATTGGCAAGCAGGCCAATAACGATTACCGGCGTATCAACCTGCGTCTGAACAGTGAACATATCCTCTTCCGTATAAAAACCAGGGAACTGGTTATTTTAGGTGAGAACCTGACCTTTACAAATGAGAGCAATCCTACCCTCAGGACAGGAAGTCTTTACTGGAGCGATATGCGCAACCTGATGACCACCGATCCCCTTCTGCCGATGTACGCCGAAGACGAGGACGATCTGGCTTATCCTTATCATTATGCTATTCCCTGGACCGGCTTAAATACAATTAACCCTATTGCGAACATGGAACTTAATTCCAGATGGAATACCAATAATAACAATACCATAACAGGAAATGCATACCTGCAGATACAACCTGTTAAAAACCTCAGGTTACGATCTGTTTTTGGTATCAACAACTGGTATGGTTCCAGCAGGCATTGGGAGCCCGATTATAACCTGGGTGCAAGAAGTTTCCGTGAAGATGATTATCTCCATCAGAATTTATGGACCGGTTATTCATGGACATCAACAACTACTGCAGGCTATGATTTCAAGATCAGTGAAGTTCATGAAGTCAGTCTGCTTGCCGGTGCAGAGTTTATCAGAACTGCCAGGGACCTTAATATAGAAGGTACAAACAGAAACAGCGTTTATAATAATTACGAATATGCTTATCTGAATAATTTCGATCCCCTGGATGTTAACAATGTTACCAATGCAAGTTTTGGCTCAAGAGATAAATATGGCTGGGCCATGATATCTTATTTCGGAAGGTTAACTTACAATTTCAAAGAAA
>Ga0123335_1003555_pt1 | contig 21573 bp, 19 predicted proteins | sample BiotimSIPDNA_2_FD_89707 | JGI IMG/M metagenome (GOLD analysis project Ga0123335, IMG submission 89707) | Anaerobic biogas reactor microbial communites from Washington, USA - Biogas_R2 time_0 SIP DNA | ecosystem: Engineered > Bioreactor > Anaerobic > Unclassified | place: Washington, USA...
AGTCTTGCTTGAATCGAAGAGTGGCTTCCCATCAAGTCGCTCGGGGTATAAAGCGTCTCTCCGAAAGACTCTTGAAGCAAGGTATCAAACAGCGCGAACTCGGCGGCTTCAATCGGTTTCAACGCCGGATCCAACATCATCCAATCGTCTTTGAATTCCAACAACAAGAGAATGGGGACGTGATTGGGATTATGTTCCGACCACAGAGCGATCTCCTCAAATGCCAGTGCCAAATTGACCGCCGTAGAGCCATTATCCACGAGTGGAACATGAATGGCCTCAAAGGTGTCCCGCCGATAGCGGACATCCAGTTCAAAACTCCGAATTCCTTTGTCTAGTTGCTCGGTCAAGGGTGGATTTGCGTATTTCAAGGCCTTCGCCTCTTCAAACGAATCACCCAATCCGACGAAGAATTTCCCGATGTCCGTTCCCCGGGTCTTGTAGGAATTATGAGAAGCGATCATCCGGATCTCATTGAGCCGGATCGAGGGGTCATCCAAGTCGAAATTGGCAAATGCTTGCTCATCCACGGGATCATAGTCCTGTTGATAGAGCTCTCTTAATTCTTCCAGATGGCGTTCTTGACGGGAAATGGACGCCCAGCGAACTGAACTGAGTCGCAAAAGCAAAAGCAAGAACAAACTAATACCGATGATGATGACCAATACAATTATCTTGAGGATGCGTTTCCAAAGCATTGACATCATGAACCATCTCCTTTAAATTTTGCCGATCGATCAAATGTCGCATTTCAATTGGGCATTGCAATTGGTACAGGTATTACAACCACCGAATTCTTCCACCGTTCCTTCAAGGCAAATGGGACAGATGTCACCGATCTCCACGCCGATGTTGCGTCCGATTTTGGACCGAAGGTGCAAATCGCTTTCGATCGAGGCTGAAAAGGTTTCTTGAGGCATCATATGGATTCCCAAATCGGAGATATCCATCTGTACCGGTGGCACTTCAGTTTTCTTTAATGTCAAGACTTGCGCATCCCGACTGCCATCCACATAGACGGTGCCACCCTTGGCTCCATGTTTATAGAGATACATATAAAGCTCTTGTACTTGTTCCACGCTATACCCTTTAGGAGCATTGACCGTTTTGGATATGGAAGAGTCCACCCAGCGTTGGATGATACACTGAACATTGGCATGTTCTTCTGCTGAAAGAGACATAGCGGACACAAAAATGGAAGGAAGCGGTTGATCTCGATATTCTGGATGTTGCTCCAAGTACTTTTCCACGATGGGAGCATCGACTTCCATATATTTTCCCAATCGCCCGCTCCGAAAATACTTGAAAGCAAAATACGGTTCCAATCCGGTAGAGACGCCTACCATGGTGCCGGTGGATCCGGTAGGCGCAATCGTCAAGAGATGGGAATTGCGGATACCATCGCGCATGACGCCTTCGCGAATGAATTTGGGCATCCGTTTCATGAAGCCTGATTCAATAAAACGTGCTCGTGAACCATATTGATCGAGGAAAGGAAAACTCCCTTTTTCCTTGGCCAAATTGATAGAAGCCTGATACGCTGAAACAGCGATATAACGCATCAATTTATCCACAAAGCGGTTCCCTTCGGTGCTGCCATAGCGGAGATTACAAAAAATCATCAGATCATGGAGGCCCATGATGCCCATCCCGACACGTCGTTCACCTTGCGCTTGACGGCGATTTTCCTCCAAAAAGTAAGTGGTTTTATCAATCACATTATCTTGCATCCGGACGCCTACTTGGATGGTTTTTTCCAATTTTTTCCAATCCACATCCTGTTTTTCCTTACTGACCATGTTGGCAAGGTTGATTGCAGCAAGATTACATACAGAATAGGGAGCTAAAGGTTGTTCGCCACAGGGATTGGTGGACACCACTTTTTGACCGTAGGCTTTTGCGTTGGTCATATCGTTCGCATTGTCGATAAAGAAAATTCCGGGTTCTGCCGAGTAAGTGGCGCAAATATTGATGAGATTCCATAGTTCACGAGCACGGATTCGTTTATATACACGAACCGGATACCCCATATTCTCCCAATCACGGACGTCGCCAATCGTTTTCCATTTTTCATCATATGCGGCTTTCTCGCCAGCTGAATAATGATCGATATCCGGATATCTCAGTTCATATTCGTAATCTTTTTCAACCGCGTTCATGAACTCACGGGTAATGGCAACTGAAATATTTGCCCCGCTAAAAAAATCAGGATCTTTGACTTCATAGTGCCCACCGGTCGATCGCATTTCTTGTACTTTCGTGATAATAGACGGCTTCAGAGTGCCGGGTTCGCGCATTTCCAAATCGTATAGTGTTTCTACCATTTCCATTTCATCGTGTTGAAAAGGAATGAACTTTAGTTTTGCTTTGGCTTCACGGACAATGTCTTCGTCTTTGATCGCTTTAATCAAAAACTGAAGAATCTGGACATTCTGCATCTTGGAGATGATAAACTCGACGATATCGGGGTGCCAGCAAGCCATCATGATCATTTGCGCACCTCGACGGGATCCGCCTTGTTCCACCAGATTGGTCAACTGAGACAAATCGTGTAACCAGCTGACAGCACCCGATGATTTGCCATTAACACCTTTGGCCAGCGAATTTTTCGGTCTTAACGTACTGCCGTTGGTCCCAACCCCGCCTCCGCGAGACATGATTTCCATAACTTGACGCCGATGTTCACTGATTCCGGTTCGAGAATCCTCCACAAAAGGCATGACAAAACAATTGAAATAAGTGACGGCGGATTGACTTCCAGCTCCAAAAAGAATCCGTCCAGCTGGAACAATGTTCAAATTGGCGACTTCTTGATAAAACTCCTGAAAATGTTCAACAGTTTCTCCCGCTCCCAAATTAGCCGCTACCCGCATGGCGATTTGTTCAAAAAAGAGTTCTAATGGTTTGTCAATCGTGTTTTTCAGACGAACAACCTCTCCCAAGTCATTCGCATCCAAAGCGATTTTGGCATACTCTTCTTCCAAGCGAACGCTCACCGAATCAACACTTATGTCCGTGATGAAGCCTATCCCCCGACTGGGAAATTTGGGATCATCCTTCACCACACAAACAACCAAATCACCGATGCCTAAGGACAAAAGATTGATATCTTTTTGCGAATATCGGTCCAGCATCACCAAACGCGAAACACCGTTAAACGTCTTTTCCATTGTGGGGTCGACAAGAAACAGATGGGGAAAGTGCGTTTTGATATCTCGATTCAGTTTTTCAATTTGGGCTTGTTCGTAATAGGGCATGTCAATTCTCCTTTTCGTCTTTTTTGCTTTTTTTCATGATTGTTACGTTGCTAATTTTTCAGGTTGTATAAAAAGAAAACCTGGATATTCTCCATTGGTTTTTAAGTGTTGTTCAATCGATATAAGTGGTTTCATTGTATCATGACAAAGAAGATTATTCTATGCATTTTATAAAAAGAAACCGAAATTCCTTTTGGTTTTAACTTGTTTCATTATTAGAAATGACGAACGACTTCAAAACGTTCCATCGTATAGGATTCCGTCTCCTTGATCCCCGCTTTTCGTAATACCACTTGAAGTTGTTCTTGAACGGTATCGATTCCTTCCAAGTTCGGAAGCAACAAGGCTTGACGGTGTTGATGGCGAACAATAATGCCATATCGCTTGGGATCCAGTTCATCGATCGATGAGATGGATTCGGTCGGTTTCAAGACATCCACACTATACACAATTCTCGACAAATCATCCACACTCACCGGGTCGAACCGAGGATCATGCGTGCCTGCGCTGATGGCGTTTTGGATGATTTCTTCGGCAATCGAGCTTGTGGTCGGCTGAGTAGTGCCAATGCAGCCTCTTAACCGTTGATTGAGTTTTAAAGAGACAAACACGCCGGCACGTTCATTCGTCAACTCTTGAGGAAATGTCGATGGCGGTGATATCGTTTTTTTGGACAAGACATATGTTTCTAAAGCGAGCCGAGCAAGACGGACTAACGAATCTTCGGCGTTTTTTTGATCAACGAGCGTCTTCTGTTCTGCTTGAAGAACCATTTGATCGAAATGACGTGAGGAATCTTTTTCAATCACTTTAAAAGCAGCGATTGCATACCCTACGCCAAAAGGTCCTTCATAAGACAAAAGCTCGGCACTGACTTTTCGTCCATCCAAGGCGCCAGCCATGATTACCAGTGAGCGATGGCCGCATTCCGCCGCTTGTTCTGAGCATTGTTCGCTACATGTCAAAAAACGCATAAAATCGGCATTTTCCATTGCTTGTGTCATGTCCTGATCAAATCGGGGACCTTCCGGATGGAATCCATAAGGTCCGTTTTCTTTGAGCTTATGTGAAAGATCACCACTTGCAATAAAAACGCTGTTTTCCGAGCGCTTTTCTGCGACTTGTTGGATGATTTTACCCAGTTGGTAGTGAGAAAGAAGTGACAATCCAGATAGAGAAACTCGGACAAGTTTGTAATCTGTATACTCCTGATTGATGAAATACAAGGGGACTAGCGATCCATGATCTAGGGCGGGACTTCTTTCACCAAGCGTCCCGGCAGGAAAGCCAAGCGCTTTGGCCTGTAGACAGAGATCTTGAACGAACGTTTGGTCATAGTCGACAGTGATTTGAACGTCAGCTGCACCAAACTTGGAAAATGATCCTTGCGCTTTCTTACCGGGAGAGATATGAATATAATCCGAATACATGATCGCATGCGGTGACGATAGGATGATTATAGCCGGGCGAATGGCTTTGATTCGCCGAGCCACTTCTTGATATGCTTGGATCGTCTTTGATATCCTTGTTTGTTCTCCCCGTCCAACAGCAGGGATGATCAACGGGGGATGTGGCAAAACAAAAGCAGCGTTGATGGACATTTTGATCCACTCCTTGTATTAGACATTCCCAAGATGTATCTGTTTCAATTGGTGTTTCTTCGCAATCGATCGCGCCATAATCAAGGTTTCAATGGGTGTTGGCTGAGTATCTTTCATTTTCCATGCTGGGTGAAAACGATTGAGATGCCAAGGAATTGTATTTCCAAGTTCCGTTTCGATGAACGTTGCCATGGCCTCGATTTGAATTGCCTGATCATTGACTCCCGGAACAATCAATGTAGTTATTTCTACATGAACATGATTTTTTACTAGCAGCTTCAGACAGTCCATGACTGGTTTTGCGGATCCTTTACAAAGACGTTCATATGTTTGATCATCTGGAGCTTTTAGATCAACATTGGCCGCATCCAGATATGGTAAAATCAATTCCAAAGTTTCTTTTGTCATATAACCATTGGTCACCCAAACGTTTTTCAACTGTTTTTCTTTGGCGAGAACCATGGTTTTGAACGCATACTCTAGATAAACCGTTGGCTCGGTATACGTGTAGGCAATCGCAGGCACATGATAAGCTAAAGCCCATTTTACATGATCTTCAGGCGAGATATTTTTCCCTGGAAACGGTCTGATTCCGGCTTCTACGTGCGAAATTTCCCAGTTTTGACACCACGGGCATTGCAAGTTACATCCGGCTGCGGCCAGCGAATAGATTCTTGAGCCGGGAAGAAAATGATACAACGGCTTTTTTTCGATGGGGTCAATCGCCACTGCGACCGCTAGACCATCGTTCAACACCATCAGTTTGTCTAACTGGTTCATTCGGGTGTGACAGACCCCATAACCTCCTGGTTTGATCACACATCGATGAGGGCAGACATGGCATTGAATGAAATCATCCTCCAACCGAGAGTATAACATGGCTTCTTCCATGCGGAATCACTCCTTCAGAATTATTCCTATCCTCTTATTTTTTATGTCATTGACCCAATTGCTATCTATTTACCCTAACTTGTCTGAATAGAATATTGTCTCTCTGACATCAGGGGAGTGATGATCACTTAGGCATCAATCATATTCAACAAGCGATAGAGTGACAAGCGATGACGCATATAGGGGTGAAATGCCAGCCCCAAATCGCGAAGCGTATCGCTGATGCCAATTTCATCAGTCGTCAAAGCACACCCAGCATCAATCATCGCTTGACGGATTTCTTCGACGCTTGGGACACTGCGAATGATTTCTCTGATTTTTGGCCAAAGATCGCTGATTTTTTGCGGATCGATATTTTTTGTGATGGTTTTTGGGAAATTGATGGCCTTTACTTGTTTTGCCAAGGGACCATAAGCTTGATATATCGCCTTCCAATCACACTGCTCTGGAACCGCCGACACCGATTCAATTTCGGCCAATTCCGCATATTTTTTCATGATCAATAGTGTCGCCACCCCCACTTTTTTTCCGTGGAAATCCGACATTTTACCTTCTAGCAACTTTTGACATTCCCAAAAGTGTGACAAAATATGCTCTGTTCCAGAAGCGGGTCGACTCGTTTTCGTCAACCCCATTCCAATTCCGGTCAATAGCAATCCCTCAAAAACCGCTTGGGCACTTTCCTCATTGACGGTTTGAAGTTGTTTTGCCAAAGACATGATGTGATCTGCGGCCATTCTTGTCAATCTAGCCACCTTTGGACAGAAAGGTTCATCAATTAATAGATGAGCTACTTGCCAATCAATCAATGCGACGTATTTAGCCACCATATCGCCAAATCCCGCCGCTTTGAGTTCTGCTGGGGAATTCGCCAGAATCGTCGTATCCGCCAAGATGATTTCCGGTGTTTTTGCGGCATAAGTTTCCTTAAACTGGTGATGTGTCAGCGCAGCATTATACGAGGCGAACCCATCCATGCTGGGAGCGGTCGCAAAGAGACAAAGTGGCTTCTGGATGGTCGCGGCGGCATAGCGACAAATATCGTGGATCGACCCCGTTCCCACTGCCAAGATACCATCCGAATCACTCGCCAACTGTTGAATCCGCTCAGATTCGCAGAGCTCCGCCAAACGAACATCCTCATAAATCTGCTTCTTAAGTGAAAACTCGCGCAAACTTTCGAGAATTCCGGTGCTTGCTTGAAGTGTCTGGCAATCTGCCACCAATAACAATCGCCTTGGGAAAGTTTGTTTCAATAGAATTTCTCCGACATGATGTACTAACCCAGGGAATGATTCCTGATAGGGAAATACCAAGGAATGTGGTATGCCACATGAACAGTTCGCAAACTCAAATTTCAACGATTCAAAATCAATAAGTGATTTCACCGCAAACTCCTTCAAGTCAAAAATAATTGCCAAATCAAAATGGTCGAGAATTTCCTGTGTTTTTACAATTTCTGCTCAGCACTTAGTCACAAGAACGGAAAAAAGGCGATCCTTCTCTCGCCTTTGCGTCCTTCTTTGATGTCGAGACCATTCTGTTTACAAATTCTTAAACAATGCTGCTTCAACTTCCTTGGATACATAACCACAGGCATCGCAACAGTTCTCCAATCGGTAAAACAAATCTTCCCAGATAAACAGTTTTACCGGGTCTGTCTCATACATGAATAGCCGCCTGACCGCTTCGGAATAGACGGTATCACAATCTTCTTCCAACTCCAATACCACCGAAATCAATTCTTTTAGACGTGTGGATTTCTTATAATGACAAAACTCTTCCAACAAGCTTTTCAAGGAGATCGTGCAATCTAAAATGATTTTTGAAATCAATGCCATTTCAGTTCGAAGTTCTTGAATATTGAACATGAACATCCGCATTACCACATCTTCGATCATATCCGTTACATCATCGATAGCGGAGAGTATTGCCAAAATATCCTCTCTTTCGATCGGGGTAATGAACTCTTTGAACAAGTTGGCGATCACTTGATGACGTTCTTGATCCGCATCGTGTTCAATTTGATGAATATCCGACTTATAGACGGCTAGTTTCACATAATCAAAATTCGTGACGATTTCGTTCAGATACTCGGCGGCTTTTAATGAATAGTCGGATAAGCGCACAAAGGCTTTAAAGTAATAATTGTCTTTGATTTTTTCCATAGATTTCCCACAGCCCTTCTAAAAGATCAAGATGAATAATTTTGCCATTAAGAAGCCAATCAATCCGCACCCAGGAAAGGTGAGCACCCAAGTAAGCACCATGTCTCGTACAATCTTCCAGCGAATCGATGACACGCGTTTTGCGGCTCCGACTCCCATGATTGCCGTGGTTTTCATGTGCGTCGTACTGACGGGGATTCCAAACCAAGACGAGCACAATAATCCGATGGTTGCGGCTATATCAGAGGCGAATCCTTGATAGGGTTTTAACTTCACCATGTCCATTCCAACCGTCTTAATAATCCGGTATCCACCGACCGAGGTCCCCAATCCCATGACAAGCGAGACCAAGATCATCAACCAGATCGGAACGGAAAAAACGTGAGTACTCACATCGCCTTCCACAAGCGCAACACCAAGAAGGAAGACACCAATGAATTTCTGGCCATCTTGCGCACCGTGCATGAACGCCATTGATGCCCCACCAGCTACTTGCGCCTTTAAAAAGAAACGATTGGTCTTTCGCCTATGCATATCTTTGCAGATCAAGACTATCAGTTTCGAAATTCCATATCCTGACAGAAAACCAAAAAATGTCGATAGTAACAAGCCATAAATGACGTTGACCCAAGCCGAACCATTGATTCCGGAAAACCCACCTTGAAGTGCAATGGCAGCACCCGAAATCCCGGCGATCAGCGCATGAGACTCCGAGGTCGGTATGCCATAATACCAGGCCATTACCGCCCAGATGAGTATTCCCACTAACGCGGCACAAAGAGCCGCTAGCGCGTCAGCGGAATTCCCGCTGAAATCCACCATTTTATATAAGGTTTCCGCCACTGTCGCATTCACAAGCGTCATGAATAAAACGCCGAAAAGATTGAAGATTGCGGCCATGATAATTGCTTTTTTTGGTGAAATCGCTCTGGTGGAGATACAGGTGGCAATTGCATTTGGCGCATCCGTCCAGCCGTTGATTAACACCACCAACAAGACTAAGATCACCGTTACAGCCAGAATCCAATTCCCGGTAAAAGCTCTCAAAAAATCCAGTAAGCCCATTTTTCCCTCAAATCAGTTATGACATGTATCGTTTTGGCACCTTTTTTTCCATTCGGAACTCCGTCCGAACGATTAACTTGCCAATCTCATTATAACGAGTAAAATTCAAAATGTCTAACGAATATTGAAGGAAACATCAATGAAAAGCCTTTCTTGTTTTTTAGGTATCCGGCTTTATGCGAAAACGATGTTGCAATCAGATTAGACGAAAAAAAACGGTCAATCCTTTTTGACCGTTTGTTCTTCTCTTTGTTTTGCGATAATTTCATCTATTTTAGAAGCGATTTTCGCCAATTCTTCTGGAATTGCAATTCGCTGAGGACATTTTGAGACACATTCTTGACATGACTGGCATGCAGATGCTTGCTCCTCAATCGCCATTCGCTGATATTTGAGGAGAAATTCTTCATCGCTGTGATGAAGATTGTATTCATTGACCCAGCGGAAGTTCGCCGGAATATTCACCCCGTGTGGACACGGCAAACAATATTCACAGCCCGTGCAGGGGATCAGACGATTTTTTTTAAACGCTGCCAATGCGCGATTGATGAGTAGTTGTTCTTTGGCGGTAATTGGTTGAAAATCGGTCATTGTTTCGAGATTATCAAGGGTTTGTTCCACCGTCGACATCCCACTTAACACAACCATGACGTTGGGTTTCGAAGCCGCATAACGGAGCGCCCAAGACGCTATACTACGATGAGGGTCCGCGGTCCGGAATATGTCTCGGGCTTCTGATGAGAGCGTTGCCAACAAGCCTCCCCGGATAGGCTCCATGACAATACAGGGAAGTTTGGCCTTTTCAATCAAATCATATTGTTCTTTCGCCTTCTGAAGGTTCCAATCGAGGTAATTCAACTGAATTTGGACAAAATCCCATGAAGTCATCGCGAGAATTTTAGCCAACTCCTCTGGCGTGTCATGAAATGAGAATCCTAAGTGGCGGATTTTTCCTTTTTGTTTCATCTCAAGCAAAAAATCGAGAACGCCCGGATTTTGATAGGCTTTAACATTATGGCGGTTCAACGCATGACAAAGATAGTAATCGAAATAGTCGACTTGACACCGCGTCAACTGCTCTGCGAAAATCCGTCTTGCATCGGATTCTGACTGAACGAGCCACCCCGGCATTTTCGTCGCCAGATAAAAAGAATCACGAGGATACTTCTTCAAAGCTTTACCAATGAATAATTCGGATTGGCCTTGATGATAGGGATATGCCGTATCAAAATACGTCACTCCGTAAGAATAGGCAAAATCGATCATTTTCTCCGCTGTGGTCTCATCAATCATCTCCGGGTCATTCACTTGAACCGGCAACCGCATCAAACCAAATCCTAATAAAGAAGGGTTACTTTTGATTCCTGAAAATTGTTTTTGTTTGATAACAACCGCTTTTTTCATTCGCATCTCCCTGTAAAATTACATAAATATATATGAAAATTTACTTTCATAATCCATCTTTTTTTTCAAAAACATGAGGGTATTGTACCATTTTTTGCAGAAAGAGTCAATGATACCAGGAAGTTCCTTCATTTGACATTGACCAGATAACCACTCGCTTTTTCAAATCAGAAACTAGCGCATCGCTACTACATTTATCTCTTGACATAAAACAAAACATCGGTAAAACTCATGACTTTTATCGAAGATATGATATAATCACAGATAGCCAGTATTGGCGCAAGCAAGAAACGGAGAATTGACAATGTCTTGGGAAAATTTATGGGAAATTTTAACTGTGACTACCTTTTGGGAGTTGCTGTTGATATTTACAGCAAAAATCGTTGAAGTAGCGATCGGCACCTTGCGAGGGATTCTGATAGTGAAAGGATACCGAACACCGGGAGTACTCTTGTCACTGATTGAGATCATTATCTGGATATTTGTGGCTTCACGAGTGATAACAGGGTTGGCCGATAGTCCCATGAAGGGGATCGCCTATGCTCTTGGCTTTTCCGCAGGTGTTTTTTTCGGCTCTTTATTAGAACAAAAATTGGCATTTGGAAAACTGCTGATTCAAACCATTACAACGGATAAAAAAGGTGGTGAGATAGCTATGATCCTCCGTGAACAAGGCTATGGCGTCACCATAGTCGATGGCACGGGAAAAGTTGAGAAACGCTCGATATTGATGGTCTATACGCACCGCCGCGGCAGTAGCGAGATCATCAAAACGATCTTAGCGATCGATCCCAGTGCCATGATCATTCAAAATGATGTTTCAACCTTGGTAGGCGGCTTCATTCATTCCGGAAAATCGTTGATCAAATAACAAAATGTAATATGGTTTCAAATAGAAAGCGGTGAAAAAATGGCACAGGATATTTTTGGTAAATCGCTTCAGCCAGTCGTTGCTAAGCGGTTGTATCTACTGGACTTGGATGGAACCATCTATTTGGATAATAGGCTTATTCCCGGTGCTAAGGAATTTCTTGATTGGGTACATTCCTCTGGCCGTCGAGCGATCTTTATCACCAATAATTCCTCTAAGTCTGTCACCGATTATATCAAAAAAATGGCCAAGTTAGGGATAAATACCACTTCGGATGATTATTTCACGTCATCCATGGCCATGGCAATATATCTCAACAAGCATCATTCAAAGAAAAAAGTATATGTGATGGGAACTTCCTCACTTAAAAGGGAATTGGCATCCAATCACATCGAGATCGCCCATGGAAGTGATCACGATGTAGACGTTGTCGTTCTTGGCTATGATACCGAATTGACTTATCAAAAATTAATCGATGTCTCTCGGCTATTAAAAAAAGATTTAGTTTATTTGGCAACGAATCCGGATTTTGTCTGTCCCGTGGCATTTGGTTTTGTGCCCGATTGTGGGGCAATGGCTGAACTGCTACGGCACTCGACTGGTAAAATGCCGATCTTTATTGGCAAGCCCGACCCCTTGATTCTTGATTTGGCGATGGAAAAAGCCAATATCCCAACTGATGAGACTATCGTTATTGGCGATCGGCTCTATACGGATATTCAGAGCGGTCACAATGCCAACGTTGCCACTCTTTGCGTTTTATCGGGAGAAGCTACCTTACAAGAAATTCAAACTATGAAGCAAAAACCCGATTACGTAATATCCTCTATCAAAGATCTTTGGCAGGCAACTCAATAAAAAACCCAATGGGAAAAATGACGCCCAGTGGGTTATTTTTTTATACGCAGGCTAAAAAGCAAACAAGATCGTGGCTATAAACGCAAGAACGATACTGATGATAGCCAGTGTCGTCAATTTTTCGCGAAAGAAGATTCTCCCGGCAAGTGTTGTCAGTACCACGGCTCCACCAGTCACAATCGGATACATGACCGTCGCTGGTAAGTGGACGGCAGACAAAAGTTGCAGCATATATCCGAAACTCGAAAAAAGCGCGAAACCAAGAATAAAAATAATGGTTTTCTGACGAAAGAGACTGAAGATCGTCATTTGGTTTCCCACCGACCCGTTTGTGTGCTTTTTCGCTTGTACGATACCTAAAATAAGGAGGGCGATCAACGAATAGCCGGCTGTTACCATCTGGATGACAACTGTAAAGTCGAGCACCGAAATCGAGGAAGTCTGAATCTGATGCATCTTTGTTAGAATCCCAACAAAGCCGTTGACCATAAAGACCAAGACACAGAGAAGATAAAAGAGCATTCGATTCTTTCTTTCGCCTGGTTTGAACGCCGGAAGGATCAAAGCAATGAGTAGCAACCCCAAGGCAATGATTTGAAAAATCGAAACAGATTCTTCTAAAAAGAAACGACCATACAAAAATGGCAACAGCATCAACCCTAGCATCAAGAACATTGAATAAAGCGACATATTGCCTAAAGAAATCGCCTTGATACCGATGAGGTTCAACGAAAAATAAGCCAGCCCGATCAGACCGCCCATCAAGAGTGAATAGGGAGGAATCGGATCAAGCTGAAACCCACTCAGCGCCCAAAAGGTGATGACGGAAGTCAGTGCGCAAAAAAAAGAGAAATACAAGATGCTTCGAAGCGTGGATCCTGCCTTCAACTGATAGAGCTTGCTGAAGGAGACCTGAATGGCAAAAAAATGAACGGCAATGACTAAGTAAAGATAATACATGCTGGCACCCTCCGAGAAAATTGATCAGTTCAAAAAATCGGTCGCATGACTTATGGTTTATTATATCACTTTACTTGCTGAAAAATACGCTAATTGAAAAAGAAAAAACCAAGGATTTCCCCTTGGTTTTCGTTGATATAGTATTTATCCGAGTTGATTGATTTTGAGGTCATCAATGACTAATCGAGATCTCGTCGCATTCGATCCGTTGCCCGACACGCCACCATCAAACACGATTCGAACATAATATCCAGCTGCCGGCATGGAAGAAATCTGGTCTGCGCTCAAATTAAATTCATAATACGGGAAGGGATAACTCAAAGGATTCGCCGGATCGAAGACTTCGTTTGCGACAGGTACAGAGGTGGATGTTTTGGTTGAACCGACAATGACAAAACTTCCTTCTTCTCCGGTTGGGCTGACTTGAACAACAAACGTCCGATCACTCATTTTCTCGCTAGAGGATGAAAGAAGTCCCCTTAAGGCATAAAAGGAAATTCCTGATAGATTAGCGATAGGATTATTCGTCGTCATGGCCACTTGATAATCCAGACGAAACCCATAGGTCTGATTTGTCAGCGAATTTCGGACATCGCTCGCTACGAAATAATTATATTCCGGATAAGGAAGCGGTGTAGCGGTTGCTTGGGGAAGGACGGCGTGGATCAATGATCCACTCGAATTCATTTCGCGGTTGATTTGCCTCATGAATCCCAAACTGGCGTTTCCAGGGGATGTGACACTCACACCTTGAATATCCCAGTGGATTCCCCCAACCAACACATCTTGAATGATATATCCCTGTTCGGTATACGAGGACCCGCCGGTCGTTGTCTTCGATGCCGCATCCATTATTGTCTGAAAGACAGGATTTTGATAGAGTTCCTCCAATGATTCGACACCATATAAATTTGTAAAAGCAGTAATGAGTTCTTCATCCATGATAGTGTATGGATCCGCCATCACGAAATCCCAATATCCGACGGGAATAGTTTCGGACTTCATCGAGTTCAGTTGATCGAAATAACCATAGGCGATCAAAGGAGCGCTCACCATGGAAAACAAACCGAATAGGCTCAATAAAACAATTATTCTGAGTTTTCGGACCATGTGAAACACCTCCTTAAGTCGCTTGTTGGACCTTGTCTTCTTTTCTAAAGATGAATTTGAATAACCAGTAGAGTGCCAAAACATCCACAACGAATATCAATTTCCCGATCGGGGCTTGCACGAATTGTAGAAATCCCCCGACTTTGGGTATTGTGAGCAAATGCCTTCCGACAATATCGCTTTCTTCCAACACCCAATTATCCAATTGACTACTCACTTCCGGCTTTGTCCGGTAAGTCGTGATGCCGCTATCGGGATCTTCGATTACCTGAGCCAAATAATGAACCACCACGACTTCGCGGGAGCGGACAGTGACTTTGAATGCGATGATATCGCCTTCGGATAAATCCGTCGGAGGGATATGTTGATCGACAATTACTAAATCATCGGCATTGATGATTGGCTCCATGCTTTCGGTCAAAATAACGTAATGCGTGAGTCGTGAAAAAAATGGGACATAATTGAATAAGAAATAACCAGACCCCAGAATGGCACCCACAATCAGCAATGTGAAAAACCATTGGAGCAATTTGCTTTTTGGATGATTTGATTTTTCCCGATGTTGTCTTTTCATTGGATTCCCTGCTTTCATGTTTTATTCGCTAACACCATAAATCGTAGAGTCAGCGTCAGCTTTTGTCCTTGAAGGGCGCGCCACTCGGCCTCGGTTCCCGATGCCTTCATCCGAATTCGGACTTGGATCAATGTTTCAACTTTTTCTTCATTCTGTTCTTTTTCCAAATCCACTTGATACGAGAGCTGTGAAGGGCTGTAATGCCCATCACCGGTAATTTCAAACTCGAACAAATGGTTGAAATATGTTTCTAAGGGTCCATTCAGTTCAGCTATTTCCACCAGCAACTCCCCTGAGACATTGAAGCGAACCCGATAAGTTAAGATAATTTCCTCTACATCGCGAGGCCCTAGGAATGCGCCTTCAGGAACAAGCTGTGTTCCCGGGCTGCTTTGAAGCGGTTCGGAGATTGTCAGAACGATGCCGGGCTCTAGGTCAATGACAGACCCGGCATCTTTTCCTGATCCGTTCTCCCATACAGTATGAATTATTCCATTTAAAGCAAGCACGCTGATGAGAAACAGAAACAGGAAACGGCGACGCTGATGATGACGAACGGTTTCACCCAATATGTGTTCGATTTCTTTCATGTCGTCTCACCGCATTTCGATAGTCATAGATCGAACAATATGTATTATTCTCTTATGCTAATGGGTTTTCTGGAGCCAGTGAACTCGATGCATTTTCCACCAAAAAGCTCACGTTGAACGAGGGGGTTTGTCCAGCTACAGCAGCATAATGATCCGCAAACGCTTCCCCATTGCTAGCCAGAGTAAACGTAATAGTGATGGTTTCGAGATTGTCACTATCCGTAAAGGCATTCGCAATCGTCCAAGACCCATTTGCATCTTCTACCAAGCCATTGACATCAATCGAGAGAACCGATGAGGGGTTGTTGAACCCGTGTTCATAAAGTCCCAAGACAAAGTCACTGAGATCAACGGACAAATTGGCTAGCATTCCCGTTTTCAAAGGTTCTTCTAATGATAATTCATATTCAAATACATATTGGGTGGTGTAATCTGCTTGATACGCGGCATAGAAAGATCCAGCAGGAACCAATTCGCGAGTATCTTGGAGTTCACTATCGACCACGAGACGAACGCCATAACCAATTTCGAGAGTTTCGTCGCGGTTTTGCTCAAGGCTATCCCACCAAGCATACGCGCCAACCGTAGCTCCCATAAACAGTAATGCAAGGGCAATAAACAAAAATACTTTTTTCATGATTTCTTCTCCTTATTTTCTTTTTATTCTTTTAGCTGTTATTGAGCGGCTGAAAAGCTGAGGGTAAAGGTAATTGGTTGATTATGGACCGCATTATAGGCCAGTTCAGTTGCCGGTTCTGTCAGGGTAACAGTAACGGTGACCAAGACATCGGCATTATTGACGGTTGTTTCAGCCTTCACAATATTGATATTGACGAGATCGGCATAAGTGGCATCCGCATTAATGAGAACATCACTAGCAACTACACTCAAAGTCAACGGATTGATAACAGCTTGATCGAGTGCCACATTGTAAGTGAGTACGATTTCCGTGACATCATTAGCTTTTAAAACCGCACCGGTTGGTACTAGGAATTTTCCCTCGGGCGCTACGGCACTTGCAGCAACTTCTAAAGTGACACCTTGTCCAATTGTTAACGTTTCCTCTTGTGTTTGATCCAGATTGTCCCACCACGCATAAGCAAAAGCGGAACCTCCAAGTACGATGGCGACTGCGATTGCAGCCATGAATTTCTTAAACATTTTTTTCTCCTCCAATTTTTTATTTTTACTTTCTAAGGTGAATCTTTATTCAGGTGATTTCAAGAAAAAAAATAGCCAACTGCAGTGATACTTGCAGCTGGCTATCTCAAGTTGAGACCCTATAGTTTTCCGTCGCCGGATTGCTCCGGGTTTAGCGTATTCTTGATGTGTTTTTCTTGATTTCACCGTTATTCTAACATACCCATTTTGAGATTGCAAACGATATGCTCACCAGTATTTTTACACTAAAAAAATCAATCCGTCTATCCTGTTTTTATATCTTAGAATGATACATGACATCAATATCTATTGTAATCGACTCAAACATGACTTTCATTGCCTGTTGGGATGAGTTATGTCTTGATAAATTCATTATCGATGCTTTTCTGAATATTTGATTCCAAAGTTCCCTTGTATGATAAAATAAGGATGTGTATGCTTTCTATCGGAGGTTTCCATGCGTTCTGTGAATTTTCCTTTTCCGAGCAAAGGAAAGGCAAAACCGGATATGACCATTGAAGTGGGAAACTATCGTTTTAGTATTCTCACAACTCGTCTGATTCGGATCGAATATTCAGCCACCCAGCAATTTTTGGATCAGCCCACTCAAACCGTTTGGAGTCGGGATTTTCAAGTTGTTCCCTATCAAGTGACAGAGGAGTCATCGCGAACCACAATTGAGACCGAGAATATCGTATTACTTTGCACTAATCCTACTATCTATTCAAAATCGTCGGGGTTCATCACCTTGAAGTCTTCTGAAGTCACTTGGTATTTTGGCGAAGAGTGTCCGAATCTTTTTGGCACCGCACGAACTTTGGATTTGATATCTGGGAGCACCCCCTTAAAAAATGGCGTTATTTCTCAGTCGGGAATCGCCATTCTCGATGATTCCAAGTCACTGCCACTAAACGTCTCCGGTAGAGTAGACCCAATCACTCATACAAGGATCGATCTCTACTGTTTTGCCTATGGTCATGATTATTTAGCCGCCGTTCGTGATTACTATCATTTATCTGGTGCTTTGCCCTTGATTCCTCGGTACGCTTTCGGTAACTGGTGGAGCAAGTATTGGCCTTATCGAGATCGGGATTTCCTCGAGGTTGTCCACCAGTTTCACCAATTGAATATTCCTTTATCGGTTCTAGTCATCGATATGGATTGGCACATCACCGAGATCGAAGGAGTGCAAGATTATTGGCAAGGTTGGACTGGCTATACCGTCAACAACAAATTATTCCCAGATTTTCTTGGGTTGATAAAACAGCTTCACAAATTGGGACTGAAAGTCTCTCTAAATTTACATCCTTCCGGTGGTTTGAAACCCTATGAAAACCGCTACCGAGAATTTGCGATCAATTTGGGAATGGATCCCGAACAAGAAATACCGATTCCTTTTGATCCCACCAATCCGCGATTTATGGAAAACTATTTCCATTTGTTGTTGCACCCGTATGAAGAAAACGGCGTCGATCTTTGGTGGATCGATTGGCAACAAGGGACCCAAACGCTCATCCCTGGACTTGATCCATTGTGGGTCTTAAACCATTCTCATTTTCTCGATTCGAGCAAAAATCAGGCTAAACGCCCATTTACCTTCTCCCGTTGGACCGACCGAGGGGGTCAACGATATCCCATCGGCTTTTCCGGTGATACCGTCATTTCTTGGAAAAGTCTGGCTTATCAGCCATACTTTACTGCAACCGCCGCGAATATCGGTTTCACCGTTTGGTCACATGACATCGGGGGACATGACGATGGTATTGAAGACCCAGAACTCTTCTGCCGCTGGGTTCAATTTGGGTTATTTAGCCCCATTTTTCGACTTCACTCCGCCCGCAACCAGTTCACCACTCGAGAACCTTGGCGACATTCAACCGAGATTCGAACAATCGTCCAAGAAGCCATGCAGTTTCGCCACCAATTGATTCCTTATCTATATACAGCCTACTACCGAAATCATTCCTTAGGCATCCCCGCCCTTCGACCCATTTATTACCTCGATCCTGAAGCCAAGGAAGCATACCTACATACCAATGCTTATCTTTTCGGCGAGTGTCTTTATATTGATCCGATTGTCTCTCCTCGTGATCCATTGACAAAGCGATCCCGGATTTCGACTTGGATTCCGGAAGGCGAGTGGATCGATTTCATGACAAATGAAGTTTTCGTGGGAAAGAAAACAGTCACTCGATATCACCCACTTTCGAATCAAAATGTTTATGTCAAAGCCGGCGGCATCATCCCCCTCGTGGATTCAATTAATTCGCGTGCTGATGAAAATCCGCAACAGTTCCTAATTCATGTCTACCCCCAATCATCCGGATCGATGGTTCTATACGAAGATGATGGCATCTCGCAACAGTATTTATCCGGGGATTGCTTCCAAACACATTTTGCTCTCAAAGTATCTGATACATCGATCACCTTTGAGATAGATCCCGATTCTCAGGAAAAACCATACATCCCCCGTCAAAGGACTTATCGGATTTTCTTTCACAATGTTGAATCCGTTACCCCTCTCTTCAATGCCATTGTCCATGATCACGCGTCGGAAATCTCGGTGAAGCTGTCCTCTTATGAAAAATATTTGCTTGCGTTCGAGTACCGGAAAATCCCCAATAATAGAGCTATTTTACGATCATTAGAATCTTTTTTGATTGACGTTCCCTTATCACCCATCCTGAAACAAGCGATCTATGATGCTTTTCTCCGGGAGTCCAACAAAAAAGCAATCCGTGCTTCCTATCAAAACACCCCCAAAAAAATTCAAGCGGTCTTAAACCAATTTTTGGCAAGATTCAATCCTTCAGAAAAACAACGCTGATTACCTTCGGCCTTGAATCCATCCATCAGTCCTCCTTTGTCCTATTGACACAAAAAAATCAATTTTTCGCCAGTTGACAAGCAACCAAATCATCCAGTATACTAAACAGTGAACCACACCAGTTTAGGAGTGATATCCATGTCTTATGAATCACGTTTAAAAAATCCTCAGCTTGATTTTCTTTTCGACGCGATCCTACATTTACAGGATAAAGAAGAATGCTATCGATTTTTCGAGGATTTGTGCACCATCCGCGAACTTCAAACCATTGCACAACGGATCAATGTCGCCAAACTATTGACGAATAAAGTGACTTATCAAATCATCATGGAACAAACCGGTGCCTCAACCACGACCATCGGCCGGATCAATAAATCGCTCATCTACGGGGCTTCTGGTTACCAGATCATCTTTGACAGACTTAAAAACAAGGGAAGCAGATAACCACTGCTTCCCTTTATTTTTATTGATTAGTACATTTTTTTACCAATAAGCTGGTATTGATAATACACCCTCCGAATGCGAATGCACCAATCACAATCACCACTATCCGGATGATCGATTCCTCGGGTGCTCCACCAATCCATGTACTGATCCATTTATAGAGCAAAATAGGCAAATACGCCGCCAGCATAAGATACGCCGCTTGATAATGACCTTTGATCGGTAGGGATTCTTTTTGAAATCCTTTTTTTGAAACAATAAAGAAGATAATCCCGCTATGCATAGCAAGAAGTGCCGCAACAAAGACCCACCCCTCGACGAATTGTACCAGAGTGATCATGCTGAAAGCGAGTATTTCCGCCAATACAAAAAGCCATAGATTAGTTTTTCTTTTGTGGGTCATCCATCGTTCCTAATGGTGCTTGATTTTCCTCTGTTCGGGCTTCTTCTGGAAACCCATTGATCTTGTGACACGCTACATAATGACCGGGTTCTACTTCCCGTAAGGGCGCGGGGATGGTAATGCATCCGTTCATGGCGAAGGGACAGCGCTGATAGAACCGGCAACCTTGAGGCGGGTCGATCGAACTGGGAATATCTCCTTCCAAGATCACACGCTTCTTCTGATTCTCGATGTCGACATCGAGCACCGCGGATAGAAGCGCATTGGTATAGGGATGAAGTGGATTTTTATAAATGGCATCGGTCGATCCGGATTCCATTACTTTTCCGAGATACATCACGATCATACTGTCGCAAAGACTTTTGACAACGGCCAGATTATGGGAGATGAAGACATAGGTCATCTTGAGTTGGTCTTGCAAGTCCATCAAAAGATTCAATATTTGAGCGTGGACCGAGACATCCAGTGCGGAAACTGGTTCATCACAAATAAGAAAATCCGGATTCAGAATAATGGCACGAGCAATGCCGATTCGTTGGCGTTGACCTCCCGAAAAATCGGAAGGATGCCGATAGAGGTCTTGTTCCGACAAACCGACCATTTTTAAAAGGTCGATCACCCGTGCTTTCATCTCTTCCGGGGTGGATTTCCCTCGGATGAGCATGGGTTCGGAAATAATTTGGTACACATTGAATCTTGGGTTGAGCGAGGAAAAAGGATCTTGAAAGATCATTTGCATGTCCCGTCTCGCTTCTTTGAATTCGGCTCTAGGCAAACCAAACAGATCTTTTCCCTTGAAAATCACTTTCCCGGCTGTGGGCTTCACCATTCCGATCATCGCATTCGCGAGCGTGGATTTCCCACACCCAGATTCGCCGACAATTCCGAAGGTCTCCCCGCTCTGGATCGATAAGGATACATCCGTTACCGCTTGGATTCGCTTTTTTTGAAAAGCAAAAGCGCCTTTTACCGGAAAATCAACGGAAACATTCTCCATGACGATAATGGGATCCTTTTTATTCGCTTCGCTACTCATTGGGAGCCACCACCTTTGATGTGGAGCGGATGCCAACAACGCACTTCGCATTTCTCATCAATCTTTACTAGAGGTGGCATCCTCTCTTCACATTTTTTGGTTTTATAACGGCAACGCGGATGAAAGTAACACCCCGTGGGTTTGAACATCGGATGGGGTACGGAATCGGGAATCTGCACAAAGTGATGCTGAGTATCCGAGAGTTTGGGTACGGATCCAAGCAGTCCTTCGGTATAGGGATGATGAGGTGAGAGAAACAAGTCTCGCTTATCCGCTTTTTCCACGATTTTACCCGAATACATGACATAAATGGTGTCTGCCATATTGGCAACCACCGACAAATCATGAGTAAT
>Ga0123335_1003557_pt1 | contig 21566 bp, 15 predicted proteins | sample BiotimSIPDNA_2_FD_89707 | JGI IMG/M metagenome (GOLD analysis project Ga0123335, IMG submission 89707) | Anaerobic biogas reactor microbial communites from Washington, USA - Biogas_R2 time_0 SIP DNA | ecosystem: Engineered > Bioreactor > Anaerobic > Unclassified | place: Washington, USA...
AATTTCGCTCGAAGTCGCCGGTAAACGGGGCATCTCCGCCTTCCGTTTCCGCAAGTTCGAGATTGACGAAGCATTTACCCACTTCGAGGACAAGCCCAGCTTCGCCGAGGTGGACGTGCTGGCCGAGCGTTATTTACAAGAATATGCAGCCGGGCGGATCGACCGACTCGAAGTGGCCTACACGCGGTTTGAAACCGCCAGCAATCAACAACCGACAGTTGAAACGCTGCTGCCGGTGGGTGAATTGCACGAAGAACAGGTTGACAACCTGTCAAAGCAAAAGCCAAAGCAAAAGGGGACCGGACAGGTTGACAACCTGTCCTACAATGCACACGAAACGCAATATGAGTTTCTGCCATCGGCCGAGAGGATTCTGGACGAAGTGGTGCCGATATGTTTTCGGTTGCGGCTGTTCAAGTGTTTTCTGGACGCGGTCGTGAGCGAGCAGATCGCCCGCATGATGGCGATGAAAGCCGCCACGGACAACGCCGACGAAATGATTGCGCGGTTGTCGATGGCCTACAACCGCGCCCGGCAAGGGCAGATCACAGGCGAGTTGTTGGAGATCATCGGCGGGGCGGATGCCCTCAACGAATGATAATTGCAAATTGAAGATTGTAAATTGCATATTGCAAATTGAGATAAATGGGAAAGGGCAAGGCTTATGACTCCTGACGAACTAGCGGAGCGATTACTGGCTTTCGCGGTACGGGTGGGGCGAGTCGTAAACGCTCTGCCGGCAACGCGATTGGGCCGGCACGTCGCTTCGCAGTTAGAGAGATCGGGCACATCGCCGGCACCCAATTATGAAGAAGGATGTGCCGCCGAAAGCCGAGCAGACTTTATCCACAAGTTGTCCATTTGCTTGAAAGAGTTGCGAGAATCCAGATTTTGGATAAAACTGATCGTGAAGAGCAACCTGTTGCCTGAAACGAAAATATCCGAGCTTTTGGACGAGAGCGATCAATTATGTAAGATGATCGCCAGCTCAATAGTCACCGCCAAAAGCAAATCTCCCAAAAAGAATCCATGAGCTGTGAGTTATCGTAGCGGCAATTTTCAATTTACAATCATCAATTTACAATAAATTCGAATCACTACCATGCCCTCCATAGCCCACCAAATCACAAACCCGTCAATTGTCAAAAACCTCGGCCGCGTCAGCCAGATCATCGGTTCGACGTTCGACGTGCAGTATCCCGAGAAGCAACTGCCCGCGATTTACAACGCCGTCAAAGTTGCCGTCCGACGGGGCGGCGAATCGGCCGAGTTGGTCGGCGAGGTGCAGCAGCATCTCGGCGGCGGCAAGGTCCGCTGCGTTGCGCTGGGCAGCACCGACGGCATGGTCCGCGGCATGGAATGCCTCGACACCGGCGCGCCGGTCAAGGTGCCGGTGGGCAAGGCCACGCTCGGCCGCGTATTCAACCTCGTCGGCGAGCCGATCGACGAACGCGGCCCGGTCCAGGCCGAGGACCATTGGCCCATTCATCGCGATTCGCCCGCGGTCACCGATCTGTCGACCAAGACCGAGATATTCGAGACCGGCATCAAGGTCATCGACCTGCTGACGCCGTTCGTGCGCGGCGGCAAGGCCGGTTTGTTCGGCGGGGCCGGATTGGGAAAAACCGTCATTCTAACCGAGCTTATCGCCCGAATCGCCAGCACGCACGGCGGATACTCCGTCTTCGCCGGCGTTGGCGAGCGGACCCGCGAAGGAAACGACCTCTGGCTGGAAATGCAGGAAGCGAAGATCGGCGACACCGGCCGGAAGGTAATCGACCAGACGTGCATGGTCTTCGGCCAGATGAACGAACCGCCCGGGGCGCGTCTCCGCGTGGCCCTTTCCGCGCTGACGATGGCCGAATACTTCCGCGACACGCTCGAGGCCGACGTGCTGCTGTTCATCGACAACATATTTCGCTTCTCGCAGGCGGGCAGCGAGGTCTCCGCGCTGCTGGGACGCATGCCCTCGGCCGTGGGCTATCAGCCGACCCTCGCCACCGAAATGGGCCAATTGCAGGAACGGATCGCTTCGACCGACAAAGGGGCGATCACCTCGGTGCAGGCGGTGTATGTGCCGGCCGACGACCCGACCGACCCGGCGCCGGCCACCGCTTTCGCCCAACTCGACGCCTTCGTCTATCTTGAACGATCGATCAGCGAAAAGGGCATCTATCCGGCCGTCGATCCGCTGGCCAGCAGCAGCCGCATCCTCGATCCGCAGTACCTCGGCGAGCGCCACTATTCGATCGCACGCCGCGTGCAGATGACATTGCAACGCTACCGCGAGTTGCAGGACATCATCGCCATTCTGGGCGTGGACGAGTTGGGCGAAGCCGACAAACTGGTCGTTCACCGCGCCCGCCGCATGGAGCGGTTCCTCTCGCAGCCGTTCCTGGTGGCCGAAGTCTTCACCGGCAAGCCGGGCGAGATCACCCCCCTGGCCGACACGATCCGCAGCTTCGAGGAAATCGCCGACGGCAAGTGGGACCACCTGCCCGAACAAGCGTTCATGTACGTCGGCCCCATCGAACAGGCCGAGGAACAGGCAAAAAAGATGGAGAGGAAGTAGCGGCCAGTAGTTAGTGGCTAGTATTTTAACCGGGGCGAGGGATATAGCACTGAATCAAATCCCCAATCCCCAATCCCCAATCCCCAATCCCCAATCCCTAATCCCATTATGCAGTGCATCGTAGCTACACCCGAGCGAACAGTTCTCGACCGTCCGGCGGAGTTCGTGGCTCTGACGTTATACGACGGCGAGATCGGCATCGCGCCGGCCCGCGCGCCGATGATCGGCCGGCTGGGAGTCGGCGAAATGCGAGTGGTCGATCAGGGCCGAACCGAACGCTATTACGTCGAGGGCGGATTCGTCGAGGTCTTGAACGACGTGGTTACGGTGCTTACTCGCCGCGCGGTTGCCGCCGCCGAGATCGACGAAGAGGTCGCCGCTGAGCAGCTTTCCGCGGCTCGGGCAAAAAAAGCCGCGACGGCCGAACAGGTCGAAATCCGCGATCGGGCCATCGTGCAAGCCCGGGCGCAGTTGAGAGTTCGCCGCCGAGCGAACAATTGACCGATAGCATTTTTCGTAGCGGACGCACTATTAAAATGGTATAATCAGTTTAGTAAAACTGAGGAAAGCCATGTCTGATATAAGCATCTCTGATATTTTTGAGGGGGGGGTTGTCGGGGCCGGCGGGGCCGGGTTTCCAACACACGTCAAGCTGGCCGGAAAGGCCGACTCGCTCCTGTTGAACGCCGCGGAGTGCGAGCCGCTGCTGCACAAGGACAAAGAAGTCCTCCGCGCGTTTGCCGGCGAGGTCATCGAAGGGATGGCCGTCGGCATGAAACTGGTTGGCGCCAAGCTAGGAATCGTCGGCATCAAGGAGAAGTACAAGGACGTAATCGAGATGCTGCGGAAGCGGCTGCCGCACGGCATGAAAGTGGCCCCGCTCCGCGACGCATATCCGGCCGGCGACGAGTTCATTCTCGTCTATGACGTGCTGAAGCGGGTAATCCCGCCCGGCGGCATTCCCCTGAACGTCGGCGCGGTTGTGATGAACGTCGAAACGGCGATGAACGTCGCCCGGGCGGGCAATCGCCCCGTCACCGAAAAATATCTCTCCGTCGCCGGCGCGGTCGCCGAACCGGTCACTATCCGCGTACCGATCGGCGTCACCCTTGCGCGGTGCGTGGCCGCCGCCGGAGGGCCAACCGTGCCGGACGCCAATTACATCGTCGGCGGCGTGATGATGGGCTATCTGGAAGAGAACCACGACGCGCTGGTCGACAAGACGACCGGCGGAGTGATCGTGCTGCCAGACGACCACGTAATCGTCCGCCGCCGCCGGCAGGACTGGAGCCAGATCGCCCGGATCGGCCGCAGCGCTTGCGACCAATGCAGTTTCTGCACGGAACTTTGTCCCCGCTGGCTGTTGGGCCATCCGATCGAGCCGCATCGGGCGATGCGGAGCCTGGAGTTCAATCTGGTCGGCGAGGCGAACGTGGTCGGCACGCAGTTTTGTTGCGAGTGCAATTTGTGCAGCCTCTATTCGTGCCCGGAAGACCTCGATCCGAAGAACGTCTGCACGCAGAACAAGCGGCGGCTCCTTTCAGAAAAAAAACGTTGGGAAAATCCGCTGTTCAATCCCGCTCGGCCGGAGATGCACTTGGAAAACCGCAAGGCGCCGATGACGCGATTGATCTCCAAACTCGGCCTGCGGAGGTTCCGCAACGTCGGGCCGCTCAACGACGATCTGATTGCAGCCGACCGAGTCGGCATTAAACTCAAGCAACACATCGGTGCGCCGTGCGAACCGACGGTGAAAGTCGGTCAAACGGTAAAAAAAGGCGATCCCGTCGGCCGCCCGCCGGTTAAAGATGGGAAACCCGCACTCGGCGCGCCGGTTCACGCCTCGCTCGACGGCCGGGTGACGGCCATCGAGGATGGAGTCGTTTGGATCGAAAAGTAATAAACGCGAATCTTGCAAAACCGCAAGCGGATTTCGGCGCTTGTTATAATCACCTATCCCCTAGCAAATATCCACTGACCACTAATTACTAAAATGTCCTCACAAAAAGCAATCGGCGCAATAGAACTATCCAGCATCGGCATCGGCTATCAGATCGAGGACGAGATGCTCAAGGCCGCCGCGGTCGATTTGTTGATTGCGCGGACGATTTGCTCGGGCAAGTATCTGATAGTCATCGGCGGCGGTGTGAGCGACGTCGAGGCGGCCTTGCAGGCCGGGCTGACCGCCGCCAGCGACTCGATAATCGACCATTTGGTCATTCCCAACGTCCATCCGTCTATTTTCCCGGCCCTCGGCCAATCGGTTGCGCTGGAAGAGAAAGACATGGGCGCGTTGGGCGTTCTGGAAACCTTTAGCGGGGTGAGCGTGATTGCCGCGGCCGACGCCGCCGCCAAGGCCGCCCGCGTAACGCTCTTCCGCATCCATGTGGCCATGGCCTTGGGCGGAAAGGGACTCTGCTTGATGACCGGCACGGTGTCGGACGTTAGGGCGGGCATCCAGGTCGCCGCCGAAGAAGCCCGCGGCCGCGGCCTGCTGGTCTCCGAGACCGTAATCCCCCGTCCCAGCCGCGAATTGTTCGGCGATTATCTGTAGATCGCGTTCCCAGCCTTCCCCGGATAGATAGTCACATAGCTCCCGCTATGCTAGACTATATTCAGCCTGTCTGATTTCATCAAATGGGGAATTATCGTGTTAGCCAGCGAATCGTCAGCCCGCCGATACGCGCTCGATCCCGACGTTCGACTGATGCTCGAGGTTCGCGGCGGCAACGCCGCGGCTTTCGAGGAGTTGGTCGCTCGGTATCAGAGTCGGCTGGTGACGTTCTTCCGGCACTTGCTCGGCAGCCGCGAGCAGTCCGAAGACCTCGCCCAGGAGGTTTTTCTTCGCGTCTACCGTGCCCGGGAGACGTATCAACCCGGCGCGAAGTTCTCGACTTGGCTTTACAAAATCGCCAACCACGTGGCTGCCAATGCGATTCGCGATCGTTCGCGGCGTCCCGAGTTCACGCTTCAAACGCGCGACAGCGGCCCGATGGGCGCGAGGCCGCTCGACCTCATGTTGCAAGCCAGCAGCGGACAGATGCCCAGCCGGCAGTTGGACAAGGCCGAAGTCCGGGAGTTCGTCCGCATGGCAATCGAGGCCCTGAGCGAACGGCAGCGCATGGCCGTGCTGCTGTGCAAGTTCGAGGGAATGACTTACGCCGAGATCAGCGAGATCATGGAGATTTCGCTGCAAGCGGTCAAATCGCTGCTCTCGCGGGCCAGGGAAAATCTGCGAGAAGTCATGCAGCCATACTTCGAGCACGGCTCTATTCCGGCATGGGAGGAGGCCAATGACGATAAATTATAATCAATCCGGCGGAACGACGCCCGGGGAAGAAGAATTGGCGGCCTATCTCGACGGCGAAATGGATGCCGAGAGCCGCGAACGCCTCGAATCGCAACTGGCGACCGACGCAAAACTGCGCGGCCGGCTGCAAGCCCTGGAGCGAACCTGGGAGATGCTCGACGAACTGGACGCGGCCCCGGTCGGCGAACCGTTCACGCACTCCACGTTGGAGATGGTCGCTTTGGCGGCGGGCGAGGATGCCGATCGCGAAAACATCAACGCCCCGCGGCGCAAACGGCGCTGGCGGTTCATGGCGTTCGCGCTGCTGGCGGCGTCCGCCGCGGCCGGTTTCGGCGCCGTCGTTGTGTTGGCCCCCGATCCCAACGCCCGATTGCTCGGCGAACTTCCGCTGTTGGAGCGGTTCAACCGGTATCGCTATGCCGACAGCGCGGCGTTTCTTGCATCCTTGCGCGACCGAGGGCTGTTTGCCGAGGCGAACGAAAATACCGCCAGCGCCTCCGGGCCGATCGCCGCCGAATCCTCGATCGAACAACGGCGCCAATATCTGCTGGCATTGGCCCCGGAGGAAAAAGAACGGCTTCGATTGAACGCGGAACGCTATGAGAAATTGCCGGACGCGGAACGGCGCCGCGTGGAAGAATTGCACGAGGAACTCCGCCGCGATCCCGACGCCGAGCGGCTAACGTCGATAATGGACCGCTATTACGATTGGTTGAAGACCTTGCCCGCTTACAGCCGCGCCGAACTGGCGGAAATGGAAGCCGGCAATCGAATCGAGTGGATCGCCAAACGATTGCAGCAGGAAGAACTCCGGAAAATCGAACGGCTGCTGAGCGGCGAGGACCGGGAAAAGCTTTGGAAATGGACTGCCGAGTATGTCGAACGGCACGAAAACAGCTTCACCGATTCCTTGCCCGAGTCGCAACGAGTTCGTCTGAAGCAGTTCAGCCCTCAAATGCGGCGCAACTTCATTTTCGGTCAGATGATGCAAAACTGGACCGCGGCGGAGCCGACTAAGCCGTCGCCGATGATGGGCGACGATGAACTCGCGCAACTTCGCAATCAGGTGAGCGGCGAGGCGCGTAAGCTGCTCGACGAATTGCCGCCGGACCAGCAGTGGAAAACCGCGGCTTTATGGCTGACGCGCCGCCCCGGCGGTATCCGGGGAAGACATGGCGAGCCGACCCAAGCCGACGACGAGCGCTTGGCCGAATTTTATGAAAAGGGGCTGAATTCCCAACAACGCGATTACCTGCTCGGTTTGCCCCCCGATGAATTGCAGCGAGAGTTGTACCGGCTGTTTCTCACCCGCGAAAGACCGTCGCACGGACCATTCCGCCGCAACGGCGGCGGGGGAAACCCGCGCGACAACCGCGGCAGCTTCTAGCGCTTTGTCTATGTTGAATTGATGTCACTCCATGATTGACAAAGCACTAGCGCCGCCGCCGCTGATACTCGCGGCTGGCGTTTTCTAGGGTGCGGCGCTCTTTGGCCGTCAGCGCGGCCTCGCCCTCGCGGTGTATCTTGGCCAAGATTCGATCGACTTCATCGCTCAGATCGGCATCCGCCGGCTTATCCGGCTCGTGGATTTTCAGCCGCGGTTTCGGATGAAACACGGATCGAACCACTTGAACGAGGGCATCCGACTTCTGCGAGATGTTCCATTGCAGTTGGAAATAGACGAAGGCGAACGCCGTGCCGGCGAGATGTGCGGTATACGCGACGTTCGTATCCGCCGTCGCTCCAAAGGCCCCGAACATGTCCAACAAGACGTACAGCACGCCGATGACCCAGGCCGGCGCCGGAATCACGAAAAACAACAGCAGCGTGCGGTGCGGAAAGTTCAGCGCGAAAAGAATGACAACGCCGGATATTGCTCCCGAGGCCCCGTAACAAGCGACCGGATCGGTATAGTTGATTTTACTGATGAGTGCCCAAACAAGCGAGGAGAAAACCACCATTACCAGATAGAGCCGGAGAAACTCGCGCGAACTGTAGCGCTCTTCAACGTCACGCCCTAAAAAAAAGAAGATCAGCATGTTGAAAAACAGATGCTGAAACTCTGCAGCATGGGCGAAGCCGGCCGTGAGAAATTGCCACCACAACCAGGGATGCGTCAGCGTGTCGCCGGAAGAAAGCGGACTCTCGGCGGCGGCCACGTGCACGGCCATGAAATTCCGCAACATTCCGCCAAAGAACAAGCCGTCGGCCAACCAGATGGCGCAATTGACCACAATCAAGCTGATAACGATCGAACGCGGCCGATATGCGGCAGAAAACGGCGCCGATTGCGCGGGGCGGTAATAATCCCGATCGTAGATGCCCACTCCGTTATGGTCTCCCCGAATCGGATCGGGCCATGGCGCGAGTCCGCTCGTTTATTCGCTGGGCGGCCTCGAGTTGGAACTTGGCGATTTGGCCGACCATGGCCTTGTTCATAGTGATGAACCGTTCGACCGCCTCTTGCATGGCGGCCACTTTCTCTTCCAGTTTTTTGCGGTGCGCGCCGACGATGTCGCGCTGCCGGGTCGTTTCAGCAAATTCGGTCGTCGTCGAGGCGATGTCCCGCTTGCAGGCTTCTTCCTGGTCGCGTGCCAGTGCCAGGGCGTCCAGAACCATTTTTTTGTCGCGTACGAGTATTTCCATCGAATCCCGCAGCAGCGTCAACCGCTCGCGCTCGAAATTGAAGACCACGCTGTAGTCGATCAGCGAACGGACGAATTTGCCGTCAACCACGTTTTCGTGCGGATCGTTTTCCGAGGCGGGCTTGCCGTCTTTTATGTACTCCTCGACGCTCACCGCCGGCAGCAACTCCCTTTTTTCTTCGTCGCTGAGCATGGCGAAGATCGCCCGGTTGTCCTGCGGCATCAATTCGTACAACATCCACGGATTCCTGGCCTTCGATGCCTTGTCCAACTTGTCAATCTCGCGGGCGGTAAGTTTTTGGGTGGGCATGATCGTGATCGTATTCCCATCCACGTTGGTCACGGCGAACTCGCCCAAATATCGCCCGTTGTTCCGCGTATCGGCATCCTCGAAGGCGTAAAGCACCGTTTTCAGGGCAATGCCGGGGGGCGAGGGGTTTTCGATCGCCAGCAATATCTCCGCATTGCCTTCTTCGCGGCCCAACTGCTTGACGTTGGGGATGCAATGAAACCACGCACGGCGGCGGTCGATCAGAAGTTTGTGCAACTCCACGCTAAGGTCTCGGATGCCGGCCACGGTTGTGCCGTCGGGATTCCGATGCCCGTTGATCAAGCGCTCGTTCTCTTCTGCCAACTGCTTAATCCTGGCTTCGTGTTTATCGGCGGACACGCGCCATACTTCAGTGGTCTTCAGCGACCTCGCCGCGAAGTAAAATAAGAAGAGCGAGGAAAAGCAGGTAAGCCCGACCAGAATTTTGTTCCAAATGCTCATTTGCTGCTCCGGAGGTATTCCCTAAGTCTTGATAATAATCAGGGGCCATCCGGTCGTCAAGTTTCCGCCACTTTTCCCAAAACTACTCGTACCCTGCCGATTGCCGCCGCGGACTGGGGGTATCCCCCCGCTACAACCGGGATAATCGTTCAAGTCTGAACCGTTTACTGCCGAATTGTTTATGTATGAACGATTCTGACGGCAAAATTGCGCCACAATGGCTCGATCGGGCCGAATCGATACTCGCACACGCCAGGAAAATTCGCGCAATTTTAGACAAAAGAATCGCTGCTTTCGGGCTAAGCGAGCCGGAACTGGCTCTGCTGTGGGCGTGCATTGCCTCGCCCCCGGAAGGACGCGGACAACGCGAATTGGCCGACTTCCTCGCCGTCTCCACCGCGCAAATCAGTCTCATGGTCGAACGGCTTTCGCGTGCGGGCATTTTACAGGGTCGGGTGGCGGAAGACGACCGCCGCCGAAGGATTTGGCAACCAACCGCCGCCGGTCGAGAGCTTTGGACAAGTATCGTCCAGAGTTTCAAGGACTTGGATCAGTACCGCGGAGCCGCTTGATGAATCGATTTATTTGCTCATCCACAAAGACGAACGGACGGAAAACCCCAGGGCAATGCCTCGCCGCGCGCAAAGTCGCGGCCGAGTTGCATTCGCGCCGCGCGGACGTCTCGAACATATATCAGGAACGCTTGGAAGCGCAACCGGTTTGCCTCGCCGAGAACAATGTTTCACTCCCGTCCGTGCAACGCGGCGATGCCTCGCCTTCCGCTTGGCGCTACTGGGTTCTGATCGCAATGATGGTCTTTATCCTTTCCGGATGTTCGAGGGCGAAATATCGTTGCAGGGCTGATAAAGAGTCGTATGGCTTGATCGGCTGCGCGGCCGCCGATCCCCGCTGGGAACTTCCCGACTACTCGATAACGCCCCCGCCCGAGTCGCGGATGTTCGACCCGAACAATCCCGACTGTCCGCCGATGCCGCCCGACGATCCAACCTCGGCCGAACTGATGCGTTGCGTGGACGGCAAGCGCGGCTGGCCGCATTGGGACCGCAACGGCGCGACGCCCTACGTGGAAAATCCCGTCTGGATGCGATATCTGCCGCTCGATGACGACGGGGCACTGCCGCTCGATCGGTCGAAGGCGGTTCAGGCGGCATTGTTGAACTCGCGTGAATATCAATCGCAACTCGAACAGTTGTACTTATCGGCCTTGGACGTTACGTTTCAGCGGTTCAGGTTCGACGCCCAATTTTTCGGCACGAATTCGACGTTTTTCACGGCCGACGGCCCGGACCGGTTCGGCCCGGGCGGCGACAGCAGCAGCCTGTTGGAAGAAGACAACTCGCTGCAAATGCGAAAACTGACGGCCACCGGCGGAGAGATCGTCGCCGGCGTCGCCAACTCGCTCGTCTGGCAATTCGCCGGCCCAGACGAATACACCGGCACGACGCTCGTGGACTTTGCGATGCTTCAGCCGCTGTTGAGGGCGGGCGGGCGCGCCGTGGTCATGGAGAACCTCACCGATTCCGAACGCGCCCTGCTGGCCAACGTCAGGCAGATGGAACGTTTCCGCCACGGGTTCTACGCGCAAATCGTCGCCGGGAGCAATCCGGGCGCGGGGCCTTCGCGCGGCGGACTGGGGCTTGCAGCCCTGCAACCTTCTCTCCCCGGCGGCGGCGGAGGGATGTTCAACCTTATGGAATCCAGGGTCCGCATCAACAATCAACGCTCGAACGTGGCGGGCCTGCGGGACAGCCTCGAACAGCTAGAGGCGTTTTATGAAGCCGGTCGAATCGACATGCTGCAAGTCGATCAAAACCGCCAAGCCCTCTACGACGCACAAATTCGCCTGGCTTCGTTGAAGCAGGAATACCAGGAGAGCCTGGACAATTTCAAGATAACCCTGGGCCTGCCCCCGTCGTTGGAGGTCAAAATCGAAGACCCCCTGTTGAAACCGTTCGATTTGATCGACGAGAAAACGCTCGCCGCGCAAGAGCTTGCAGCCGTAATGCTGTATAAGCTGCGCGATCCGGACACGCCTTTCACGCCGGATGATTATTCCGAGGCGGTCGATTTGTTGCCGCGGGAGTGTCGCGCGGCGCTGGAGATCATGCGGGGCGACCTGAGCCGTTTGGACGAGGCGATTCCCGTCAGGCGCGATTTCCTGGCAATGTTGAACGAGCGCCCGGAGCTGAAAAGCGGCGACGTCGATCCCGGTTCGGTAAGCGTGCGGCAATTCGAACAGAGAGTGTCGGAAATCCGCGGCGCCTTCGCCGAGCGTCAGGCGAACTTGCAGGCCGTCGTCGATGAATACGAGCGGTTCGTGCGCGGCGCCGAAACCACGGCGAACGTCGGTGACGAGGCGCGGGCCGAGCGGCTATTGTCATACATGCAGCGGTTGTCGCGCGAGTTGTCCGATCTATCGCTGCTTCAAGCCCGCTGCCGCGTGGAATCCGCCACGCTTGCACCGGTGGACCTGAAACCCGGCGAGGCTCTGCATATCGCCCGGCAAAATCGGCTCGATTGGATGAATGCCCGGGCGGCGCTGGTCGATTCCTGGCGGCAGATCGAAGTGGCCGCGAATGCGTTGAAAAGCGACCTGAACGTAACCTTCAGCGGCGACATCAGCACGTTGGGAAACAATCCCCTGCGGTTTCGCGGCACCACCGGACGATTGCGCGCCGGCTTGCAGTTCGACCCGCCGCTTACGCGATTGGCCGAGCGGAACCTCTATCGAGAATCGCTGATCAATTATCAGCAGGCGCGGCGCCAATATTACTCATACGAGGACCGCGTCAGCCGTTCGCTGCGATTCATCCTCCGCACGATCAACCGCTATCAGCTCGATTTCGAGTTGCGCCGCGCGGCCGTTCACGTGGCTATCAGCCAGGTCGACGTCGTGCAGCTTCGCTTGCAACGGCCGCCAAAGCCGGGCGAGGCGAACATCTTCGGCGCTACCACCGCCCGCGACCTCGTCCAAGCGCTCACGAACTTGTTGAGTTCGCAAAATGCGTTCCTCTCGGCCTGGGTCGATTATGAAGTGCAACGGATGAACCTCGATTTCGACCTCGGTACGATGCGGCTCGACTCGCGCGGCGAGTGGATCGATCCGGGACCGATTCGGCTCGATACCGGGGGAATGCCGGACGAGGAACCGCCGTATGACGATTGGCCGGAAGACATTCCCGCCCCCGACGGCATGCCGATCCCCGAGGCGCTGCCGACGCCTGAAGCAAGTTTTATTCCGGAATCAACGGGCAACTAGATTTATTGCTGTTCAGATTATTACTGCAATGTCGTTCAACCGTTATTAATGAATGTCCAGCCTCCCGTTGGCCGACCTAGTTGCATTCTTATTCTGACCAATAACTGGCTCTTTTATCGCTATCTTCTTGCGGGAGCAAAATCAGTTGCGCTTTTTCTTAGCGCTCAAGCACGCCGTTATCCATTATTTCGACGGATTCGACTTCGTTCACGCCCGCCAGCGCAACGAGAACTTGTTTCCATGTTTAGGGTGTTTGGAATCGAGGTTGTGTATTACGAAGTCCGCGCCGTCTGATCGCAACTGAGCGGTGATGAATCCGCGCGGTTGCGAATGGTCGAACAGCCAGACGTTGCCGGGGATGTTCACCAGATGCACGTCGTTTTCTTGCCCAACGCTCCAACAGTGGGAGTGACCGAAAAAGTAAGCCTTCACTTGCTTCCGGGGCAAAATCAACCTGAAGAAGGATTTACTGTCCAGCAGCGATCCGGCTTTGCCGCCTCGATCGGGATCGTGATGCGCCACGAGCAATGCGGGTCGCTCCGCCCGGGCATCAAGAGCCTTCGCCAGCCATTCCAACTGCGGCTCGCCCAATTGTCCGTAGGTGCCCTGGTACTTCGAATCCAAGAGAAACCAGTTGGCGAACGGTGTTTCCAGCAGCGAAACGTACTTTCCCAATTGGCCGGGGGCGACGGCGGCCTGCTCTTTCGCCTCGGGGAAGGCGGCCAAAAAATGCTCGCGATTATCGTGGTTGCCCAGCAGGAGGTGTACCGAGAGACCGGCTTGCCTGAGCGGTTTGACAAGCTTGCCAATCGTAGCGTAGTCGCCAGGCTCGCCGCATTCGAAAGACAAATCGCCCGCGACAATCACGCCGACCGGCCGCGGCGACAGGGCTAGGATTTGCTTGACGGCCAATTCCAGGTTTATCACCGGCTTGACGCCGTCGCGGCTATTCTCGCGGTCTTCGGGGACGTGAATGTCGGCCATCAACACCCAAAGATTCGGATCAACCCCGGTTTTTTGAGCGGACAACCTGCTCGGCAAAAGCAAGCCGGCCCCGGCGGCTAGGGTTCCGGCCAGGAAATCGCGGCGTCTGATCGGCGGCAAGTGAAGCGACATGGAGATATCCTCGTCTGGTGGGCCTTGGGGGAAGTAGTAAAAACGGTTTGCGGTCCGGGGCATTATGACCCATATTAAGGAAAACGCATTCTACCCCAAACCGACTGCCGAGTGAACAGGCGACAAAATAAAGATTGTAAGTCCAAAGCTTGTGTCGCGATCCGGCGGAAATGAATCACGCCGCGCCGGTAAGCAAATCGTAGAGCCAGTTTCCCATCAGCAGGGCGATTAGCGCATAGGCGACGAACGAGGCGAAGGGGCGGCCCAACGGATAGTTTTTCTCGAAGTACAGAGCTGCACCGCAATAGGGAAATTGAGCCAGTATCACCAGGGCCATGATGAAGCCGATGCGATGCTCGGCGAACGAGTTGCACCAGTCGCCCTGGGCGAGATAAACTACGCTGCGGGTCAAACCGCAGCCGGGACAGCGGAAGCCGAAATAAGCCTTCGACCAGCAGGACTCGGGCAGGGGGATGCCGGGCAGCCAGCGGAACTCGATCCGCTCGTCGCCGCGAACGTGCAATTGTATCGCCAGCGCGACCACGCAGCAGGCAACCGCCAGCATCGTGCGATGCCGCGAACGCCGGCCCTTGCTGAGCGTTTCGTCGTTCATGATCGTTGGGCGGGGGGCACGTCGATCGCGGTTTGACATTGCGAGCAGCGCACCCGTTTCCCGGCGCGCTCGACAGGAACTTTGTAGCGGCGGCCGCTTTTTCAGCCCAGCCGCTGCTGTGAGGCTGTAAAAGCAAGGGGGAGCGATAAATGAGCCAATCACCGGCCTGTGAAGGGTTGCATTTTTTCTGCAAGGATTACATCAATGCCTTCCGTAATTCCTCGAAGGCGGGCAATTCCAGAGGCTGGAGCATTTCGGGAGAAAGCTGCTTGTCGAACGCTTTTTGCAGGACCGACTTCGCCTCCTCGGTTCGTCCGGCCTGATGCAATGCCTGTGCTTGATGGAACAGCCGAACCGGCGATTCGGAATCGGCGATCGAGTCGGCCAGATCGGCCAACGCTTTATCCGGCTCGCCGCGAGCCATGTAAACGCTGGCCCTGGAGTCGAGCATCGACCCCAAGGGGCCGGCAATTTCGATGGCCTTGTCGACCAATTCGAGTGCCTCGTCGAGCTTGACCCCTTGCAGGGCCAGCAGCACGGAGAGATTGTTCATGGCCACGGCGTGGTCGGGATATTTATCGAGCACCTCGCGGTAGAAAGCTTCGGCCTCGTCGTAGTTCATTTGCCGGGTGCGCAATTCAGCCAATGCCAGGAGCATGGCGGGGTGGCGGTTGAACTTTTTAATGCCCCTCTCGGTGGCGGCGTTCATTCGCTTCAAAAGCTCTTCGCTCATGGGGTTTTGCGAGAGGAAAATGCCAGCTTTGGAGAAGTCGCCGGGCGAGTTTAGATCCAGACTTTTTTCCAGCAGATCGACGGCCTCGTCCATTTTCCCCCTTGCCCCCAAAAACACCGCCAATCGCAAATTTCGCGCCGGTTCGGCCTTGACGTATTCCCTCAAATAGGTTTCGGCCTGCTCGAAGAATTTGTCGGCCAGCGGCTTTTCTTCCGGCTTTGTGAACTTCTGACCAAGCTGATTGAGTTTGTCGGCCGCCAAGCGCAAACGAACGTCGCGCTCCTTCGCTTCAAGATCGGGCGCATCGGCAAATTTTTTCATCAGGTCGAACGCCGCCTCCCCTTGATTTCTCGCGCAGAGCCAATCCGCCCGCAGGGAAAGCGTCCCAAACCAATCGGGGGCAAGACCCTGCAAACGATTAAGATACATCTCCACGCTGGAGATTTCGTTGTGCCGGAAGAGGGCTTCGATGTAGGCGACCAGAAAACGAGGCTCCCGCGGATGGGCCGTCACCAGATTGCGGTAGACATTGCCCGCCTTGATCCATTCGCCGGCCGATTCGTACATTTGCGCCAAGGCGAGTTGATCTTGCGGAGAAGCCGCTTGTTCTTCGAGCATTTTCTCGAACGACAGGCGGGCTTGCTCCCGGTGCGCCGCCTGCGGATCGGAGGCGTCCAACCGAGCGAGGAACTGCCGGTCGAGGACCGACGCCTCGGGGCCGGCCAGATTGTCCTCGATCAGCTTCCTGGCTTTCATTAGGTTATTGTAACCTCCGCGGGCGGCGGTTATCAGCGCCAGTTGCCGTCTGGCCCAAGCCGCGTCGGCCGGCTCGCCCTCGACCTTGCCGTCGATGATCTTTTGCAGTTGGGCCTCGGCCTGGGGCATCTTGCCGACGCGGGCGTAGAAAGCGGCGACGACCTTGGCCACGCCGACATTCTTGGGGGCGGCGGCCACGGCCTCTTCGTACTGCTTCTCCGCCTCGTCGAGATTTCCCATCGCGTCGTAGCATTGGGCCAAAGCCAGCGGGGCTTCCTTTTCGGGTATTTTCAACTTCGCTTCCTCGACGGCCGTCTCGGCCTTTTGCGCTTCCCCGACGATGGCCAGAAAGCGCACCAGCGGCACCCAGGTTTGAGGCAGTTCGGGCGCGAGTTCGACGGCGCGGCGAAAAGCCTTTTCGGCGTCGGCCAGCAATTCGGCCGCGTTTTCCTCGTTCGCGGCCTTGGCCCTCGAGCCGAGCGTTCCCAACATCTGCCCCAGCCACAAGTGGTCGATATAGTTTTCGGAATCGTTGGCGGCTCCTTTCCGAGTCATGTCGAGTGCCCGCTTGTGATCGTCCATGCGCATGGCCACCTCCGCGCCCATACGATAGATATCAATGGACAGTGCGCCGAGTTCTCGTTCGAGTTGCCGGACCATGTGGTCGGCTTCGGCGAATTGTTGGGATTGCACGAGGAGGTGGATTGCCCGTTTCACGCTGTTGGGGTTTCTTTCGCCCATATCGAAGGCCCGGCGATATTTTTCCAGGGCCAGTTCCGGCTTTCCCAAGGCGTCGAGAATACCCGCTTCGACGACGGGGATGCGGGACCATTCCTCGCGCAGTTCGCTCGCCTTGTCCAGCATTTCGAGGGCTTGCGTCAGCGATGCCTCTTTGACCTTTGGGTCGCTTTCCTCGGCGGCGTCGATGTAGAGCAGGATGGCGTTGCCCACGAGCCAATACGACCCCTGGCCGGTGATGCGTTCGATTTCTTTCAGATATTTTTCCATTTCCGGCCGATCGTTCTTGCCGAGCGCACGGTCGAATAGCATGTAATAAATGCCGACGTTGTCCGGTTGTTTTTCCAAAATCTTTTCGGCGAACAAGCCGATCAATTGATCGTTGTTGATCTGCATGGCGGCGCCGAGCAGGCCGCCCCACAACTCCAGGCGTTGTTCCTCATTGAACGAATCGGCGTTCTCGGCCAATTCGCGCAAACCGTCGGCGGCGTCCGACCCGGAGCGTCGCAGGATATGTTGCGCCCGGGCGAGTCGTTGCTCTGGCGTGTCGCCGAACTTCTTCTCTGTTTCGTCGAGGATTTTTTCCGCTTCTTCCCAGTTCTCATTGCGATAGGCCAGCGAGGCGATCGCCCGCCAATAGGCAATCTGATCGGGATTTTTGTCGCGGGCTTCGCGGAGCAGTTGTTCGGCCTCGTCGGAGCGGTTCTGTCCGATGAGCGCCTCGGCGCGGAGGATCGGGATCATGGGCGAATCGGGGACGTTTTTTTCCGCCATTTCCAAGGCTTGATCGACCGCGCTCCAGTTTCTTCTCTCCGGCGGCAATCGCAGGTTTTGCATCAGCAGCATTCGGGCGTAAACCGGCGCGCTTTGTGGAGACGCCCGGCCGCTGCGGACCAACGCCTGGAAAGCCTCGATGGCCTTGTCGTAATCCCCCTGCCTCATGCTGATGTCGACCAATTCCGTAATTACGCGGCTATCGGTGGGGCTGGCGCTCTGCGCCCTGAGCAATACCCTTTCCTGCATTTCCCGGTTGCCCAGCCGTCCGTAACAGTCGGCGATCCAGCGATCGATCAGCGTCGTCATGTTGGCCACGGAACCGGCGCCCCGCACCTTCTCGAACCCTCGTCTGGCGGCCAGCCAGTGGCCCTGGACGTATTCGATCCGCGCGTTGAGTAGTTCGATCATCGGCCGCTGAAGATTCGTCGGTTTCAACTCTTCGATAATTTTTCTCGCTCGCTCGATCTGATTCATGTCGATCAGCAAGTGGGCCATCGCGTATAAAATCCGTATATCGCGATCGGTGTTTCTCAATCCGCGTTCGAGTACGGCGAGCGATTCTTCGCGTTTGCCGGCGCGAGATTCGATGTCTGCCAGCGTAGTGTAGAGAACGAATAAATTCGGCCTCTGTTCGACCGCCTTGGCAGCGCAGCGGCGCGCATCGTCGATTTTGTTGGTGACCAGATAGCATCGGGCGGCCAGATACAGGATTTCAACGTCGTTGGAATCGAGTTCGAGGGCTTTTTCGACTTCACCCAATGCCTCCTCGCCCATGCCGGAACCCAACAAATACTGCGCCCTGAAATAGTGCGCCCGGGCGGAATCCGGATTGGCCTCGACCAGTTGATCCATCAGTTGGTCGGCCTCTTTCGGCTGCGAGAACTGCGACCGCAAGAGAATCGCCAGGGGCAAGTAGGACGATACTTGGCCGGGGTCGCAACGGATGGCTTTTTCGTATGATTTTCTGGCGGCGTCGTGTTCGCCCATCCGCGATTGGCAAACGGCTAGCTGCTCCCACAGTTCCGGGTCTTCGGGATGCTGTTGCAGCAGGGCCATTTGCAGATGTTCCTTGGCATTCTGATAGCGGCCGATGGCGATGGCCATTTCGACGAGTTTTCGCCGGGCGGTCTCGCGGTCGCTGCTCAAGGCCACGGTCCGTTCCAGGTGCCCCCACGCTTGCCCAAACAAGAAGTTTCGGTCTTTTTCTTGGGTTTTCTCGTCCAGCGCCCATTCGGCATAGAGCAAACCAAGCCGCTCCCTGACCTCGGATTCATCGGGCATCAACCGCACGTACCAGGAAAGGTTCCGAATGGTCTCCTGCATCGATTGCTGTTGGAGCCAATCGTTGCCTTCTTCGGCGGCTTTCTTCGCTTGTTCCTCGGCGCGGTCGGCTTGCTCCAGAAAGACATAAGCGTTCCGTTCGACCTGATAGGCGTGCAGCCAGTAGACCCCGCCCCCCAGGACGACCATAATCGCCAGCAAAACGAGGGCCAAGCGGATATTGAGAGTTCTCATAAAACAACCTCGAAAAGAATCAGCCCCACCATGATTGCGCCCTTGCGCCGGGGCGGTTCATGGCTCTGTGCATTATATCCCATTCATTGGCTGGCACCGCCTGACAGCGCCGGCGGCGGCGCAACGCAATCGCGCCGGCCAGCGAAGCCCCGGCCCAACAGAGGACCGTCGCCACGGCTATCCCGGCCATATTCATCAACCAATCTTGCCACTCCACCGTCCGTTGCGGCACCAAGGATTGCGCAAGCTCGATGGCCGCCGCATATACTACCAACAACAGCACCACGATCCAGCGCGGAGCCGGCCAACGGGTGCTGAGCACCAAAATCGACAACGTCAGGAAACTCAACAAGTGCGCCCAGGGCATCAACACCCTGAGCAGCGGAAAAAACCGTCCGTTCAAACCAATCAGCCGCGCCGGATCGCCGGTCAGCAACAATAAGGTTATGAAAATCAGGTACGCTATCGAAGCTACCCGGATTACGCCTTGCATATCTTCTCTCGGCCCTCGGTAACGTTTTTAGTTGCGTTCCGCGAGTCGATCACCAGCGGCGCATGCCGCACGATCAAATCGTAGTCGTACGCGGAATGATCCGTCACTATCAGCACGCAATCCAACGAAGCGAGATATTCCGGGGTCAGCGGCGAACTCTCCAGCGACATGTTGAAATGGCGCGTTCGCGGCAGCCGGGGAATGTGAGGGTCGTTGTACGAAACCTCCGCGCCGAGCCGGTCGAGCATCTCGATCAGGGTGAAGGCGGGGCTTTCCCGGGCGTCGTCCACGTCTTTCTTGTAAGCCACACCCAAAACGCATATCTTGCTGCCCCGTACCGACTTGCTTCGCGCGTTCAGAGCCTCCGTCAAACGATCCACAACGTATTGCGGCATGCTCGTGTTGATCTCGCCCGCCAACTCGATGAACCGCGTGGCCATGCCGTGGCAGCGGGCGAGCCAGGTCAGATAAAACGGATCGATCGGAATGCAGTGACCGCCCAACCCCGGCCCCGGATAAAACGCCTGGAAACCAAACGGCTTCGTCTTCGCGGCCTCGATCACGTCCCATACGTCCAGCCCGATCCGACCGAACAGCACCTTCAACTCGTTGACCAAGGCGATGTTCACCGCGCGGTAGGTGTTCTCCAATATCTTGCAAGCCTCGGCCACTTCGCAGTTTTCGACGGGAACGACCTCGGGCATGCCCTGCCGGTAGAACTGCACAGCCAGATCGCGGCTCACCTGATCGATGCCGCCGACCACTTTGGGAATGTTGCCCGCGGTAAAGTCCGGATTGCCCGGGTCTTCACGCTCGGGGCTATAGGCCAGAAAGAAATCTTCGCCCGGCGCCAATCCGCTCTCCAGAAGAATCGGCATCACCACGTCGCGCGTTGTGCCCGGATAGGTCGTACTCTCCAATACGACCAACTGCCCTGGACGCAGCCGGGCGACGATCTCACGCGCGGTAGCCTCGACGTACATAAGGTCCGGATCGCGGCTGGAACTTAGCGGCGTGGGCACGCAGATCAGCAATACGTCGGCCTCGGCCAGCCGGTCCATATCGGTCGTGGGAACCAGCTTTCCCTCGGCAACGCATTGCCCGATCCATTCCGAAGATATGTGCTTGATGTAGCTGCGCCCGGCCCGAAGGCTTTCGACCTTTGAATCGTCCACGTCGAAGCCGATGTTTTGGAATCCGGCGGCGACAAAGGTGCGGATCAGCGGCAGCCCGACGTATCCGAGACCGACAACGCCGATCTTCGCGGTTTTATTCCGGATGGCGGCCTCCAGAGCCGACGCGGTCGATTTACCCGATGTTTTTGCCTGCTTCACTCCCGACGCGGATTTTTCGAGCATTAATCGTTCTCCATTTGTGCCCCGGATACGCCGAAACATCGCAAAACGCGGACGGTGTTTCCATTATCCAAAGTATTGACTGGCAAATGCCAATGAAATTGAAAAACGCCGTGCCATCTTCCCCCCAAACCAGCACCCCGACGGAGCGGCAGGGTATCGCTCCATTTTCCGTCGAGAAACGCTGTATTGCACTAAACCCGTGACCGTAAACATGACCCCGCCCCCCCGATCGCCGCCGCTGCACCCTAAAACTAGTAGCCGATAAATCAAACACAATGGCTAATCTTACTATTCTAATACAAAGCGGAGGGTATGCAAGCAACTAAATCCGCTCTCGCGGGGGGAGCCTGGGAGCGGGAGGCGCTGTGGCTGTTCCGGTTGATGCAAAAGCTGCCCGGCACTGGGCGGTTGCCGTCGGCACGCGACACTGAAACCAGGACTGTCCCCCTCCGTCGGCCCTGTAGATGCGGCATCTTGCCGCATCCGTGACGCTAAGCATTTGTAAAACAAGTATCCCGCACACGCCGTGTGCAGCTCTATTTTCCCGCACACGCCGTGTGCAGCTCTTTTTTTCCGCACACGGCGTGTGCGGGATACCATACAGTTCGATACCTGATTCTTTTACAACGACTAAATGCGCCCCCGCCCGAATCTGCTCGAACGCGCAGACCGCGCAAAACGGCCCGCCGTCCAAGAAAAAGCCTATAAATTAAGGGGTTTTTGCACTATAATGACCGCGCAATTATTCCCAGGCCACCGCGCACTTAACCCAAGTTGATCAGTTGAATGCCTGAGAAATTATTTTTGAAATATTTTCGGCCTGAAACACGGTCCCACAACGGTTGCATCTTTTCCAGTTTCACGGCAAGCAGCGAATTTCGACGCCGG
>Ga0123335_1003559_pt1 | contig 21557 bp, 14 predicted proteins | sample BiotimSIPDNA_2_FD_89707 | JGI IMG/M metagenome (GOLD analysis project Ga0123335, IMG submission 89707) | Anaerobic biogas reactor microbial communites from Washington, USA - Biogas_R2 time_0 SIP DNA | ecosystem: Engineered > Bioreactor > Anaerobic > Unclassified | place: Washington, USA...
CTCAGGGGCACTGTCAATGTTTGCGACGATGAAAATATACCCGAGGATGGAGCGGTCACTCAAATCGTAATCTTTTCTTGATGCCGTATGAACAAACCTCAATCGGTCATTACATCTGTAATGAACGACAACATCGAGCTGGACATTCATTCTGATGCATTCTGATTCCAGAGTACGGAAATAGCTTTTATCCTGGTGATCGACCCAGATTTTGCCGTCCTCCCAGCCGCAGCCGATTACTACAATTCGTGCATAACTGGTACTGCCGGGAAGCGAGGGAATCTGATATCCGCTGGCTGACCTCTCTAATATCTGCTCTTCAACCAGGGTGTCCAATGATTTTTTCAAAGTGGCAAATGATACTTTGTAAAATTGCTGCAGTTCTTTACAGGAGGGAAGCTTGTCGCTTACTGAAAACCTCCCGGTCATGATGTCCCTGTAAAGCTTGTCAGTGACATGGTTTTTCAGGCCTGTTCTGGAGAGTACAACCGGCTTGTAAAGGTGGTTGGTCGGCGTGTCGCTGCAATTTTCCTTTGTATTTTGAGCTTCAGCTGAATATTTCCTGTAGCCTTTGGAATCAGAAACAATAGAGCCACTGTTCTGCAAAAAACGAAGGGCTTTCCACATTGTGACAAAAGACACTTCTGCCGATTGTGCCAGTGTTCTGATTGGCGGAAGTGGAGATGTGCCGTGAACCTGCTTTAATTTGTTGAGGTATTCACAGGCCCGTTTGATTCCTGGTTTCTGCTTTTCCATAATTTAGATATAAAATTATATCAGGTTTTAAAGATAAATAAACAAATGTCGGTGTAAGTAAAACAAGAGTTAAATATATTGAATAATATCATTAAATTGATCTTCATTCAATTTTTAACTGATTGTACCTTGAACCTTCGAAGTGGGGCATTAAAAGCATGGGTCTTGATGGTTATCTATTGGGATATGATATCGGGAGTTCATCAATAAAAGCCACTGTTCTGGAAATTTCTACAGGACAAGTTGTTTCTTCTGCTACATCACCTGAAAATACAGAGCTTGAGATAATCTCTCAAAAAGCCGGCTGGGCCGAACAGCATCCTGATACCTGGTGGATGAATATTCAGAATGCAACCGCAAAGTTACGTTGTACTTCAAATATAGATTTCCACGATATTAGAGCTGTTGGTATATCGTATCAGATGCATGGGCTTGTTATGGTTGATAAGAAGCTTAAACCTCTCGCACCATCAATAATCTGGTGTGACAGCAGAGCTGTCGGTGTTGGCAGGAAGGCACTGAAGGACATCGGTGAGCAGCGGTGTTTAAGCCATCTGTTCAATCCACCCGGCAATTTTACCGCATCAAAATTGAAATGGGTTGCAGAATATCAAAAAGAGATTTTTCGGGGCGTTCACCATTTTATGCTCCCTGGGGACTATATTGCGTTGAGAATGACTGGTTCGCCGGCCACGACAGTATCAGGATTATCAGAAGGAATATTATGGGATTTCAAGGCAGGCAGACGTGCCGATTTTCTTCTGGACTATTACGGTATCAATCCGGAGCTTATCCCACCTGTTGTTCCCACATTCGGAGTACAGGGCGCCATAACAGAAGAAGCTGCATCTCTTCTGGGGTTGCGGGCTGGAACGCCGGTGTCATACCGTGCAGGTGATCAGCCGAATAATGCGTTGTCGCTTAACGTGCTGGAACCTGGTGAAATAGCAGCAACCGCAGGGACATCCGGGGTTGTGTATGGTGTAACAGATCAGGCATTGTACGATACCCGTGGCAGGGTCAATACGTTTTTGCATGTAAGTAATGAAGAAAATAATCCACGTCTCGGGATATTACTTTGTGTAAATGGAACAGGAATTCTCAATCGATGGATGAAAAATCTTCTTGGAAGCCACAACGCTCCTGTTTCATATGAGCAGATGAATAGAGAAGCTGAAAATGCACCCGTGGGATGTGATGGACTTTGTATTCTTCCTTTTGGCAATGGTGCCGAGCGGACCCTCGGTAATTTAAATGTCAATGCTTCCGTACATGGAATTGACCTCTCCCGCCACACCCGTGCTCATCTGCTGCGGGCTGCACAGGAAGGAATTGTTTTTGCGTTGATGAACGGGATCGACATCTTGCGTTCACTGGGACTCAGAAACAAGATCATTCGTGCAGGTGATGCCAATATGTTTAAAAGCAGGCTCTTTGCAGAGGCGTTTGCTTCTGTTGCCGGTAATGTCGTTGAGCTTTATAACACTGACGGCTCTCAGGGTGCCGCACGGGGAGCCGGGGTCGGGGCAGGAATCTATAAAGGGCTTAGCGAAGCGTTTGCCAACCTCTCAGTAATCAGATCTGTTGAACCGAATGCTGCTTTAATTCCGCAGTACACAGAAGCTTATGAAAAGTGGCTGTCAATTTGTAATAAACGGATCGAGCAGGCAAATGAGGGAATCGAGCAGGAAGATCAGAAAAACGAAATGGTATTGAATTAAGGGTTCTTCTAAAACTAAAATAATCAGTTTTCAAGCGAGTTCGAGCGAGATTTCGCAGTCGGCCGTAGCGGAAAGATAATTTGTTAGAGGCACCCTGAAGCTTATTGTTTCTCCATTAGTAATTTTACCCCCGCTATCTTCTTACTCAGTCTCTGCCCGGAAACCGGAAACAAAGTCTTTATCTCCTGTTGCGCGAAAAGCGAAATACCATATTCCTCTACCATAGCCCGGAATTCTTCTATTTCATACCAAAGAGGGGAATAAGTTTCTTTGCAAACACAATTTTCAAGCATATCTGAATAAACTGCCAGTTCCCTTTTCTTTTCGCCATATTTGAGAGGTTCAAGAAAAAGCCTCTGGATACGGAAACCGAAGGCTTTCATGTACCTGGGGAACTGACGGAAACGGGAAAAGCGGATTCCTTCAGTTAATTCCTTCATGTAAGAGTCAAGAGCTGCTTTAAGTTCCTGTTTGAGTGCTGCGAAACGTGCGTTCTTTTCCTTTTTGATAAGGGCGACATTGTTATTATACTGCAGAAGAGTGCTCTCAAGCAGCGAAAGAGCCTCATAGGTAATTCCCCTTGCTTTTATGTGCGCATCTGAAATGATTTTCTCAAACTGTAACTTGTTGCGGGGGACATCGGTTCCAAAATCAAGCAGAAATTCACGAAGAGAAATAATTAAAGAGCTTTTAATAGACTCAACTCCTCCCAGAGGCGCACAGAGCAGTTTGAGCTGCTGGGTAAATTTCAGATCACGTTCAATCCAGGCAAACTCATCGGTAAGAAATATCTCCATAAGTTTCTTTACGCCGAACGGATGAGTTTTCTGTGCCTCAGCGGAAGATTTGCATAAAATAAGGTCGACTGAACTGCCGGAATCCTTGAGAGCCGGATATCCGTAAAGAGGAACACCCTCATAAGATCTGACAGCCTCGATGTGATCGGGAAGAGAGTCACCCGGCCACCCGGTAAGTTTTCTTTTTTCGTATTTAGAGAATGCATCATTTCCCGATGGTAAAGTATTCAGGATATTTGCGGTTGCAGCCTTTAAAACCTCGGCGCCTCTTCCTGCGGAGATCACTTTCCCGTTTTCATCATGCACTTCTATGCGCAACGCGAGATGATCTGGAAGGTTAAATTCTGCAAAGAGTCTGGGATCAATGCTTATTCCATATAAAACCCCGATCGCCTTGGCCAGACTGTTCTCAAATGACTGTGCCGAGATAGTAAGAGTCTTTGAAAGTTCCTCGGCCTTTTCATTCAGTGGCATCAGTTTCTTGCGGGTTTCTTTGGGAAGGCCTCTGAGCAGCTCAAGGATCCTTGCGGGCCAGAGCGCAGGCACCAGGTATCCCAGTGAACCGGCAGCAATATATGGAGCATCCTTTACAGGCACTCTCAGTGTGATCCCGTCTGTTTCGGCTCCGGGCTCAAACTCGTACTTTAACGGAAAATTTTTATCACCGATTGTTACTTTGTCCGGGAAATTTACCGCGGATTCGGGGATTTCTGTTACCAGAAGATCCTCTTTTGTCATAAAGAGGAATTTATCGTTTCCCTTTTCTTTTATAACCCGGTTAAGATCGTGAACAGAAGATACATTCGATAATCTTGAGGCATAAAACTGCTCAATCACCCCTTCTCCGGCGAAAAGAGTCCTGGAGCGCAGTTTCTTTTCGAGGCCTTCGATCTGCCTGCGAACAGACTTGTTGTTATTGTAAAAGGGATAGCTTCCGTTCAGCTGTTCTTCTACTAATCCGCTACGGATAAAGACCTCTGTGGCCAGGGATGGGTTGACCTTGCCAAAAGAAACACCTGAATGCTCGACAATCTGCATGCCGAAAAGTGACACCCGCTCTGCCGCACGTACAAAACCGGTTTCGGAATCAAACCAGGGTTCAGAATAACTGCGGGTGATAAGGTGTAAAGCTAACTGCTCCAGCCAGGATGGGTCGATGGGTGCGACGGTACGCGCGAAAACCTGGGATGTCTCCACGATCTCGTGGCAAACTATCCATTCCGGTTTTTGTCCGTAAAGAGTGGAGCCCGGAAAAATCACCAGTTCTTTTCCCCGGAACCCCCGGTATTTGCCTTTATCTGTTTTATGCGCGCAGTTAGACAAAAGCCCTGTAAGAAGAGACTTGTGAATCGCATCCACAGAAGCCGGTTTTGTATTGACAACAAAATCTCTCATGCCCTTTACTGTGTCAGAGAGCATCTGATGAACATCGTGCCACTCCTGCATGCGGGTAAAGGAAAGAAAGTGGTCTTTACAGAACTTTCTCATCTTGTTCTGCGTCTTGAGGGAGCTCCACTCCTGCTGATAGGCATCCCAGAGCCTTACAAAGCCCAGGAAATCCGATCCCGTGACAGCAAACTTTTTATGCATCGCATCGGCTTCTGCCTGTTTGTCAAAGGGGCGCTCCCGCGGATCAACAATCGAGAGGCCGGCTGCTATTATTAAAACCTCTCTGAGTGCGTTCTCCTCTTTTGCCGCGATAACCATCCGGGCAATGTGCGGATCGAGAGGGAAAATGGCCATTTTTCTACCCAGTGAAGTAAGATTATGCGCGGAATCAATGGCGCCCAGTTCCCGCAGAAGAGCATAGCCTTCGGAGATCGTAGCATGGGATGGCGGCTCAAGAAAAGGGAACCTGTCAATGTCGCCCAGACGGTGTGCCATCATGGAAAGAATGACTCCGGCCAGATTGGCGCGCTTTATCTCCGGAACTGTAAAGGGGTCCCGCTCGATGAAGCTCTGCTCGGAGTAGAGCCTGATACAGACTCCATCCATGACTCTTCCGCAGCGTCCTTTGCGCTGGTCTGCGGATGCTCTGGAGATTTTTTCTATTGGAAGGCGGTTTGTGCGGAGCCTGGGGACATATTGTGAGATACGCGCCAGTCCGGTATCTACAACAAAACGGATATTAGGAACGGTTATAGAGGTTTCCGCGATGTTTGTTGCGACTACTATTTTTCTTTTGTCTATATTTTTGAATATTAAATCCTGCTCGGACCTGCTGAGCCTGGAGAAAAGCGGAAGGACAAGCAGATCAGGTCTCCCTAATCCGCACAGGCGATCACACGTTTCCCGGATATCCCTTTCTGAAGGCATAAAGATGAGCATGTCACCGGCAGGGTAGAGGTCCAGAAGATCTTCGGCTGATTTCACAGCCGAATCCACGTATGTCTCTTCGGAAACCACCTCATCCTCATCGGAGAGATAAAGGAGTTCAACCGGGTAAACACGCCCTGAAACCTCGATAACAGGGGCATTGTTGAAACTTTCTGAAAAAAGTCTGGTGTCAATTGTAGCCGATGAGATAATAAGCTTCAGATCGGGCCTTCTCTTTAGAAGGTTCCGTAAATAGCCCAGAAGGAAATCGATATTAAGGCTGCGTTCATGGGCCTCATCAATTATCAGTGTATCATAGCGGTACAGGAACGGGTCCTGCTCTATTTCTGCAAGAAGGATACCGTCTGTCATAAACTTGACACTTGTCGAAGGTGAGTCGTGATCATGAAAGCGGATCTTGTAGCCGACCTCCTCTCCGACATTGCAGTGAAGTTCTTCGGCGACCCGGTTAGCGATAGAGACCGCCGCGATTCTTCTGGGCTGTGTGCAACCGATCTTGCCCAACATGCCTCTTCCGGCCTCAAGGCAGATTACCGGAAGCTGAGTGGTTTTTCCGGAACCGGTTTCCCCCGCAACAATAATTACCTGATTTTTGATAATAGCAGAAAGAATCTCGTCCTTTTTTTCCAGAATAGGGAGACCGGGAGTATAATGAATAGTGGGACGTTTTAGCTCTGAAAATTTATTTATAGAGTTTCTGAGTTTGGTCATTTGGAATTAACATTTCTACTTTGTTTCTATACATTGATAAGCTGATTAAAGTACCTTAAATGGGGGTATCGGTTTCGAGCTACCGTTCTGATACGTTCTGATCCGATTAAAAGTACGATTCAGGGCATTGGGGATGCAAAAAAATTAAAACTTTTCTGCAGGTGAGTATCCCGGCAGAAAAATATAAAATCATGGAGGACCGACCCCGGGATTTTGCATTCTCCAGAATACAAAAAATCATAATTGTCTACACATTTAGTGATATTAAAGACACTATATTAGTAATAGTGCAACAGAAACCCCAAAAAGTGGAGGGTACGATGGGAAAGCAGATCGTTAGATTTTCCCGATGGTCCTGCCGGTCGTTGTTTCAGGTTTACAGTAGAATTATGACATTGATATTTGCCCTTTTCTGTGTGGCATCGGGTCAGTTACCCAGAACTTCATCCAACACGCGGGCAAATGAAACTGCTAACTTCAAAGGTACCGCATACCGGGCATCGGATTCGACGGCATTGAAAAATGTGCGCTTATTTCTTTCCGATTGCTTTGCTCCTGCTTATGGAATTTATGCTGAATATGGTGTTATTGTTCCGTGGTATGGACCGGCACCTCGTGTTGATACCATTACAACAGATGAAAATGGGCATTTTGAAAAAAATCTGACAGGAAGCCAGGCCCGTGTGATTACAAGTGATGTGGTTGACGAGCAATCGGGCAGGACAAGTTACCAATCTTCAGGGTGCATATTAATCCAGGAGGGGGTAGATTCTTCATATACTCTATACCTGCATAAACAAATAGTAGCGGTTGAACCAGTTGCGGCCAGGACCAGGCCGGAACAGACTCTCATTATGACCGCACTCCAGGGGAATCTGCTTCAGGTATACATTCCGGAATTAAAGGAAAATAGAACCGATGCCTCTATCATCAACAGTAAAGGGCAACGGATTACCGTTCTTACAACGGATAACAAAGGTACGCTTAGCTGGGATACCAGAGGGACTGCAAGGGGTGTCTATTTTCTGAAATTATGTAATAAAGAGAGTAACCTCAATGTAAAGATTCTGGTTAAGTGACTGATGTAAAAATGAGACTATCGCTCAGAAAACGAATTGCCCTGCGACTGTTTACAGCTAAACGTAAAGCAGATGCGCTCTCACACGAACTGCGGTACCTGTTCTGGGAGTGCACACTGCGGTGCAATATGGCGTGTCTGCATTGCGGAAGCGACTGTATGAAGGATTCCGTGACTCCGGATATGCCTTTGGGGGATTTCCTTAAAGTGCTCGACAGTGTTGCCGCGCATACCGATCCGTCACGAGTCGTTGTGGCTATTACCGGGGGAGAGCCACTGATGCGTCAGGATCTGGCTGAAGCGGGCAGGCAGATCATGCTTCGGGGATTCCCTTGGGGGATGGTTACAAACGGGTATTTGCTCACTGCTGAGAAAATGGATGAACTGCTGGGTTCCGGTTTGCGCTATTTGACAATCAGTCTTGACGGGCTTGAGGCGGATCATGTCTGGCTCAGGGGGAAAAAAGGCGCATATGAGCATGCCTGTAAGGCGATCTCACTTGCCTCACAGGCCGGCCAAAGAGGCCTTTCTTTCGATGTCGTCACCTGTGTCAACCAGAGAAATATCAAACAGCTCGATAAACTCAAAAGAAAACTGATTGAGCTGGGGGTGGCTGACTGGCGTCTGGCAACTATCTTTCCCAAAGGACGCGGGGCAGTAAATGATGAGCTGAAACTCGATGGTAATCAGCTGCGTCAACTGATGGATTTTATAGTAGCCACCAGACGGGAAGGGGAAATTGACGCAATGTACGGCTGTGACAGCTTTCTGGGCGGCTATGAGATGGAGGCCCGTAAAGCTCCGTTTTTTTGCTGGGCCGGCATAAATATTGGATCGGTGCTTGTTGACGGCTCAATCTCAGCCTGTCCATCTCTGCGTGCAGATTACATTCAGGGCAATATCTACAAGGAAGATTTCATAGATGTCTGGAACAACAGGTTTCAGATTATGCGCAACCGCAAATGGCTAAAACAGGGACAGTGTGCGGATTGCTCAGAGTGGAATCTATGCATGGGCAACGGGCTTCATCTGCGTCGCGAGACTGATGGAAAACTTCTGAGCTGCCTTTTCCATGAAATGGCCGGTATTGCTTCGGATTGAATGAATATCTCATCTCAATCTGCAATCAAATACTCGAAATGCTTCAGTTCCGGAACTGTTGAAGTCCAATGAGGAAAGCAGGTGGACTGTACAGAAGTTGTTGAGTTAAAAACTTGATCCAAATAAACTTTTAATCTTAAAAATCTGGAGGAGCATTGAGAGCACTGACCTTTTTTGTTTTGATCTCGATATTCTGCGTTCACGCTTTTGACGAATTGACAACAATCTCAAGGGATGTACTCATTGCGGCAAGGACAATTTCTCTGGGCACTTTTGAACCGGCTGAGGAGTTTGATGGTATTCAGCAGCAGGATGCATATATTCAGCAGTTTAAGGATATTCTGGAAAAAGGGCTGAAGAGCAGTGGATATCAGATCGTTTCTGTACAAGATTCTGGCTCTCAGCCGGATCTGCTTATCAGTGGCAAATTCCTTGTAATGGAAAATGGAGATGCCAAAAAGCGGGTTAACATTGGATATGGTGCAGGAAAATCAGGATGTAAAGTTTATTTCAAAGCGGTTATTCCGCAGAGCGGAAAAGTTGTTCTTGAGCTGACTGACCGGAAATCTTCACTGAAGGGAGATCATGTTGACGAGCTTGCAACCAATGTAGCCGAGGTGGGGCATGATATTGTGGAATTCTTCATTGAACTGAAGAGAGAAAACAGAAACGCTTCAGCGAAGGCTTTCACATGTTCCGAGATAGAAAATAAGAAGATCGCTTATTGTATGCTTTATGTCGAACAGAAACGGGTTACTGCCAACATTCTTCATGCTGAACTCCAGAAACTTTTCATAAGAAAAAAGATACCGATTGAACGAATCGACTTCAAGATCGAAACGACCTTCAGGGATATCTATACAAATGAGTTTGAGGGATCAATGATCAATCAACTGCCTGAGGAAGTGCTGAATGATCTGAAATCTAAAAATATCGATTACCTGATGCTTATGTACAATGTAAGTGATCAACGCCCGAGTGCCAGGGTTAGAAAAGTCATAAGAGTTGGTGGCGTATCTCAAGATGTAATGGGAGAGGCGAACCGGTATAGTAATATTTTTTGTAATCTGGGACTTTTTAATATCAGCCTTAATGCACCAGTGCTTGTCGCTGATCTCTGGGCAGATAGTGAGCAGTGTGGTGATAATGTGGTAGGCTGCATGGTCCGCATGATCTATAAGTCAGTAAGCGAAATGAATGGAAAGAAGTTAGTTCCGTGCTTGCGAAGACAGAAATGATCAAAAATGTCATCCTTTGATAAATAGAGGATCACCTTCCCGGGCCCGGTTTCCCCTCTATCCAGTTTGCGGGATCATCAGAAAATTTCCCATTGTCCCGCCGTACCAGTGAGGCGCCCTCTCCATCAGCCGAAACGGGCCAGAGTCCCTTATCGGTATATTCAACTCTTTCTATAACTTTAAATGGAACTACAGTTTCGTATCCATCGCTGAAAGGCTCTTCAGGTGACATAAGGGTCAATGTGTCACCACTGTTTCGAAGTCCACCATTTGCTCCGTTGTAAATTACCGCATCAGAAGGAACATTGTAAAGAGACCTGAACGTGTCGGCCGGGATCGTATCCGTTATAATCAGTGCCGATTTTCCGCTCTCCAGTGAAGCATCGGCAGGAAATACAAACCCGAATCCTTTAAGAATCCAGGTGTTTTCGGGATTAAGTGGATCATAAAAGAATACAGTTTTTGAACCGGTGTTTTTTATCTCCACATATTCATCCCTGCCGTTTTGCGGATTATACATTATTTCGGTAATGACAACCTTACTCAAAGCGGGACCCGAATTTGCCTTTCCAAGCGTGACCTGATCCAGTGTTGTAAAACGCTGCTGTCCTGAGCTGTTAAGGATGCGTCCGAAAGAAACTCCGTTCTCTATTGCGTCAAATGGAAAGCCATGACTGAAGCCATTGATAAAATCGGTGGAATCTGCAAACAGGTAAACTTCTTCTCCATTAGCATTCAGGTTGAAGGGATAGGGAAGAGAGGCGTTACTGAACTCATGAGAGTAGAAAACCTTGTATCCTTTTGCCTCTATTACGTTTCCGTCGGGGATGCGGAATTTTTTGGGGTTTGATTTCTTGTCAGTAAGGAACCATCCGCTGATATCCACTGGAACATTTCCGGGGTTATAAAGTTCTATGGCATCTTCATCAGGAGGATCGGTGTGGGTCAATACCTCATTTACATAAACCACCGTGGGATCCGCTTTGCCGGGGGATCCTCCGATACGTGTGGATGCACGCCAGCTGTAAGGGCTTTTTAGATCCCACTGGCCATCTGAGGAAACCGGGACAATAGAAAACCCCAGCCCGTCTGCTTTTTCCGGCCAGGGGCCAACGTCACTGTATTCAACAGACAAAAAATCTTTACCTGCGCTAAGGTCCCTCAAGGCAATACGTTCGCCGGAATTCTTAAGATTACCAGTGTATTCTCCGAACGGCTCAAAACCGTATTTCGCTCTGAAATCTTCAGCGCTGGATGCTATAACGATGTATTCTCCCGGTCCGATCGATGCATCTGATTCAAAGATGAAATCGATACCATCATCGAATGCAACCCCTTTTAAAGAGACTTCACTGCTGCTTTTATTGAACAGTTCTATAAATTCCAGGCTGTCCTCTAAAATACCCGCTTCTGGAAGAGGATTGTAATTAATCTCAGTAATTGTAAGATCTGTCAGTCCTCCACGCGCAGGAACATCATCCGGAGGATTCACAATAGCACATCCGGCAAGCAGGCCGGACAATAAAATAAGACAGCAGGTCTGTTTTGTCAATGATACAGAACTGATCACAAGACCTCCCTGAGAAGAGAATCACATTTAGAGGGATGATATAGAAGCAGCTCGCTTACGGCATTTCTTCCCATTGCAGACTTAAGACAGGTAGAATATTTGGAAAAGCCCTGTCTTTTAAGCTGGAATGTTCTTATCAGATCAATCATCCATGCAGGGACTGTTGCCTTACAGCATTTAAGCTCCAGAACTACATTGTTTTCGCCATTAAAGCCGCTTTGACAGTGATACATCTGTTCTTCGACTGGTATAGGGTCATAAGAGTCCTGCTGTCTGAAACGGAGGTCGATATCAAATGTCACTCTTGCGTAATCATCGAAATTTGAAAAAAAGGCCTGCCGTCTGTACTGGACAAGAACGACTGGACGGGCATTGTAGCGGCTTGCGGTGAGATAAAAGAGATCCCGGTGAGTGTTATTTTTCTGGTCGTTGTCGGGTTCGGGAAGAATGCTTGATATGTGAAAATGGTCGGCGTATCCGGGATCATTAATTTCGGCCCGAATCTTACGAATAATATCTCCCAGTCGCTGCTTTATCTCAAAGAAGTAGGGAAAAATGGGTGCATCACCGTAAGAGCGGATTCGCATATTGAACCGTTTTTCGGCTTTGTGTAAACGCTGGCGTAAAAAGAGGAAATCCGGGGTGTCGAAATAGAGACTGTTTACTTTGTAAAACCGGTCCTCAGAAAGAGCCGAGTGCTTATCGTAGGAACACCATGGCTTTATGAACTGAACAATAGGAACGATCATCTGCATCGGGATAAGATATTTCGCCTCATATCTATCAAGCAGTGAGGGTGTGGTTGCAGCTGACACCCCGGACCTCTGTTCTACTCCGGCTGTTACCACTGAAGGATCTCCTGGTTCTCAGAGAGATAATTGCGGACGGGCATCTGTGAGAGCAGCCCCGCATTGTCGATCACATATAGATAATTTCTCATGATACCGTACTTTATAGATGTCCGTCTGATACGGTTTTTAAGGATATCCTCTTTAATCTCCAGGGCAACAAGCGGGTCTATTCCGTCTATCTGAACGAATTTTTTCAGCGATGCTTCAATATCAACCTGTGATTCCCTGTCTTTAAGATAGCGGTACTGGGCTATAAGCTGGTGGAGATCTGCAAGATCCTTGCGCACCTTTTCACTCAATTCTTCTTTTGTCTGCTCGTAATTTTCGGCCTCTTTGAGCAGATCCGCCCTGCGGCTGTTGAGCTCATGACTTGCACGGGTCAGGTTCGGAATGCGCACACCTATTTCTATTGAGTAGGATTTCTGGAGATTATAATCCTTCTTATCGTACTTTCTCAAGAGTTCATCGTACATCTCACCATTATCATAACTGAAGTTCAGGAGATTTATATATCGCCTTGATTCAGCTTTCTCAAGATCAAATCTTGTGTTCGCCAGATCTATTTCGGTGCGGTAGAAATCAAGGTAGACATTGTTTGTGTCAAGCATAAACTTTACTGATTCTATACGTGCAATAATTGTCTCAATGCTTACAAGTCCCGATGTGTCAAAGCCGGAGAAGGAGTTGTCTCCAAGATAAGCCCTCGCGCGCTGCTCAAAAACCGAAATGTTCTTCTCTATCTCAAGACTGAACACTTTTTCATCCGACCTGTCATCTTCTGCCTGCACAAGCTCTTCCAGCTCGAAGTCCTCGCTGTATGAGGACTCTTCCATTACCTTTATGCGGTCATCGTAAAGTGTAAGGAGTTCATGATAAAGCTCAAGCAATGCTTTCTGCTCAAGGAGGTCGATAAAGAGATGATATCTGTTGTAAATAGCGATGTTCTGAAGAAGACCACGTTTCATCTTTTTGTTTGTAATAATAGAGCTGTTGTACCTGCCTGCGGCACGCGATTCCAGAATACCGCGCGGCTGGATTCGCAATGAGTACCTGAAGCTGTTCGGGTCAAATGCTGTGTTGCGGACCCGCAGTTCGATATCGTCAATCCCCGGGATTCCGCTGAAGGTTTTTTTTATCGCAGAGGTCTCTTTATCCTGTGAAGTGATCACCGGGTCATTGCGGGCAGAAAGGATAAGCTGTTGAAATGTCGCCTGCCCTGCAGAGGCAGCGGTCAAGAGAGATGAAATGACCAATCCTGAAATTAATGGTTTTCGTATCAAAGTACACCTTTAAGGACAGTGAATTGTGAAGGCAGATCTGAACCGTTATCGAATGTAATAATTGCCGAGCTGTTCTTTTTATCAAATGCTATACCCTCCGGCTTCATCTTCTGGAAACTCTTTATAACCTCAGGATCTTCACCGTTTGCCCGCAGAACCCATAACCGGCCCTCAAGCGGTTCATCGCCTGAAATACAGCAGGAAAGTATATACAGATTGTTGCCTGTAAACTGAATATCTGAAATACGGAATAGATTCCCCGATGAGATGTCTTTTAGATGCAGCTGTCTCCAGAGTTCGATCTGAGATTTTTCAAGGCTGCCGCTTTTAAACATGTTGTCAATATCTGTTATTTTCAGAATCGCGGATTTCTCATCAAGAAGAGGACTCTTGAAGCTCAGGTAAAGAGTGTTTTCATTATATGCAATCCCTTCTATGTCAGGGGATCTGTTTACCATGTCAATTTTTACCAGATTTATCCATGAGGCTGCCGAATCGCTTTTTGCCACTTCTGTCAAAAGGTCGATCAGCTTCACATAGCCGTCCAGAACAAATGCATCTCCCTTTCTCCTGATGCGCATGAGGAGTTTTCGGGTGTCCGGGTGGTTGCCTTTTTTGTTTGGACTCTGTGAACATACAATGTAAATATTTCCACGGTCATCAGAGGTGATCCCCTCCATGTCATTTGCCTTCTTAAGCCCCTCTATCTGAACTTCCTTCTCGATCTGCCCTCGTCTATTCATAAGGTAAAGCATCGAAGATTCATCACTTATGATACAGTATTTCTGTATATCCTCCATAAAAAGAGCCCCTGATGCCTCTATTCCCACGGCAGAGGAACCTGGTCTTGAGATGTCAATGACAGCTCCGGGAGAGCGAACGGTTGCGGTATCAGCAATAGCCTTTGCAGTAGGTAAATAATCCGACAGGCTTTTGAGCCCTTTTTCTTTGATACTCTTTTCGTTCTCTATACTGATAACAACTTTTTCGCCCAGAAGGAACTTGTTTTCATCCGGAATTCTGATTGTTACCTCACGACCCCACATGATCAATTCAGGAACCTTTCTCAGCCTGATCGGGTACTCCACTATTCTGGTACCTACCCCGACAACTTCACCATCGACTTCACTCTTACTATCTGCAAGTGAGCGTACTTTTACTCTCTGACCTAAAGATACAGAACTGTAGATATTCTCATGAATATACCCCAGAACATAAGAGGGGGACTGAGAGTGGATCGTCGCGATTGAGTCGAAAGCTGAAACCATCTCTCCTTTTTTGTAAAAGACCGTGCCTACCACTCCATTGCTTTTTGCAATGATGTAAAGCTTCTTTTCCAGCTCTGTGTACAACCGCAGCTGGTCCTCGTACTGTTTAAGCATCTCCTTTATCGGATCGACTCCAAAAGAGATCTGGCTGTGCAGATTCTCATCCATGATTGCGTTTGATCTGTCCAGTCGCTCGAGTTCCTGTTTGAGGTTGTGAATCTTTATCAGAGTTGGATTTTTTGAACCGGCATTCATTACACCGGTATCAGAAGAGTTCAGGCTGCGCAGTTTCTGCATGAGCTGACGGTTTATCTCGTACTGAGACTCAAGCTGCTGGAGCTCAGAACGTATTTCTATCATTCTGGCTTCCTGCTCACTTTTCAATGTCCGCATTTCAGATTTTGAGAGATTGGCCTGAGTTTTCGAACGGGTCTTCATCTCGTTTATCAGATGCGTGAATTCACTGATTTTGAGGTCAATTTCAGGACTGCGCATTTCAACCAGAGTATCGCCCTCAAATACCTGCTGTCCGGGGGTGATCCGCATGTTTTTAATCTCGACTCCGAATTCAGCATTTATCACCATCTCTTTTGTATCTGCTATGCCGTAGAAATTAGTCGATTCTCGCTTTGAATTGACTGACAGTACAACAAGAGCTGCCAGAGCACATACTAATGCAGTGTAGAAGATTTTCATGGATTACCTTTACAGTTCGACAGTGGTTTCCTGCAGCAATAAATTAACATCTTTGATTGAGGAGAGTTTCCGTATTTCATTTATGAAATTATCTTTGGTCAAGCTGTTCTTAAGCTTTATATGGTAGGCGTAGTCGATACGCTCACCCTGAGCCATTTCCCTGAGACTTATCAGAGCAAAATTCTTGCAGTAACTCTTCATTATTCCCTCAAGGTATGTATGGCTGTCGGCACTGCTTTCGATATTAAATCTTAGCAGACCGTCAAAGTACCTGGTTTTGCCGAAAGGAGAAAAATAGAGCACAACAGCCGCTCCGCAGAATCCCAGGGTTCCGATTATGGCGATGGCATATCCGAAAACGCCACAGGCAACCCCTGTTGCCACAGCAGCAAACATGAAGATAATATCACGGGGATCTTTAAAAACCGTCCTGAACCTTATTATGGCCAGCGCACCCAGAATTCCAAGCCCCCGCAAAGGATTGTCACCCATAGCCTGCATAATCATCCCTGCAACTATCGACACCAGAATCAAAGACTGCACATAGTTTCTTGAATAGGAGAGACCGCAGAATGTCTTTTCATAAGTCAGGGCTATAAGAGAAGAGAGGAGAAATGAGAGCAATACAGTATAGGTGATACTGATAAGTGTCGGGTTTGAAGTGGTCGTCTGGAGAGTCAGAAAATCTAACATACCTGTTCCTTTTTATTTAAAAACCCTGATCTTGTGAACCGCTTAATATGAATAATACGGAGTTGATGAAAAATGGTTGCGTGAAAGGCTGGTCAAACCTTTTTTCCAATCTCTGCAGCCTTAAAAATGGCATGATTACATAATTTAACATAACTTACGGATGATATGAAGTGCAAGAAGTGAGAAGGCTTTGAGGTGGCGTAATGTTCTCCAAAGAGAACATTTGTCTTGTTACTTAAAAAGGCAATATTACGTTAGCGTTTATTATTCTTCAAGATATACTTCCCGTCAGGAGAAACTGAGTATCCCGGGATTTTGCGGTTTTCTTCGAAATAGAGGTAAAACTGCTGTAAATTTTTCCAGAACTCAATCTCTTCTTTGTATCCCATGGCCAGAAAAAGCATTCCTTTCTCGTCCAACCTGGTCGGGAAAATGTGCACCTCTATTTTACTCTGTCCGAAATTTTTAGCATATGCGCAGATCAGGTAAAGCTCTTTAATGTACTCATCCTGGATCGGAATGCACCCGATAGTTACACAGCTTCCATGGATAAAGATATCCCCGCCCAGGCTGCCGTTTTTCCCAAGAATCCGGTCCGATTCGTTAGGGTAATTAAGACCCAGAGATAAGTAAAAATTGCTGGACGGGTTGAATCTGTTTATGTAGTATAAGCCTTCGGGAACCTGGTAATCTCCCTGCATTCTCTTGGGACCCAGGACCCCAGAAGCCATGCAGATCTCATAAGTTTTTAACAGTGTAAAGCTGTCGGAGTCTTTCGCTACTGCCCACAGTTCCAGTTCTCCCTCGTTTTTAAAAGCCCTTAGAAATATTTTCGAACGGGAGCAGGAGAGCCCCTTTGAACTGAATAGCTCATTTACATAAGAGGATTTTTCTGTTTCAGATAGACTGAATCTTTTGAAGCCTCTTTGCTGGGAAAGGAAATCACCGGAATAGAGGGATATCGGAATCATGATGAGAATAAATAAAGTCCTGACCATATTATAAGTCTACTATAGTTTTATACGGGTTGCAAATAGATGATTCTTCCTGATACTTTCATCCCGGAGATTTTTCTAAGTTTAAGGGATTAAGTCACATCCAGTTCCCCCTCGTTTTTAAAAGCCCTTAGAAAAAAAGCCCGGAATCGCAAGATTCCAGGCCTTTCATTCCATTCCATTGCAGTTCAGGTCAGTTGATCTGTTGGTATCCGGCCATAAACTTCTTCATCTTCAACAACGCGTCTTGCAACTCATCAACCCGTGGAAGGAAAACGATGCGGAAATGGTCAGGTTCGGGCCAGTTAAAGCCTTTACCATGCACAAGAAGCACTTTCTCGCTGCGCAAAAAGTCCAGTACGAACTTTTCGTCATTTGTAATGTTGAATTTCTTGATATCGATTTTCGGGAAAAGGTAAAATGTAGCCTCTGGCTTAACACAAGACATCCCCTCTATCTGATTCACCATCGAATGGCAGATATCGCGCTGCTCCCTGAGTCTGCCGCCATCCTTTGTCAAATCATAAATACTCTGGTATCCTCCAAGCGCGGTCTGGATTATTGACTGCCCCGGTACATTGCTGCAAAGCCTCATGGAGGCAAGCATGGTCAGCCCCTCGATATAATCTTTTGCAAATCCTTTATTTCCGCTTACTATCATCCATCCTACTCTGAAACCTGCGATCCTGTATGCTTTGGAAAGTCCATTGAAAGTGACAAAGAGGACATCATCGGCCAGCGAGGCTGTTGACGTATGTGTATTTCCGTCGTACAGAATTTTGTCATATATCTCATCAGAGAATACAATCAGATTGTTCTCCCTGGCGATCTGGACTATCTGCTCCAGAATCTCGGTTGGATAAAGGGCGCCAGTGGGATTATTAGGGTTTATTATCACGATACCGCGGGTATTAGAATTGACTTTCTTCTTTATATCCTCAATATCCGGATACCACGATGACTGCTCATCACACATGTAATGAACAGCAGTACCCCCGGACAGATTTACCGCGGCGGTCCAGAGAGGATAATCCGGTGCGGGCACCAGCACTTCATCACCACTGTCAAGCAGCGCCTGCATCGACATGGTAATGACCTCGCTTGCCCCGTTCCCGATAAAAATATCATCGGTTTCAACTCCCCTTATGTTTTTCTGCTGGCAGTACTGCATTATGGCTTTACGCGCCGAAAACAGGCCCTTGGAATCACTGTATCCCTGTGTAGTACTGAGATTTATAACCATATCATGAATAATTTCATCAGGGGCAAATAGCCCGAAAGGAGCCGGGTTCCCGGTGTTGAGCTTAAGGACCTGATAGCCCTCATCCTCAAGCTTTTTGGCATGATCAAGAACTGGCCCTCTGATATCATACAAAACGTTATTCAGTTTATTGGACTTCTTTACCGGAATCATTTTTATATTTCTCCTGAGAAGGGAATGTTCGGCTGCATCTGAAAATAAATGGTTTTTTGATTGCAATGCATAGTCTTATTAATATGTCAAATGATGCACCTCAAACCATAGGCTCTTGCGCAGCTCCGCAAAAGCAATGGAAGTAAAATACTATCCGCGATTAAAGTCCGGGAAATAGTGTGAAAACTGAAAAATGGTGCCGGAGGCTACTTTCAGTTACTTTTCAGCATTGTCAGTGCTGCAGTGTAACCGTTATACATTGTATTCCAGATTCCGCCGCCAGGTTTTCCCCAGTGTCCAGCCTGAAATAAATTGGGAATGTGGGTTTTAAAAGGAAGTTTGGCTTCACCGTAGATATGAGAGGTGTTCTCAAATCCGTAGATTGCGCCACCAGTGTTGGCGGTATAGCGTTCAAAAGTTGATGGAGAGCCGATTTCCATAAGGCTTATATGTTTCCTTAAACCGGGAATCACCTTCTCCGCTTCGGTCAACATCCTTTCTGCGTGAATATTCTTTTCTGTCTTCCAGTCTTCAGATGCTGACTTTTTGACAAAATTCAGAATCGTCAAAGTTTTTTCTTCCGCCGAATCGGACGGATGAAGGAAAATCAGATGGTCAATTTTGTCTAGTTTACCACTTTGAATCCGCTCGAAAATCGAATCATCGCTGTCACCGAACCAGTTAAATACACCGCTGGGTACAAACTCTGATGTAAAAGTATCGAGCCCGATATATAGAGCGACACAGGAGATTGATGGATTGAGGTTGTTGAGTCTGCGGAGCCAGATTTTGTTCCTCGATTCCTGGGTTATTATTTCTCTGTGAAGAATGTAGGGGCTGATGTTTGACACAAAATAATCGGCAGAAAATGAATCACCGTTGGTCAAACATGCTGTATGAGCCCTGCCACCCTCTATTTTTATCTCTTTTACTTCGGATCTGGTCCGAACCTCTCCACCTGAGGATGTGATAGCCGACGCCAGCGCCGTCGCTAGTTTATCGAAACCACCGACGATGAAGTGCGAGCCTTCTATTGCGTGCACAATAAACATAAGTACATAAAATGCCACAGGCGCATTAGAGGGGGGGGTACCACCAAAGAACCATTGGGAATAGAATATCCGGCGCAGCTTCTCATCTTCTATATAAGAATCTATGTAGGATTTGAAATTCCGGTTCTGGTAGGAAGAAATAAACGAGCGGTAATGATCTGTTTCAACAAGTGATCCTGCTCTTGCCGGTGAAATGAATGACTCATAAAATGGCCTCATCTCATCGAACATCTTCATTAAATTTGATCTCTGGTGGGGAAAATCTTCCCCCAGTTTTTCAATAATCTGATGATACCAGACAGGCATCGAATAGGAGAAATCACTCCACCTGGACTGGTACATTGACTTGTGCTCTTCAGTGGTAATCGAGTTCTCCACACCAAGCTGCTTTAGAAGGTGCATTATTAAACCATCTTTACCCATCGGTATGGAGTGTATCGCAGACTCAAAACGAAACTGTTTACGTTTGAAACAATGGGAATAGCCACCGATACGGATATGCTTCTCCAGCACCAGAACTTTCATACCGCTACGGGCCAGAAATGCCCCGCAGGTCAGTCCCCCTATTCCGGAACCGATAACTATTGCATCAAAATCTCTATCCAATTATCCTCCACTCACCAAAGGAGAACTGTTTATTCAAAATCCGATTTCCTGAACCAGGGCTTGACTCCGGGGCCGGAATGTTGCGTAAAAGCAATCGCGGTATTCTTTAGCCCGAGCCAATGAAGCTGCCAGGATAGAATCTAAATGGCGATTAGACAAAAATACATCAGAATTCAGCAGGAAGCCATTACCTTATGGTCGGAAGCATAATTGAGGGTTGACTTAACATGTTGGGTCTCAAATTCACCTTATACGACCACCCCAGAGGTGAGTTTCAGATTTAACGAGTTAATGCATAATCTCACCCCAGAGGTGCTTTAATGTTTCTTTTCTGAATCATCTCTGGGGTAAATTGTCACGGTATTTGCTTCTATTCATAGCCTTAAACACGGGACCACCTTCAAAGGATTTTTGGCATGTGCACTCAACCCAGAATTGTTATCCCTTATGCCTACTACGAAGTCACATCCAGGGGTATCGAAGAGCTCTCCATTTTTCAAGAGGAACAGATGAAAATCTATTTCCTTGAGCAGCTCGCTCTTTCTCTTAAAACGTTCTCGTTTCGGTGTTTATCATGGTCGCTGATGGATGACCACTATCACCTGGTTGTCAAGTCCAGCGATGTCACAATCTCAAAATTCATGCAACGGCTAAACTCTGTAATTGCCAAAAGATTCAATCAAAGCCGTAAGCGCAAGGGGACAGTATTTTCGAAACGTTTTTCATCTGTTATAATGCAGAAGAAAAAGAATCTTAAAGATGTTATCCGTTATGTTCATCTGAACCCTGTAAGGAGCGGAAACTGCACCCTGGAGGAGCTGGATCAGTATAATTGGAGTGGACACAAGGCTTTAGTGAACAATCAAACAGATGGTATTCTTGATTTCAATGAGGTTTTCGGTGAATTTAATACCATGGAAGACCCTGTAAAAGAATACAGCGATTACAGCAAATCGGCAGATCCTGATTGCAATGATGATGAGATTATCAGTAAGGTCAGATCTGCGAATCAGGGCAGCTGCAGTTTCTCAGATCCGACATCCTGGGTTATCGGAGATGAGAATTTTGTGAGAAAAGTTTTAGAGGAGAACAGGAATCGCAGGATCAGATTAGCGCTCCATGTACTGGAAAATGTTACTATCGATTCCTTAACGCAGACGATATGTTCATGCGCTGGTCTGAAAAAAGAGGATCTTCTCCGTCAGGGACGGCTTAATGAGGTTTCTACTGGACGGCAATTGTTAGCTTCGGTCGGAGTCTGTCATTTCGGGTTTTCCAATATCGATCTGGCAGCTTATCTGGGTGTAACCGGTTCTGCAGTATCGAAAATGATTACAACAAGCAGCAAAATAGTTGGACTGGATTTACTCAAAGAGATGGTTTGTTCGTAAAA
>Ga0123335_1003561_pt1 | contig 21548 bp, 12 predicted proteins | sample BiotimSIPDNA_2_FD_89707 | JGI IMG/M metagenome (GOLD analysis project Ga0123335, IMG submission 89707) | Anaerobic biogas reactor microbial communites from Washington, USA - Biogas_R2 time_0 SIP DNA | ecosystem: Engineered > Bioreactor > Anaerobic > Unclassified | place: Washington, USA...
GCCGATACTGCCATTACGGAGAAGCAGCCCATAACCATCAGTACGGTCAGAGCCATCGCGAGGAATCGCTTAAGATTTCTCATAGGGGTATGTTCTCCTTATGGAATATATTTTTTTCGCAGTACATTCGCTCCCCATGCGTCATATCAGTATGTTCGCCTTCATCCCTCACAAATCGGGCGGACAAAAAGACATAACGAAAGAGGCTTTCCTGCCTGCGCTGTAATAATACACTATTCCCGCGAATTTTGCAAGTGTTTTCGTGAATTTGTAATATAACTGTAATATTAAAGGATGATTTGTAACATTTAATAATAAAAAGTGTTATTTAGCACACTTTTTCACAGCGAGCCGCAAACAGAAGCGGAGCAGCCGCAAGACCGCTCCGCTATGCTATTCGGTTCAGTTTTTGATTATCAGCCAGATGGGACCGTAGTATGTAACTTCGGTGTTGGCTTCGGGCTGAATTATATAGTCGACTTTCATGCCGGTAAGCTGGTTGAGCGAGTATTCGGAGGAAACATCGGTTATATTCCCGGAGGCGTCAAGAGCGAACATCCTGCGAACAGCCGCCGGCACATTGTATGTGCGGCCGCCTATAACAAAGCGGTAGTAAGTGCCCATGGTTTCAAGTTCCGCCGCGGTGATTTCGGCATTGATGTGCAGATCATAAGCCGCGCCCGAGATGCTTTCCGTCAGAGGCGTATCCGAGAGGATATAGCCTTTATATGTGGGATAGTAACCGGCTTCGCTGAGCTTGCGGTTTCCTGTCTGCATCACCAGAGTTATCGGATTGCCGGTAACCATGTCGGCGGCGCGGTAACCGTAGTAGGCGTTTAACGCATTGCCTGACACGGGGGTCTGGTTGCCTGTCTCAATCGCCCCGGCGCTTATGTATGCCACACCCGTGAAGTCCCTGGCAGTGAGCTTCAGGGAGGCAGCGTCAAAAGGGCGGATGAACACCAGCTCGGCTTTTCCGTCGCTGCGCGAACCGTAGGAGACATAAACCGAACGGTAGCCGTCGAAGGTGACGGTCGTGCGGTGGTCAGCCGGAACGGATGCCTGCGGAGTCACTCCGTTGTCGGGCATTATAATAATGGTAGTGTTTGCGCTGACCGGCACGGTGAATGCGGTCATTCCGCCCTCTAAGAAGGTGATCCCCGCCTCGCCGATAGACATGACAGCCGAACCGGTGCGGGTGGACCAGGTGGGAGCGCTGTTGTGCTTCACCGCGTTCACCGCTCCGCCCGTGCCGTCTCCGGTAGTGGCGGTGGTAACCTCGATAACATCGCCCACCCTGATCTGAGCGGTGGAACTGCCGCCGGAGGAACCGTCAAGCGAAGCGAGACGGTAGATGACTTCGGAACCGTTCATCTTCACGCCCTGGTATAGACCGTCAAAGGTAGTCTCGGTCACGACGCGAAGGTCGCAGTAGTAGTAGGTGCCGCCGGGAGCCATGCCGTATTTGCCGAGTTTGGCGCTTATCATGACACCGTTGTCAAGCACATATTCCACGGGATAGGCGGTGACGCTCTTGCCGATGTTGAACACCTTCATTATTCCCGACTTGGCGGCTCCGGGCAGCGCCTCGTTGCCCATTGAATAATACTGTCCGTCAATCCGGATGGTGTCGGTGTTGTATGCGTAGGATGAAATCGTACCGTTCTTAACCTCGAACTTCTTTGCCAGGGTCAGCACCTTTGTCTGAGGGTTGAAGGACCAGAGCACATAGTCGCCTTCCGAAATTACGGCGCCGGTCTTGTTGTGAAGTGTGAAGTCGCCAAGCAGGTTGTTCCCTGCGATGGCGTACTTGCCGGTGTTCTTATCAGCCTCATATACGCCGAAGGAGTAGGGAGTGTAGATTGCCCTGTCCGCAAAGCCGTCGTAGTTGTCGTCATAGGCTGTCATCTCGTAGTATGCGTTTGTACCGCGCATCTTATCGGCTCTGACCGAGGTGCCGGAGGCAAAGACATCGTTCAGGGAGTAAACTATTACCTCCTTAGAGCCGGGGACCACATTGTCCGCAAGGGCGCGGGTATAGGAAGAAACCGTAGTGTAGAGCACGCCGCCCAGCGATATACGGCCTGCTTCAGGGTCGGTTATTGTCAGCGACGCGGTGTTGTTCAGCGCCACCGAGCAGCGCTCCAGCGTGATTATCTCACTGAAGTTCCTTCGGGAGGTGACGTTGAAGGCGACTCCCAGCATCTCGTTGGGGTCGTTGTAGTGGCAAGCCTGTTTTATTACGCTGTCGCTGAGGGTGAACACATTGGTGACCACGCCGAAGCCCGATAATTTGCCCAGCTTGAAGGTGCCGGGAGTTGCGAGGGTGTTGCTGCTGCTCAGCTTCATGCTGTCGGTTGCTATTATCACTATCTTGCCGTTGTAGATGTCGAACACCCGGCTGGCAATGGCGCTGCCGTCGTGGCAGATTGCGTTGAGCGCATTATTGAGCAGCTGCGCCGTCTCGCCCCGGGTGAGCTGACGTGTCAGGTCATAGGTCTCGATGCCATCGGTAAGGCCGAGCTCCAGGCTCTTCGCCATGTAGCTTTCGGGGTAGCCGCCGTCGTAGTCGCCGCGGGGATAACCCAGCGCGCGCACCGCCATGGTGAAGCCCTCCTGCACCGATATGCCGGCGGAGGGGTCGAATATACCGCCGCCTCTGCCGATGACGATGCCCTTCTCGGCGGCGTACTCGATCGCCGCCGGGTAGACGCTCCAGCTGTTCACGTCGGAGAAGACAGCCGAGCTGCCCGAGCCTTCCCAGTATGAGGTTTCAACATTGGCGGTAACCAGTTTGGATACCATAAGCGCGAACTGCCAGCGGCTTACCTTCTCGTTCGGACGGAATACCGTCGACGAATAGCCGCGGATGACGCCCAGGTCGCTGAGCATGCCGATAGCCTCGTCATACTCGTGCACGTCTGTAAAGCTGTGAGCATTGACAGCGACGGCAAGCAGGACGATAAGCGCCAGCAGCGTCAGAATCAGGGCAAAAGAACGTTTTATTTTATTCATGATTGTCTGTCATCCTCCTGTTGACATTGGGTAAAAAAGCGGGTATGCGGTGCTATAATACCGCAATTCGGCGAACATTGCAACAACATTTTGTAAATATTATCAATGAATCATATTAAACCGCAGGCGGATCAGGGTATATGTTTGCATAAACACGGCTTGACAGCAAAGACGCCGTATGCTAAAATCAATCCGGAACGCAGAGAGAATAAATATTGATTTGAATAAGCCCGATACGGAGGTTATAATAATGGACGGAATGTTTGAAAGCGGGAAGTTCTTTCTCGGATGCAACTACTGGGCTTCCCACGCCGGCATGTATATGTGGCGCGACTGGGACGCCGATGTGGTAGAGCGCGACTTCACTCTCATCGAGGCGGCTAAGGTGACCGTGCTGCGGGTCTTCCCCCTGTGGCCCGACTTCCAGCCCCTTTACGCCCACAGGACCGGAGGAGGCGGCATCACAGAATACCGCTACAAGTACGATCCACTGCCCTTCACCGAGGAGGGACGGGCGGCGGTCGACCCGGTCATGATCGAGCGGTTCCGCTGGTTCTGCGACTGCGCACAGCGGCATAACATCACCTTTGTGGTGGGTCTGCTTACCGGCTGGATGAGCGGCGAGCGGTTTGTTCCCCCCGCCTTCGACGGCGTGGCGGTGCTCACCGATCCGGCGGCTATCCGCTGGGAGCTGCGCTTCGTGCGCTATATGGTGAAGCACTTCAAGTATCACCCCGCCATAGGCGCCTGGGACCTGGGCAACGAGTGCAACTGCCTCGGCGCCAACTCTGCCGACGCCGCATATGTCTGGACGGCAGCCATAACCAACGCCATAAAACTCGAGGACCCCACCCGCCCGGTGGTATCGGGGCTGCACGGCACCTTCCCCGAGGCTACCTGGCGCCCCCAGGATATGGGCGAGCTGCTTGACATCCAGACCACTCATCCATACCCGGTATTCACTCCCCACTGCGGCACCGACCCGCTGAAGGAGATGAAGAGCCTTATGCACGCCACCGCCGAATCGCTGATGTACGAGGGCGTGGGCGGAGTTCCCTGCTTCGTGGAGGAGATAGGCACAATAGCCCCGACTCTCGGCAACGAGGAGACGGCAGGCGACTATGTCCGCGGCGCCGCCTTCAACGCCTGGGTTCACGACCTGCGAGGTTTTGTCTGGTGGTGCGCCCACGAACAGATACACCTTGAGCGCACTCCCTACGACTGGTGCGACGGCGAACGCGAACTGGGCATGCTCCGGGTCGACGGCTCTAAAAAGCCCGTAGGCGACAGCATGACCGACCTTGCCGCCTTCACCGAAAAGTTTGTCGCCGACTACGGCCCCCTCCCCCGCCGCATCACCGACGCCGTCTGCATCCTCTCAAAGAAACAGGATCACTGGGCTGTCGCCTACGGCGCCTTCATGATGGCGAAACAGGCGGGTCTTGATCTGACCTTCGCCTATGTGGACAACGAGCTCCCCGAGGCGGAGGCGTATATGCTGCCGGTGCTGGGCACCAACGGCATCACCCGCCACACGATGCTGGGGCTGATGACCAAGGTCGAGCAGGGCGCAACGCTCTATATTTCTGTAAACAACATAACCATGTCGCCCTTCGATCAGTACACCGGCTTCACGGTTCTCGGCCGCGAGCGCCGCATTAATGCAGACAGCGTAACAATAAACGGCGAGCGCCTCGACCTGTGGTCCGAAATGAAGTTAAATCTGGCATCGGTTGGCAGCGAGGTGCTGCTTGAGAATCAGAAGGGCGAACCGGTATTCGGCCGCTATAAATACGGCAAGGGAAAGGTTTATTTCCTGAACAACGCCCCCGAGCTTGCAGCCGGCACCCGCGCCCAGGTGATAAGCGGCGAGTGCTATACTCCCTACCATCTTATATACGGCATGATGGCTAAGGATATGCAGAATCCGATGAAAGCCGCCGCAAAGACCTCTCCTTTCATCAGCATCACCGAGCACGACGCAGGTGAACGCCGCCGTTTCGTCACCCTGCTCAACTGCCGCCCCGAAACTCTCTCGGACAGCATCACCCTTTCGGACGGCTGGAAGTTAGAGAAGCTGCTTAACGTCGGCGCCGACAAATCCGTGGCTGCCGCCACCGAAAAGGGGTTTGATATCACCCTCTCGCCCGACACCGGAGCGGTCGCGGTGCTTTGTAAATAATTGCCTTACAGCGTCCTTTGAGATTATCGCCGACACAGTGATCAACCGCGCGGCGATAGAGGCGATAGAAGTAACAAATCTATAAAACAACCGGCAGCCCGGAGGGAAACGTTTCCTCCGGGCCGCCGGTTGTTTGTTTTTGTTCGGGTCGGTTTATCAGCTTTCGTGCCGCAAATACCGCTTCTCTCAGAATCCCAGCGGCTTCAGCGCCTCCTCGTTGGCGGCGAACAGTTCTTCGGTCATTTTGCGTATCTCGGCGAGCGAGCAGACGGCGGAGGTCAGCGGGTCGCAGATTATGGCGTGATATATGGTCTCCTTATCGCCGATGAGGGCGCCCTCGACTGCCAATTCCTCGAGCATAACGTTCTGGGTGTTGAGCGCGGCTATCTGAGGCGGAAGCGCGCCTATGCCGAAGTGCTTCATGCCTCCCTTTGAGGCAACGACCGGCACCTCCACGGTGCAGCCGTAGGGCAGGTTGGTGATAAGCCCCTTGTTCTCCACGTTGCCGTTGAATTCGAACATGGTGCCGTCGCCGATGATGGCGTTCAGGATATATGAAGCGTACTCCTTGCCCCGGCTTATGTCGATGCTGTCCTCGGCAAGCGCCTTTTCGGCATCCGCCAGCCGCTTTTCATTGCGCTCGGTTATTATCTTTATCGAGCGGCCGTAGCTGTCGGGCACATATGCGTCAATAAGGTCCTGGCGCTTGCGGAACCAGGCGTTGTACTCCGAGTTGTGGCCCGATGACTCGGTGGGATAGTAGCCCAGACCCAGGCACATCTCGTTGCGAACTCCCTCGCTTTCGTGGACGGTTACGCCGTCCTCGTTGACACGGCTGTGCTCTTTTATGTACTTAAATATATCGGGATAGGCATTCTTGCCGCTGCGCTCGAATTTCAGATAGAACGCCTGGTGATTGATGCCGCCGCAGAGGTAGGTAATCTCGTCCATTGGCGCGCCGATCCATTTTGCCAGCATGGCGGCGGTGCCCTGCACGCTGTGGCAGAGTCCGGTTATATTAAGGTCGGTTGTGCGGCGGACATAGCTGCACACCATATCCATGGGGTTGGAGTAGTTAAGCACAATTGCGCCGGGAGCCAGCTCCTCGATATCTCTGCAAATATCGTAAATGGCGGGCACCATGCGCAGGAAGCGGAAGATACCCGACGGCCCCCGGGTGTCGCCGATGACCGTGTCCACTCCGTATTTCTTTGGAATGGTGAGGTCGGGGCTCCACGCATCAACGGTCAGGTCGTTGCGTATCGTGATTATGACCGCATCGGCGCCGTCTATTGCGTCCCGGCGGTCAAAGCCGGCGGTCACCTTTGCCGGATATTTGCCCTTCTCGATTATCCTCTGGATAAGCTTCTTCGACGCGTCCATATAAGCCGCGCCCTCTGGCAGGTCAACCAGAGCTATGTGGGAATCGGCAAGCGCCGGGAATGTAAAGATATCGCGGGCTATGGCTCGCGTGAAGTTGTAGCTGCCCGCGCCTATGATGGCGATTTTCTTCATTATATTACTATCTCGCTTTCTCAGTCAAGTGAAAGATATGCGTCAATGGTCTCATCGGCAGAACAGCCGTAATCGCATTTACACGGTTTACGCTGCTCTCTCACAATTTATGTCGTTATTGTTGATTTGTTTTGCAAAAAGCCGGAAGCCTTCAATCTCTATATGCGCTTTGTATGCGGCATATGTTTGACGGTGCGTTGTTTGCAGCCCGTCACTCATACATCGCCATGAGGGTATCGAGGTTAGCCTCAATCTTTCCCTCGACGGCGGCAAAGGCGGAGGAGAGGTCGGTGCTGAGGGCTCTCACCCGGTCACGGAACAGGTAGGGCATGTTGGCGAAAATCGATGTGGAGGTACCGAAGGTGTAGGCGAAGTCGAACTGCATGCCGTTCACAACGATATCCACCATTTCGGCGGTGTCGGCGTCCTCGGAGTACTTGGATTTGAGAGCCACGTCGAAGTAAGCGGGGTAAATGCTCTTGTAAGACTCGCATGCCATGGCCTCCGCCATCATTCCGATGAACTCGTAATCGGTGGTGGTCATGGGGATGCCCCAGACGGTATAGCGGTCGTTAAGGTTGGTGTAATATTCCGCCTGTTTCTCGTCCCACTTGGGAAGCGGGAGAATGCCGTAGGCGTCCTCCATATCGCGGAATATCATATAGGCGGCAAGGAAGGGACCGGCGCAGAAAGTCTGCTGTCCCAGCGAGAAGGCGAACTGCTCGTACCACAGCCAGGAGGTCTGAACCGCTTTCTTGGTGTAGAAGTAGGCTCCCTCGTTGGCGGCGTAGAGATTTACCACCTTTTCAAGCGCCTGCTGACGCTTGTCCGACATGTAAATGACGCTGATATTGCCGTCCTTGTCCCGGGCGGTCATAGGCAGGTCAAAGGCGGCCTGCCACAGGTCGATGACGGTGCCCGAGTGGGTCGCCCAGCCGTACTGGTCGAAGTCGTCGCGTGCGCCGTCGCCGTTGAGGTCGGAATACATCGGCTTCACCATTTCTGTCATGGTATCGAAGGTCCAGGAACCGTCACGCACCAGTTTGTAGAAATCGGCGGGAGCGTGTCCGTAGCTCTCGGCGAGCTTGATGTTATAGTAGAAGGCGGCGGTATACTGGAGCAGCGACATACCTAAGTTTCCGGTGAGGTTGTAGAGCTTGCCGTTTATGACAGCCGAGTCGTTGATATCGCGGAACCACCAGGGCTGGTCAAGATTGATATACTCGCAGTTCATCCAGTCCTGATATATGCCCTGGGAGATAGCCTTGTGCACCTGGAAGGCGTAGTGCCCCGCCACCTGGAAAACGTCCTCTCCCGCCATGACCACCTTGATCATGGGATCGTACCAGTTTTCGATGTTGTCGGTGGGCATGATGGTGGCGATTTTTACATTGAAGCGGTCCTCGATCAGAATGTTGCGCTGATAAACCGCGTCGTTGCAGACGTCGCCGCTCTCACCATCCACCCAGATGTCGTCAATGTTGGACGGCGCTATGGCGAAGGTGATGGTCTTGCCGTTCCAGTCCCTGTTCGGCAGATTGTCGCTCAGTTCGGGCTCGGTAACCGCCTCGGTTGTGTCCGCGGCGGTATCGGCGGCGGCAGTTACAGACTCCGGGGAGCCGGAGTCTACTCCGCCTCCGCAGGCAGCCATGCCCGCCAGCATCGCTGTCACAAGCAGCAGCGAAATCAGCTTGAGAGCAAAGTGTTTCATGTTGTCCCTCCAAAATATGATTCTACCGAAAAGCACAGCGCGGCATAGCCCAGTGCCGTCCCGCCGGGGGACGACCCTGCGCAAACCGCGCCGGCTTTATTAATTTGTCACGTTAATGTCAGCGGAGCCCCGTACTGTCATTGTCAGACTATGGCGCCGTTGGCGGTCAGGGTCTTGCGCAATTCGTTAACGTCCACATCGCGGAGAGCCACATCGTTCTTCAGCGCCAGACCTGCCGCGGTACCGGCGGCTTCACCCAAAGCGAAACAGGTGCCGATGACCCGGATCGAAGACATTGCAAGGTGGGTCGCGGATATCGCCCGGCCGGAAACCAACAGATTGTCAATGCCTTTCGGCACGAGTGTGCCGTATGGGATGTCATAGTGGTCGTTCTCGCGCAAGAAGGGCTTGGGAGCCAACTGATCACGGTACTTTGACTTCATGACGCACTGAACGCCCTTGAACTCTTCAACGCGGCAGAGCTCGGAACAGAGAGAGGTGCGGGCGTCCCAGGGAGTGATATTGCCCAGCGGGCAGTGAACGTCTACCCACCAGCAGCCCTTGGCTATGCCGTCGTCATGCTTGCGTGTCCCGAGCACATCGTCGTCGGAAAGCTGATACTCGCCGACTATCTGACGGGTCTCGCGCACACCCACCTGGAAGGGGAAGTCGATGAGATATGCCTCCTCGAAGCCCGGAACCTTCTCTTTCAGGAAGTCCATCATTTCCATGGTGTCGCGGCGTATTTTCAGCTCGGCGCGGGTGAGATCCATGACGTCGGTTCCGTCACCTGCAGCCCGGGTTGTATCGGGAGTCAGTTCGGTCTCCCGTATGGTGGAACCCACCTCGTCAACCCAGTTGGTGGAACGGCAGTGGAGTTTGCCCGCTTTGATGGCTTCCGAGACAAGGGCGTTGCCCTCGTCGATCTCCTCCTGAGTGCGGGGGCGTACATTGCCTATGCGGAAGCGGGTGCCCATGGACTGAGTAAGACCGTCGGCCTTCCTGCCCTTGTTGTACTTTACGCCCGCGAAGGCGGCGATGTCGGCGTCGCCGGTACCGTCGATGAAAATCTTGCCGGTGACCACCTGTCTGCCCGACTTGGACTCGACTATGACAGCCTTTATCCTGTTATTTTCAACTATGGTGCCGACGGCCCAGGCATGGAGAATTATCTTCACGCCGGCGTCAAGACAGATCTGGTCGCAGACTATCTTGAAAAGCTCGGGATCGAAGCGTATTGCGTCCCAATCGATGTGGTCGTCGTCAAGAGCGCCGCCGATCTTCTGGAGCCTGCGAACCAGCTCCACCGGGATGCCGCCGAGAATGATGTAGTCACGGGTGTCCACGCGCTCCTGCTTGTTGGGGGCATAGCGCCCCTCGACGGGAGCGTAGCCGAAGAAGGGACCCATGAGACAGGAAGTCGCCAGACCGCCGAGAACCCCGTAGCGCTCCACGACCACCGTCTTGTAGCCGGCGCGGGCAGCCGCCACCGCCGCGGGAAGTCCGCCGGGACCGCCGCCGAGTACTACCACATCCGCATCGGCCAGCAGATCAAGATATCTTGCGGGCTCAAAGAATTTAGCCATAATTTCTCCTCCTTATATCAATTCGGGCAGAATATTTTTCGTCTTTCTAAGTTCCGGAATTTCATTCCGTGATTTTACGATAATTGGCATTCGCGCTCGCCGCCGCGGGGGTGCAGCGGCAGGTTGTCGTCGAGTGTCGTGCAAACCTCATTCATGCCGGCGCAGGCGCGCATAGGTTGCCATCAGCTTCTTTGTACCTACCGTTTCAAAGGCAACCTCGTAGAGAGTATCGGCGCCCACCTCGGAAGCCGAAAGAATCTCGCCCCGCCCGAAGGTGGCGTGGCTTACGATATCGCCCACCTCAAATTTTTCGTAGGTGCTGTCACGCCTGGGCTTTCTGCTGCGTCTGGTCAGCTCACTGGATATAGTGCCCCGTTTCGCACGCTCGGAACGGGTAGTCGGCTTGGGTTCGGGTTTCTCCGCCTCTTCAACCTCCGCATATTCATCTCCGATTTCACCGGCGAAACGGGAGAGCTGATTATACTGAGTGCGGCCGTAGAGCATACGCTGCCGCGCGTGGGTTATGAAGAGCCGATCCTTCGCCCGGGTCATCGCTACATAGGCGAGCCGCCGCTCCTCCTCCAGTTCCTCCGGTGCCGTTAACGACTGTATGCCCGGAAAGAGCCCCTCCTCCATACCCGGCAGGAAAACCACCGGGAACTCAAGCCCTTTGGCGCTGTGTATTGTCATGAGAGTTATGGCATCGGCCGAACTGTCGTAGTTGTCGATATCGGATATAAGCGCCGTCTCCTCGAGGAAGCCGGAAAGCGTGGGCTCTCCGGTGCGCTCCATATACTGGGACGCGTTTGTTACGAGCTCACGGATATTGTCGATCCGCTCGCTGCCCTCCTCGCCCTCCGCCTCAAGCATGGCAAGGTAGCCTGTCTGCTCTATCGTCATGTTCACCAGCGCATCGATGGGGGTGCCTGCCAGAGCGCTGCGCAGCCGCTCAATCAGAGCGACAAAATCACGCAGCTTGTTGGCGGACTTGGACAGCGCCGTATGTTGATCGGCGTTTGTCATAATCTGATACATGGACGCGCCGTACTCACCCGCAATCAGCTCCACGGCGTTTACCGTGGCGTCGCCTATCTTGCGTTTCGGCTCGTTGATTATACGTTTTAACCTTAAATTGTCGGCGGGATTGTTTATAACATGGAGATACGCCATGATATCGCGCACCTCTTTGCGCTCGTAGAACCGCAGGTTGCCGAGCACCCGGTAGGGTATCCCGCTGCGCATGAACACCTGCTCAAGACTGTTGGACTGGGCGTTCACTCTGTATAGCACCGCGAAATCGGAATACTGCCGCTTTTCCCTGATAAAAAGCTCCATTATGGTGTTAATTATATAACGCGCTTCCTCGTTCTGGGTCTCGAGCTGCTTTATCTTCACCGGCTCGCCTTCAATATTCTCGGTCCAGAGGGTCTTTTCGTGCCTCGACGTATTGTTTGCGATGACCGAGTTGGCGGCGTTCAGAATGTTCTGAGTGGAGCGGTAGTTCTGCTCCAGCCGCACCGTCCTTGCCCCGTCGAACTCCCTCTCGAAGTTGAGGATATTCTCGATTGTGGCGCCCCGGAATCGGTAAATGCTCTGGTCGTCGTCGCCCACCGCCATAATGTTGCCGTATAGGCCGCCTATAAGCGATATCATGCGGAACTGTGCCGTATTGGTGTCCTGATACTCGTCGGCAAGCACATATTTGAAGCGGCGCTGACACCAGGAGCGGGCTTCCTCGTCGGTTTCAAGCAGGCGCACCGTCTGCATTATGATGTCGTCGAAGTCCATGCCGTTTGATTCCCGCAGCCGGTTCTGATACTCGGTGTAAACCTGGGAAATCTGACGCAGACGGTAATCCATACCGGCGTTAGCTGCGTAATCTTCGGGTGTGAGAAGACGATCCTTGGCGCGGCTTATATCGTTAGCTGCCCTCTTTACCGGCAGAATCTTTTCATCAATATTCAACCGCTTGAGGCAGTCGGATATGACGCGCTTAGTGTCGTCGACGTCGTATATGGAAAATCCCGGGGCATAGCCTATGCGCTCCGACCAGCGGCGAAGTATTCTCAGCGCCACAGAGTGGAAGGTGCCCGCCCAGACTTCACCCGCCTCCTCGCCGATGACCGACACAAGCCGGGACTTCATCTCGTTTGCCGCCTTGTTGGTAAAAGTGATGCAAAGCACCGCCCAGGGGGGACAGGGTTCCGCCGCATAGCTCTTCAGCCGTTCGGCAAGCTCACCCAGACGCTCGGGCTCACAGTCGCGGTACTCGTCGGCAAGGGCTTCCGCCTCGCGCACCCTCTCCTCTGTCACGAAGGGGATGTCCGCCTCAACGGCGTTGCCGTAGCGGATGATATGGGCGGCGCGGTTCACAAGCACGGTGGTCTTGCCGCTTCCCGCCCCTGCCAGAACCAGCAGCGGTCCTTTTACTGCATAAACCGCCTCCCGCTGCCTGTCGTTAAGGTTACGGTATAAATTATCGAATAATTCTCTTTTCGCCGCCGCGAAGCGTTCGGATGCGGTTTTCTGATCGGTTGCGCTCAAATTTGTTTCCTCCTGTCACGGCTCACACAGCCGTAAAAACGTCGTACGCCCCTCGGCGCACAATAATGCCAATGTTAATATTTTCGTATACATTATAGCCTATTTTGACGCTTCCCGCAAGCGTATTTTGAAAAATTTTTAATTATAGTACAAAATGCCGCGGGAGGTATTTACAAACGGTGAATTTTTTGTTATTATACATTGAAAGTTTTGATAAAGTGGGAGAAAATGTAATGAAACGACCGATAAAGCTGAAACCGGTATATAAATCCGCGATTTGGGGCGGCAGCGCGCTGCGCGAGCTTTACGGCGTCGACGAGCCGCTGCCCGAGCTTGCCGAGGCGTGGCAGCTGACCGTGCGGGAGGACGGCATGAACATCATGCAGAGCGGCGCGGGAGCCGGACAGCCTCTCGATTCGCTGGAGGGGGTAAATATCGAGGACTTTCCGCTGCTTGATAAGTTCATCGACGCCGGCGCGCCCCTTTCGATACAGGTGCACCCCGCCAAGACAGAGATGTGGTACATAGTGGACGCCAAACCGGGCGCCCGTCTCGTCTACGGCACCAAGCCGGGCATGACCGAAGAAAAACTGCGGGCTGCGCTGGAGGCGGGGACGCTTGAGGACTGCATGAACTATGTGGAGGTGAAGAAGGGCGAGACCTACTTCATCCCCACCGGCTTAACCCACGCCATCGGCGGCGGCATACTAATTGCCGAGATACAGGAGAACTCGAACGTCACCTACCGGGTCTACGACTACAACCGCCGCGGCTCCGACGGGAAACTCCGCCGGCTGCACACCGACGAAGCCTTCCCGGTCATGCGCTCCTTCACCGATAAGGAGATCAAAAGTCTGCGCTATTCCCGTCCGGCTTATGTGCCCGCCGGGGGAGAGCTGCTGGCGGCATGCGATATCTTCACTTCGATTCGCTATTCGACAGCCGGCGGCATCACCCTTCCGGCGCTTGAGAATTTCGCTCATGTGCTGGTCATCGGCGGTCAGGGCAGGGTCGGCGGCATACCGGTAAAGGGCGGCGACAGCATATACGTTCCGGCGGGCAGCGGCAGCTTCCCGGTGGAAGGTGTGCTTGAGATAATCGTCTCGGTCTGTCCGAAGAACGGATAAAACAATAAAGCGTCACGGCTGGGAAATACAACCGTGACGCTGATTTTATTTGATATTATTTACTTTTCTGCCGATTCTATGAACTCGTTCGCCATGCCGATGAGCCGGGTGTAATATGCCTTTCTCGCCGAAGCGGGGTTATCGATATAGCTGATGAAGAAGGGGGTGCGGGAGAAGTGGCCGGGGTCGCTGCGATCCAGCTCCGACTCCCAGGCGGTTACCCGTTTCGCGAGTTCACCGAGCACCTCGTCCCGGTCGTGACCCAGCTTCAGCCGCGCCTTTGCCTGCCATACCGGCAGCTCGGGCAGGTGCATGTTTGAGAAGTAGTCAACTGTGAGCGTGAGCATCCACTCCCAGAGGGGAACCGCCTCCTCGCGGCGTCCCAGCGCCTCAAGGCAGCAGCCCTCCATATAGCGCTGCGGGACAAGGGGCGCCTCGTGCCAGAGTCCGGCGCCCAGATTCTGAGGCAGCACCTGAGCCGCCCTGAACTGCTCTAAAGCGCCCTTGTAATCGCCCGCTTCGTACAGCCGCATGCCTATCCCGTGGCGCGCCGCCATATAGCGGGAGCTGACGGCGCCTTCGCCTCCCTCGCAGGGGATGAAGCGCCGGTCAAGGGCGTTGAGCGCCTCCTCGAATCTGCCGCTCCGGTTGTACGCTCCGACCAGCTCCATGACGATATCGTCGCGGGCGGTCTTTATGTCGGGCACATTCGCAAGAATTTCCGACACCACATCGTCGGGAACCGCTCCGGTGCGGTTTAATACATAGGCAAGTTCAAAGATCAACTGCTCGTTGCCGGGATTCATACCGAGAGCCTTTCGAAGCATCCCGACAGCCCCGGCATAGCCGCCGATACGGTAACGGTAGACCGCCGAACAGCGCAGTGCCTCCCAGGATTCGCAGTCCGCCCAGAGGGAAGCCGCTTCGTTATAGCGCCGCCGCGAATAGAACAGGCAGCCGAGGAGATATTTCGCCGCCTCGTCGTCTCTGTCCCGCTCAAGAGCGGCAAGCAGGGCGATGCGCTCCTCCTCGCGGTGGGGGAAGGTGCGTCCCACCGGCAGACCCGAGGGGCTTTGTCCCAGCAGACAGGAGGTCATGGCGGTCTTACCGAAGCGTTCGTTCACCGCGTCAAGCAGCGCCCGTCCCTCGGCGTCAAGCCCGGCGCGTATCAGGTCGCAGTACAGGTCGGCAGCCGTCTGATGGGGGTCGGAATGCAGCGCGCCGGCGAACTCGTCAAAATTCCGCTCACCCGTCAGCAGCAGTCCGCAGCGGGCAAGGTGGCAAAGGGGGTCAAATGCCAAAACCGCTCTGAGCTCCGAAACGGCGGTTCCTCTGTCGCCCAGTCTCAGGGCGGCTATTGCCGCGTATACGGCGGCGGTGCTGTTGTGAGCCGAGCAGCTGAGGGCGTGAAGGGCGTGCTCGCGCATGGTTTTCCACTCGCTCCTCCGTCCGGCAATGGCGGCGGCTCCCGTCATGGCGCAGGACACGCAGCCCTCGTTCCACATGGCTTTATGGAAAGCGTCATACGCATCGTCGGGCGAATTGCGCTCCAGCGCCAGTCCAAGCAGATACCACGCCCGACCGTCCTCGGGATTGCGGTTCAGAGTCCCCGAAAGTCCGATAGCCTTTCGCAGATGTTTCGCCGCCTCCCGGTATTCTCCGCGGCGCAGCAGACACTCGCCGAGAGCGGTATGAGCCGGCGCGAAGTCGGGGTCAAGTCCCAGCGCCCGCAGGAAATAGGGCTCCGGGTCGTACTGGGGATCCCGGTACTGCATCACATGAATGCCGGCGTTGTAGCAGCGATACGCGGAGGGCGAAGCATACTCGTGAGCGGTTCCCTCGCAAAAATCCCCGGGCAGAGGCAGGTCGCCAACGGTGCGGCGCTCGCCCTCGGGGTATTTTTCGTCGGTATAGCGCAGCAGCAGGGCGGGTTTTTTACACCCTTCCGCTTCCTCATAAATATTTACCGTATAGCCCTCGGCGGCTTCAAAGCCAAGGTCAAGGCATACCGCCCTTCCCGGCTCCAGCCGGCGGCGTATCCGCGCAGTATCATCGCCCGACACCACCGTGACAAGGGCGTCAACGGCGCGTACCGCCTGCACATACAGACGGCTGCCGTCCATTCTGACCGCCGCGTCGCCGTTGGCATATGTGGGAACGCCCAGGTCGGCTATCGGGTACCAGAACTGGCTGAAACACTTGGTTTCATAAGGCTCCAGCCAGGCAAAGTCGGGCTGATTGTCGGTATATGATCCCGCCATAAGCTCGGCGTAAGGGCCGTCGGTGTCGGTCAGCGCCCTCTCCCAGGAGACCGAAAGCTGGTTATACGCCCAGGTGAACATCTTTTTGCCGGTGGAGGTGTGATGATCGGCGTAATGCACCACGCCCCGACCCGCCCTCTCATCGTAGCCGCCGAAGAAATCGAACTTCGACTCAGCCGAAAAATAGGAGGTGGATTTAAGCGAGCTGCCGTGGCGTGAGATGTCAACTCCCTCCCCACCGAAGTCAAAGCCGTTGAACACACCCTTTGCTATCGGATATGAGGTGGCATCACGGCGGTAATGGAAGTAGACATGATCCACGTCGGGCGGGAAGAATATGCGGTAGTCCTCGTTCACCGGCACCGCCGCATTCTCCCACCACAGGAAGGAGCGGCGCAGCGGCGTGCGGTTGAACAGCTTCATTCGCGTCTCAAATGAAGCGCGTCCCGGCTCCAGGCGAACGCCCGCCATGCCCTTCATACGGTCGAACGGCTCATGCTCGCTGAGCCACACCGTGACCGAACCGTCGGGTTCCTCTTCTATCGACCAGTCAACCGGCAGGAAGGTGGATGGGCGGTGATGGTAGGGCCAGTTGAACTCCACGCCTCCCGATATCCAGGAGCCGAGAGCGCCTATGAGAGCGGGTTTTATGACATGCTGGCGGTAGAAAAAGTCATAGCCCGTGCTCTTGTCGGTGGCGGTGAATATGCGCCCTCCCAGCTCCGGCAGTATACAGAGCCGTATATACTCGTTCTCAAGGCGTATGGCTGTGTATTCGCGCTGTTCGATTTCGTCCGAACGGGTGCAGATCACCACCGCGTTGGGGTAGGGATTGCCCGAAGTGCGCTGATGCACCCGGTTCTCGGCGAACATGGGCAGCGTCTCGGCGGGCGCCTCGGGATATGTGGGTATCGTCAGCCGCTCGACTTCGGCGATGACTCGTTTTGTCTCGTTTCTTGTCGCGTTCATGTCTGTCTCCGATGGTTTTTATTCTTCCGAATCGGCGGAATAGTCCGTTCGGGATATTTCGGTCTGTCTTGAGCATTCCCGAAAAGCACGATTTTCAGGCTTTTTCTTATATATCCCCGTGCGGTCGGGGACGCCATGTAATTATAGCCTATTGCCGCCCGATTTGCAAGACTGCCGTCCGCGATATTTCTCATCCCCGCCTTCAATCCGCGATGCCGGGGATTACTGCGCTTACGGTGATGAAAAACAAAATATCCTGCTTGACATGATGCATTACAAGTGATACAATTATTTTCGGGGAGAATAAATATACACAAACGCCCCGAAACACCCGTCTTTTCGAAAGAAAGACACCAATACGCCTATAAGGCAGGAGGTATAATATGCGCACCAAAACATTTGCACTTGCGGTTGTTATCATATTATCAGCCGCGCTCTTGGCTGTGAATCTGTCCGCAGCATCGGTTAAAGGCGGCGCCCACTGGTCGGGCGAGGTAGTCAAAGAAGCGGCGTGGGGAACGCCCGTAATTGACGGCGTGATATCCAAGGGCGAGTGGGATCTTGCGCCGGTCATCACCGTCACTCTTGACGACCCCATTGTAAACAAATACGGCTTATATCAGGGCGGATGGGAAACCAACAAGTCAAATGCCGCCGACTTTTCGACCGAAGTCCGTTTCCTCTGGGATGAAAACAGCCTGTACATTTATGAAAACCGTATCGACGACGATGTTATACTCGCCGGCTCCTCCGAAACGCCCTGGAGCGGTGCGGACGGCAACCTGATCTTCCTCCAGGTAGCCGATGACGACAGCGCTCTGAATCCCAAGGGCTGGGCTCACCATATCTTCTACATCGTCGGTAACGACAGCGGCAAGGTGGGCGGAGCGACTGCAGTCAGAATAGTAAACGAGTCGGACGGCAGCCGGAATACCGTCAAGAATAACGATATCAAGGCTGTTGCCAAAAAAACCGCAGGCGGCTGGGCAATCGAGGTCGAGGTTCCCTGGTCGGTCTTCCGGAAAGAAGTTCCAGATTTCGCGCCGGAAATCGGCTGCGTTCTCGGATTCTCGATGGTTCCTATCGACAACGACAGCGGCTCAGATTTCAGTCAGATCTGCTGGTTCAAGCAGGACAGTCAGCTTAAAGTTCCCAACGGTTACGACTTCGGCGGCTGGGCGCATCTTCGCCTGCTGGCGCCGGTAGTGGTCGAAACCGAAGCTGCGGCGGCACCCAAGGCGGCTGCTTCAACAGCCGCACAGACTTCCGACATGCTCGGGTCTGTCGTTATTGCAACTGTAACAGCCGCGGCGGTCTTCGCGGCGGTCTATTCCAGGAAAAGAAAAGACTGATACTCAGGATTGCATAAAAATACGCCCGGGCATGTCGCATACCCGGGCGTATTTTTATACATTTCATGTCATACAATGATTGATGTATTTTCCTTGACATACCGCGCAGAATATGATACAATTGTTTGATAAATATAGTAATAAGATAAAAATCATCCGTGCAGAAACAAACGGGAGGACAAAATGCCCGCAGATAAGTCCGGCAATATCAGTCTCGCCACTCCTCATATGTCCGAGGAGGGCTACGAACTCGAATATATCAACCGTGCTTTCGCTGATAATTACATAGCCCCTCTGGGCAGGAACGTGGACGAGCTTGAGTCGAAGCTCTGCGAATACCTCGACACACGGAACATTGTCGCCCTTTCATCGGGCACCGCCTCACTTCACCTGGCAATGATACTCGCCGGCGCAGACAGGGGCGACCATGTCTTCTGCCAGAGCATCACATTCTCCGCCTCCGCGAATCCCATCAGATATGTGGGTGCGAACCCTGTTTTCATCGACTCGGAGTACGGGAGCTGGAACATGTCGCCGGAAGCGCTGAGGGCGGCGGTTAAGAAATACGGCGTACCAAAAGCCATTGTTGCAGTCGACCTCTACGGCATGCCCGCCGATTACGACGGAATAGAGTCGGTCTGCGAGGAATACGGCATAGTTTTGATTGAGGACGCCGCCGAAGCGCTGGGCAGCACCTATAAGGGCAGACACTGCGGTACCTTCGGACAATGGGGCGTGCTCTCATTTAACGGAAACAAGATAATCACCACCTCGGGCGGCGGCGCTCTCATCTGCCCGGATGCCGAGGCAGCAGCTCACGCGAAGAAGCTGGCTACCCAGGCAAGGGAGCCTTTCCCCTGGTATGAGCACAAAGAGGTGGGCTACAACTACCGCCTGAGCAACATCTGCGCCGGCATCGGCTGCGGTCAGATGAAGGTGCTTGACAGGCGCGTGGCGAGAAAGCGCGAAATCTTCGGACTTTACACAAGGCTGCTTGAAAATTTCCCCCTGACCTTCCAGAAGGATTCGGCTGATACCAAATCAAACTGCTGGCTCACCTCCTGTCTCATCGGCCGCGATGCGGGCATTACCCCGACTCAGCTTATCGGGCGGCTTAAAGCCGCAGGCATCGAGGCGCGCCACGCCTGGAAACCCATGCATATGCAGGAAGTATTCTCCGACGCGGGATATGTTACAGCCGGCGGCGAATCGGTCTGCGAAGACATATTCGCCAGGGGCGTCTGTCTGCCCAGCGATACAAAGCTCACCGACGACGACATCAGCAGAGTCTGTGAAGTCATACGCAGCTGTTTCTGAGACATGAGGCGACGCGGCAAACCTTTTCACGGGAAACGGATATAAATGAACAAGCATAAGCCCGGTTTCTACGAAAAATATACAAAGCGCGTGATTGACATAATTTTGGCCGGGAGCGCGCTGCTTCTGCTGTCGCCGGTTATGGCGGTGACGGCTCTGTTGGTGCGCATAAAACTGGGCAGTCCGGTTCTGTTCAGTCAGGAGCGGCCGGGCAAAGACGAAAAGATATTCAGGCTCTTTAAGTTCCGCACCATGCTGAACACCATGCGGGACGGCGTGCTTCTCTCCGACGAGGAGCGGCTCACCCCATTCGGACGCCGGCTCAGAGCCCTCTCGATAGACGAGCTGCCGGAGCTATGGAACGTGCTGAAAGGCGACATGAGCATAGTGGGACCCCGTCCGCTTCTGGTAAAATACCTGCCTCTCTACAGCGAGGAACAGCACCGCCGCCACGATGTTCGCCCCGGCATCACCGGCTGGGCACAGGTCAACGGCCGAAATCTTCTCAGCTGGGAGGAGCGCTTTGCCTGCGATGTGTATTATGTGGATAATATCTCCTTCGCGTTTGATGTGAAGGTGATACTCAGAACCTTATCGGTTGTTTTCAAGCGAAGCGGAATAACTTCCGGCACCAGCGCCACAATGGAGGAATTCAAGGGCAGCGTGGTCTGCGACGGCAAGAGCGCCGGCAGACAAGGGGAGCCGACATGAATAAACCCGTTATACTTATAGGCGGCGGCGGTCACGCTAAGGTGGTTGCCGACTGTATACTTAGCTGCGGCGGCTGTGTCGCCGGAGTGCTTGACGACAGGCTCCCCCCGGGTCACGAAACTCTGCCGGGGATTCCGGTTCTGGGCAGTATTGCCGAGTACGAAAAATACGCCGGCGACTGCTCTTTCATCATAGCTATCGGAAGCTGCGAAGTCCGCAGGCGGCTTGCCGGCGAGCTTCAGGTTTCCTGGCGCACTGCCATTCATCCCACCGCCGCCGTTTCGCGTTTTGCCGAGATAGGCGAGGGCTGCTACATAGGCCCTCACGCCGCGGTCAACGCCTGCGCCGTTATCGGCGCCCACAGTATTATAAACACCGGTGCCGTGGTGGAACACGATAATATCATCGGCGCTTATTCTCATATTTCACCAGGCGCAATACTTGGCGGCAGCGTGACAATAGGAGAAGGCACGCAGATATGCATGGGCGCATGCGTAAGAAACAACATTATGATCTGCGGCGGATGCGTTATAGGCGCGGGCGCCGTGGCGGTTAAGGATATAGACATATCCGGAACATATGCCGGAGTTCCCGCAAAGCTGCTGAAACAAATCCCGGAAAACAACACATGAACATACTTTTTCTTTCGCTGCTTGACATAAACACCCTTTCCGCAAGGGGTATATATCAGGACCTGCTGCGCTGTCTTGCAGTAGAGGGGCATCGGCTTTATGTCGTCTCGCCCGCCGAGCGCCGGAGCGGTCTGGATACTCATGTTATACACGAGGACGGGACGGTTATACTGCGCCCCCGCATCGGAAACATACAGAAGACCAATCTCATAGAGAAGGGAATTACCACCGTTACCCTTGAGCCGGTGCTCATTAATGTTATAAAAAAGCATTTTGCCGGGGTCAGATTCGATCTGGTGCTCTATGCCACACCTCCTGTGACCTTCTGCCGAGTGGTGGAATACATCAAAAAGCGGGACGGCGCCTGCGCCTATCTGCTGCTCAAAGACATCTTCCCGCAGAACTCGGTGGATTTAGGCATGATAAGCAGCATCGGTCCCATATACAAGGCTTTCCGCCGCAAGGAGCGGAGGCTCTATGCCGTTTCCGACAGAATCGGCTGTATGTCGCCGGCTAACGCCGAATATCTGCTCAATCACAATCCCGAAATCTCCCCCGACCGGGTAGAGGTCTGCCCCAACAGCCTGGAAATTGATGAAAACGTCGCTGCCGACGGCGGTATTCCC